>ODAI012080760.1_pt1 | contig 19223 bp, 15 predicted proteins | sample 1539321 | NCBI WGS metagenome assembly ODAI01 (sample SAMN02144231, study PRJEB22623) | gut metagenome | biome: sheep rumen | host: Ovis aries | place: New Zealand
AAGTTTGATTTTGATGAGTTTGCTAAAGAGTATGGCCCGATTGTAGTCACTCTTCCTGAAAAGAAATTCAGATTTAATTTTGATGATGATGTAGATGAGGAAAAGTCATCAAATATTTCTGAAAAACCAAATGAAACGGTTAATTATTATAACATTGATCAATATTTGATTAATATGAATGTTGGTGAGAAATATGAAATAAATCGAGAGTCAATATCTAATGGGTATGTCAATAAAGCCATATTATTTGATAATTCTAATAAAGATGTTGTAACAGTTGATAGTAAAGGTTGTATTGTTGCAATTAAAGAAGGAGATGCTGTTATAACAATTATATGCGATGAAGAAGTTATTGGATCAATAAAAATTCATGTTTTATAGGGCCTTGGTAGGAGTGTTACAAATATGTTATTAAAAGTTGCTAAATTTTTCCACGAAATGTTTACCGCTAAAGGAGGTTCAGCATTTTCACACTTTATTATATGTTTTTTTGTTTTGTGTTTAATCGATTCTATGATAATTGGATGGAAAAAAAAGCCTAATCCGGATTGGTCTTCGGAAACAAAAGAAATAGAAGAAAAGAAAACGGCAATTTTTGAACTTCTTTTATCCACAGTAAGTGTAATGCTTTTCATTCATTTCACGATAAGAATGGGATTAGGAGTAATGGTGTATCTTTTGTTTAGTATGCTGATTATCGCATATCTTATTTTTTGGTTATGGATTTGTTGGATTTTGGCTGCAGCCATAGATGATTTTGGGAAAGCATTCAAGATAAAGGCAATGGAAGATGTAAGAGATATAATAATGGATTTATCATTTTTCTGGATTGCGTTAATAGCTTATAATAATGAAACCAGCAGTCTTCTCAGTCCACGGGCTGATGCCATAGTTGTAAAAATTCGCAGAATAATAATCCCATTTTTACTAATTTTGAAGAAGATTTTGCCACTTCTTTTTCTTGTTGTTCTTTTTGTACTGTGGACATATTTTGAGATTAAGATGTATTTGCAGGAAGGATTTATTGATACTGGCAGCATAATCTTTTATGTAATATGGTGGTCTTTTGCGATTGTAGGCTATATAGCGTATTACAAAAAAAATCACAAGTAAAGAGGCGTAAGGCTTAGTTATTATATGCGATGAAAAAACCTTCGAACTAAGGATTTCAAATCCGGTTCGAAGGTTTTATTTTATCTCAGTCGGAGAAGACCCCTTCCTCTAAGCAAAGTGTAGGTAGGGGTTATAACAAACCTAACTTAAGTCGGGGTCCAATCTCCGACTGGTGATAAAAAGGATGCGCACGGATTCGGAAAGGAAGTTTGTCTGCTTACGCAGACCGAATCCGGCGCGCAAGTCTCGCGGTGCGAGACTTGAAAATTTAAGTCTATATATATGCATTGAATCTATTGCATTTTTGGTGTAAAATAGCAATAGTGGGCTTTGGCCATAAAGTGTAGGAAGGAATATAAAAGATGAGTAAGATATATAATAATGTTCTTGAATTAATAGGTGATACACCTATGATGAGTATCGATAGATATGCTAAGAAAGCAGGGGTCGAGGGTGTAAGACTTCTTGCTAAGCTTGAATATCTTAATCCCGCAGGTTCTGCTAAGGACAGGGTTGCTCTTAGGATGATCGAGGATGCTGAAAAAACAGGGAAGATAAAGCCTGGTGCAACGATAATCGAGCCGACAAGTGGCAATACCGGTATAGGCCTCGCTCTTGTGGCTGCTGCTAAGGGATATAGGGCTATCCTTACTCTTCCTGAGACTATGAGCGCAGAGAGGAGAACTCTTCTTAAGGCTTATGGTGCTGAACTTGTTTTGACTCCGGGCAGCAAGGGTATGACAGGTGCCATAGAGAAGGCTAATGAGCTTAATCGAGAGATAGAAGGATCTGTTATCCTGGGGCAGTTTGATAATCCTTCGAATTCTGCTGCACACTATGATACGACAGGACCTGAGATCTGGGAACAGACTGATGGATGCGTCGATATATTTGTTGCGGGCGTAGGTACCGGCGGAACTATAACTGGTGTAGGTGAGTACTTAAAGAGCAGGAATCCTTCAGTGAAGGTGGTGGCTGTTGAGCCTTCTACAAGCGCTGTTTTATCAGGTGGCGAGAGCGGAAGTCACGGTATACAGGGTATAGGAGCCGGCTTCATACCTAAGGTTCTTAATCAGAATGTATATGATGAGGTTATAGCTGTGGATACTGAGGATTCGTACAAGGAGGGCAGGGATTTTGCTCTTACGGAAGGCATTCTTGTGGGTATATCATCAGGTGCTGCACTGAAGGCGGCTGAGGTGATCGCTAAGAGAACAGAGAATAAGGGGAAGACTATAGTCGTTCTGCTGCCTGATTCGGGTGACAGATACCTTTCAACACCATTGTTTAACTAAGGATTGATGTATGAAGTATAAGAATATTCTATGTGCGCTGCTTTTGTTTTTTATGATTGGCAGCTTGGTCGCTTGCAATAAAAAAAGCGAAGAAAAGGTGGTCGTTACCAGTGTAGAAGAATCTACAGAGGCAGTTAAGGAGGTTACACATACACAATCCTCTGTTGAAAAATCGACTGTCGAAGCAACTACTAAGGCAGAACCTGATATACCTCAGGTCGTGAAGCTTGATTATTCGAATCCTGATAACTGGATCTACTCTGGATATGAGAAGCAGTCTGAGGATAAGAAGCCTGTTGATGTATTCATCATAGCAGGTGAGGCTGATCTTGGAGATAAGTATGTTATGGATATGACTGAAGATGACAAGAAACTCCTAAGATGTGATGTTAATATTCAAAAAGGTGTATATGAAGACCGCGCAAGAGTATTTGCACCATATATCCCACAGATGGGACATGCAAGTTTCGGTCTTATGAAGTCTGTAAGAGATGCCCTGGCAGACAGTGTATATGAGAATGTTAAGGCTTCTTTTGAATATTATCTTGAGAACCTGTCAGAGAACAGAAGCTTCATACTCGCAGGTTATTCTTATGGCGCCGAATTCGTCTACAGGCTGATAGAGGATTATATGGGCGATGAGGATCTGGAAGGAGCTATGGTTGTTGCATACGCTATCGGCTGGCCACTTGAGGTCTCAAGAGTTGAAGCTAACAATAATCTTATGCCAGCAAGAAGTATGCGTGATGTGGGCGTTATAGTGACATATGACTGTGAAGCCAAGGGTATCGAATCGACCAATATATTTGACAGATATACTAAGTCTTATGTTATCAATCCGATCAACTGGAAGACTGATGAGACTTTGGCTTCGAATTATTCTAATCTTGGTTCGTGCTTCTTTGATGAAGATGGCAATATGATCAGAGAGGAGAAGGAACTCTGTGGCTGTTATGTAGAACCTAAGCGTGGTTCTCTTAAGGTGCAGGGGCTTACTGTGCAGGATTATCCGCCTAAGATAAGAGGTTTCCAGGAGGGCGCCTATCATGCTTATGATTATCAGCTTTTCTACAGGAACCTTCAGGAAAATGTTGCTGTAAGAGTGTTAACCTACATGGAATTGATAGATTCTAATTATACGGAGTGATTGGAGAAGATATATGATTTCTGTAAAAGATTCTTTGAAGTTTCGCGGAACATTTCGCTCTTATCAGGCGAGAGTACTTGATTCAGTAGACAAGTATATAGAAGATGGCAGGCTTCACATAGTGGCTGCGCCGGGTTCCGGTAAGACCACTCTTGGTATAGAAGTTATAGGGCGTATAGGACTTAATACTCTTATATTTGCGCCTTCTGTTACTATAAGAGAACAGTGGGCCTCTAGGATATGCGAAGCTTTCTTAGTCGATGGTATAGATAAGGATGAGCTCATATCTCAGAATCTTCGTGACCCTAAGCCTATAACTATAGCGACTTATCAAGCTCTTCACTCTGCTATGAGACGCTACAGCGGCAAGCTTGAAGAGGTGGAAGAAGATGTAGATGAAGACGGTAAGGTCATCAAGGATGAGACTGATGATTCGGCTGTAGTAACCACAGAGAATGTCGATTTCTCTGGTTTTGATGTTGTGAAGACCATGAAGGCTGCGGGCGTTAAGGTCCTGTGCCTCGATGAGTGTCATCACTTAAGAAGTGAGTGGTGGAAGGCACTTGAGGAATTCAGAGACAAGATGGCTGACAAGGATATGAAGATCATAGCCCTGACCGCTACACCGCCTATAGATTCTACTGACGTTATGTGGAACCGCTATATCAATATGTGCGGTCCTATCGATGAGGAGATAACGATTCCTGAACTTGTGAAAGAAAAGAGCTTATGTCCTCATCAGGATTTTATATACTTTAATTATCCGACTAAGACTGAGCAGGCTGCGATCGATCAGTTCGAGGCTAACGCTAAGACTCTTCTTCAAAATGTCATGGCTGACAATAATCTTGCGGCTATCATAGCGTCTCATCCTGCTCTTAATGGTCGCATAGACGCTCAGAAGCTTCTTGATAATCCGCCGTATCTGTCCTCTCTTCTTATCTATCAGAAGGCTAAGGGCGGAAGAGTTCCTGCAGAACTCTTAAGGCTTCTTGGAACTAACGACCTGCCAGGGATGGATGAAGAGTGGCTAGAGTATCTTCTGCAGGGATTCTTGTATGATGATGTCGAGTCATATCCACCTTGTGAGGAGTACAGAGAAGCTCTTATAAAGCACATCAAGTACTTAGGACTTATAGAGAATAAGAGGGTGACTCTTATGATCAATCCTAAGCTTGAGAAGGAACTTGCTTCTTCTAAGGGAAAGTGTAAAAGTATCAGGGAGATTACTCTTGCTGAGTATTCTGTTCTTGGCAAGGGCCTAAGAGAGCTTATCTTAACTGATTTTATCAGGGAAAAAGAGATCAAGAAGGTAGGGCGCATGTCTGAGGATATAACCGACATCGGCGTCATACCTTTCTTCGAGATGCTTAGACGTGCGGCTTTAGAAGAGAAGCAGGATATAGCCATAGGCGTGTTGTGCGGTAAGGTGGTCATCATACCTGCGAGCGCGAAGGAGGCGCTGCTTTCGCTTCTTAAGCCTGAGTGGGAAGTAACATTTGGATCGGTTGGAGAGCTTCCTGAAGATGAATATGTGCGTGTATATGCCAAGGGCGATTCACACTTCCTAACAGGAGTTGTCACGCAGGTATTTACAGAAGGTCATATGCAAGTGTTGATAGGAACTAAGTCACTTCTTGGTGAAGGATGGGATTCTCCTTGCATCAACTCGCTCATACTTGCGAGCTTCGTGGGGTCTTTTATGCTCAGCAATCAGATGCGTGGAAGAGCCATAAGGATGTTCAAGGGTGATCCTGACAAAACAAGCAGTATATGGCACTTGGTTTGCGTGCGTCCTGCGGATAAGGATGGCGCTAAGAGCACTGATGACTATAAGCTTATGGTGAGGAGAATGGAACACTTCTTAGGGCTTCACTATGAGAAGGATGCCATAGAAAGTGGTATCGGGAGATTCTCCATCGTTAAGGAGCCATTTACTAAAGAGTGTACAGAAAACATAAATAAGACTATGCTTGCTATGTCGGCCGACAGGCTTGGCACAAGACAGAAGTGGGAGAGGGTTCTTGCTGATTATCAGAAGATGGAGACTGAAGAGGCGATCAGTGTCAATAACAGAAGGACTAATGATACTAAGTTCAAGAAGGAATCTTCAGGAGGAATATTAGGAAGTGTCGGTGGGGCTATCGGAACAGTCGGCGGTATGATCCTCGGAGGTCCGATAGGCCTGGCGGTTGGCGCTGTGTCCGCTGCTATCGGAGGTTTCAATGTATTTAAGATGAGGAAGGCTGCGAGATATAAGACAGAAGCAGGGCAGCTTCAGGGCTACGGCGATGGACTTCTTAAGGCTCTAAAGAACCTTGATATGGTTGAGAATAAGAGCAGTAAGGTGGTTATCAATTCGGGCGATTCGAGTGATGATAATTATGTGAGTCTCTATGGCGGCAGCCAGACTGATAAGCAGGTATTTGCCGATTGTGTGAGTGAGATGTTTGGTCCTGTGGATAATCCGAGGTATCTTCTCTATAATCCAAAGGGTGGAGATAATATGTACTATGCGGTTCCAGAGCGCTTCGGAAAGAAGAAGGAGGATGCTATGAGCTTCTATGAAGTTATGAAGGAATACATGGGCGATTATCAGCTTATATATACTCGTAACGAAGAAGGAAGAAAGAAGCTTCTTGAGGCCAGGGTAAAGACTAATAATCCGAAGTTTGTTTCGCAGAAGAGAAAGCAGGTTAAAAATGCGTTGTACTGAGCATGAGAAGTGGCTGATATGTATGCTTTGCGTGTTTGCTTTTTTGGCTGTGGCGATGCTCTTAGACAGAGGAAAGAGCGATACAGTCAAGGTAAGCGACGAGCACATGTGCTTTGATACCACTCTTAATATAACTCTTTATGTAAAAAAGGATGAAGAAAAGAATGCTAAGAAGATCATAAAAAAGTGCTTTGATAAAGTTGATTCTCTTGAGCATGTATTCTCTGCAACGAATGACGCGTCAGAGCTTTCCATGATGAATGCGACTGCTTATAAAAATCGCTTTAAAGCAAGTGATGAACTGTATGATATCATAATGCTTGCCAAGGATTATGACATGAAGACGAATCATGCTTTTGACATAAGTCTTGGAAGGCTTTCTGATCTGTGGGATATAAAGGGGGGGAGAACGACTCTTCCTTCGAATAAGGAAATCAAGGCTGCTCTTGAAAAAACAGGTATGTATAATATAGAGTGCAGTATGGGCTATGTGCTCTATCATGAGGATATCAAAGTGGATCTCGGAGCTATAGCAAAGGGTTATACTACTGATTGCCTCAAGACTCTGCTTCTTGAAGAGGGTATCAAAGAGGCAGTTGTGAACTTCGGAGGCAATGTGCTTGTAATAGGTGACAAGGATGGTGATGGTTACAATATAGGAATCAAGGATCCAAGGGGGGATGGTGTTAAGACTTCGCTTAAGGTCAAGGATGCTTGTGTTGTAACATCGGGCGATTATGAGAGATATGTTATGATCGACGGTAAGAGATATCATCATATAATGGATAACACTACCGGTTATCCTTCCGATAATCTCGTCACAAGTGTGACTGTTGTCGGTGAGAACGGCGCTATATGTGATATACTCTCTACTGCGCTTTTTGTTATAGGCAAGGATGAAGGTCTCAAGTACATAAAGAACTTCGAAGGTTATGAAGTACTGTATATAATCGATGATGGAGGCATGTTTGAAAGTGAAGGATTTTCGAAGTATAGGTAAGATCCTTATACCTGTGATTATCATAGGTGTTCTTGTCCTTAGCCTGTATCTTATATACAGGCAGCAGAATCAAGAAGGTGTCTGTGTGAAGATATATAGCTATGATAAGCTTCTTGCTACATATGATCTGGATAAGTTGAATGGCACAAAGACCTATCGATATGAGACTTCTGAGGGGTATAATGTGATCACTATATCTAAGGATTGCGTTAAGGTGGTTGAGTGCGACTGCCCTGACAAGGTATGTATGCACAGTGGTAATGCGCTTAAGAGTCATATGCCTATAATATGTGCTCCGCATGGGTTATATATAGTTATCGAAGGAGAGGTATCAGAAAAAAATGATGCGATATCGTACTGAAAAAATAGCTTATATAGCTATGTTTACAGCTGTGTCTCTGGCGTTATACACTTTTGAAGGAAGCCTGCCTGTTCTTATACCGGTGCCTGGTGCTAAGCTGGGACTGTCTAACATAGTTATCATGTTCCTGGTATATAAGGGTATGAGGAAAGAGGCGTTCTTAACACTTATTATGAAGCTTGTGCTGTCGGTTTTGATCGCAGGACAGGTGGTTTCGCTTGTGTATGGGCTTTTTGGCGGTATCTTAGCTTACTTTGCAATGTGTCTTGTGAGCTTTATATACAGGAAAAAGGGCACTGTGATATGCGGTGTATTCTCTGCTATGATGCATAATATCGGACAGTGCATAGCCGCGTGGCTCATGGGGTTTAGGGGTCTTATCTTATACATGCCTTACCTTATGGTGATAGGTGCTGCAACAGGTGTATTTACAGGGCTTATATGCAGGTATATGCTTATGAAAATAAGGACGGTTCGTTAAGGCGTACTTGAATATAAATAGGATTTGTGATAGAATGGTAAAAGGGAAAAAGGGGATTTTTCACAGAGGAGGATTTATATGAGTGACAATCTGAAGTATATATGTCCCGTGTGTGGTGGAGACTTGACATTCAGCAGCGAAAAGCAGAAGATGCTGTGTGTATACTGTGATAATGAATTCTCGGTTGATGAGCTGTCTGCGAAGGATTATAAGCTTGAAGAAGAGAGAGAAGAAAAGCCTATTGCACAGTGGGAAGAATCAGATATAGAAGGTATGAGGATATATCACTGTTCACACTGTGGCGCTTCTGTTGAAGGCGCTGAGACAATTGGCGCTATGACATGTCCTTATTGTGATACACCTATGGTTATCGTTGACAATATGAGCGGCGGAAGAAAGCCTGAACGAATCATACCTTTTAAGGTTGATAAGGGCGCAGCTAAAGGAAAGTTGGAGGCTTTCTGTAAAGGAAAGAAGCTTCTGCCTGATTCTTTTTTGGCAAATCATCGTGTGGAATCAATCAAGGGTATGTATGTACCTTTCTGGCTTTTTGATTGTGAAACTAGTTCGAGGTTCATGTTTGACTGTACCACTTCTAGCAGTCATACATCAGGAGATTATAGGATTACAGAGACTAAGCACTATGATGTTAAGATATCGGGTAACATAGCATTTGACAATGTTCCTGTTGATGGTTCTGAGAAGATGGATGATACATATATGCAGTCCATAGAGCCTTTTGATTACAGTGAGATGGTTGATTTCCAGTCTGCTTACCTTGCGGGTTATATAGCTGATCGCTATGATGTGGATGACGAGAAGGCTTGTATCGTTGCGGATATGCGTATCAAGAATAGTGTTGAGGCGGAATTCAAGAGAGCTGCTTCTAAGGATCATAGGTATTCTACTTGTTCTCAGAAATCAAAGGATATCAGTGTGAATTATGTCAATAAGGCTGAATATGCCATGCTTCCTGTATGGATCATGACTACTGTTTATAACGGCAAGAGCTATCCTTTCATCATGAATGGTCAGACCGGTAAGTTCGTCGGTAAGCTGCCGATAGATGAAGGTAAGAAGAAAAAGTTCTTCTGGCGCACAACGTGGATAACTACACTTATAGGTGCTGTTATCGGTATTGTCGCTTATATTATGTAGGAGGGTTTTATGAAGAAGTATACGAGAATTCTTGTTTTGCTTATGGCGCTTGTTTTTTTTGTAAGCGGATTTGGTATAGATGCATATGCTTATTCAACTGCCGAGAAGCCTGATAATAAGCGTGTTGTGGATGACGCAGATCTTCTTAGTTCTTCTGAAGAGGAAGCTCTTGACAGAAGATGTGAGACTCTCAGTGAGAAGTATAAGGTTGACCTTGTTATAGTTTTTAAGGATGAACCTGTTAGTTCGCGAGGCGTTGTGGATGACGCTGATATGTTCTTTGAGGGCAACGGCTATGGATATACCTCTGCACAGAATGGTATAGAGTTATATGTGAATATGTATGCAAGAGATATATGCATAAGCACTATGGGCAACTGTGTTAATGATGTGTTCACGGATTATGGTGCATATTATATTCAGTCGGCTATCACATCATATCTTAGCAACAAAAACTACTATAAGGCAGCTGATAGGTTCCTTGATCTGTGTGATGAATTCCTTGATCAGGGAGTGAATAAGGGTAAGGCTTATAGTGAAGATAATAAGTACATGACTAAAGCCGAACTTAAGGCGAGAAAGATTGCAAGGGTAGTCCGTTCTTTCGGTATAGTGATTGTGTTCTTTCTCATAGGTCTCATCATAGCAGGTGTTAAGCAGGCTAGTATGGTTGGCCAGATGAATACTATTAATTCGGTTTATGATGCTGAAGGATATGAAGATGGCGGCCTTAAGGTCACTCATTCGGATCATAAGTATACAAGAACTACTACGTCAAGAACATATATAGGATCGTCTTCGTCAAGCGGCGGTGGTGGTCGAAGCAGTTCGGGTGGTGGTCATTACTCGAGTGGTGGTGGTTATCATGGTGGATCGCATGGTAAATTCTAAAGAAAAAACAGGAGGAAACAGAACATGAAAACGGATGTTCCGTCAATATTTGGAAGTATGGTCTTCAACGACCAGGTTATGAAGGACAGACTTCCTAAGGATATATATAAGGCTTTGAAGAGAACTATGGAGATGGGCAAGCATCTCGATCTCGATGTGGCCAATGTTGTTGCATCAGCTATGAAGGAGTGGGCTGTAGAGAATGGCGCTACTCACTTCACTCACTGGTTCCAGCCTATGACTGGTATAACTGCTGAGAAGCATGACAGCTTTATCTCACCTGAGGGCAGCGGTAAGGTCATCATGGAATTCTCCGGCAAGGAACTTGTAAAGGGCGAGTCTGATGCTTCGTCCTTCCCTTCTGGTGGACTTAGAGCTACATTTGAGGCAAGAGGCTATACGGCGTGGGATCCTTCTTCTTATGCCTTTTTGAAGGATGGAAGCTTGTGTATACCAACTGCTTTCTGTTCTTACGGCGGTGAGGCACTTGATAAGAAGACTCCTCTGCTTCGTTCTATGCAGGCTATAGATAAGCAGGCTAAGAGAATCCTGAAGCTCTTTGGTCAGGATGATGTTAAGAGGGTTACCACAACTGTTGGTGCAGAACAGGAATACTTCCTCATCGACAAGAAGGTGTGGGAGGAAAGACCTGACCTTATATATTGCGGACGTACTCTATTTGGCTGCAAGCCTCCTAAGGGACAGGACCTCGAGGATCACTACTTCGGTGCTATTAAGCCAAGAGTATCTGCTTTTATGAAGGAACTCGATGAGGAACTCTGGAAGCTTGGAATCCTTGCGAAGACCAAGCATAATGAGGTTGCTCCTGCACAGCATGAGCTTGCACCTATATTCTGTACTACCAATCTTGGTACAGATCAGAATCAGCTCATGATGGAGATGATGAAGAAGATAGCTAATAAGCATGGTCTTGTATGCCTTCTCCATGAGAAGCCATTTGCAAGTGTCAATGGTTCCGGTAAGCACAACAACTGGGCTATGGCAACAGATAAGGGTCAGAATCTTCTTGAGCCGGGTGATACACCATCGCAGAACGCTCAGTTCCTTCTTTTCCTTGTCGCTGTTATCAAGGCTGTTGATGAATATCAGGATATGCTTCGTGCGTCTGTAGCTACAGCTGGTAACGATCACAGACTTGGAGCACAGGAAGCTCCTCCTGCTGTAATCTCGATATTCCTCGGAGATGAGCTTGCTGCTATCCTTGATTCTATCGAGAATGGAAGCTTCTATGAGGAAAAAGAGCATATGGCTATGGAGACAGGTGCAAAGGTTCTTCCTCACTTCCCTAAGGATTCTACAGATAGAAACAGAACTTCTCCTTTTGCCTTCACAGGTAATAAGTTTGAGTTCCGTATGCCTGGTGCTTCGATATCAATAGGCGGTCCTAATACTATACTTAATGCTATTGTTGCTGAGGCACTTGATCAGTTCGCTACTGAACTTGAAGGCGCAGAGGACTTCGATTCGGCATGTAAGGCTCTCATCAAGAAGAATATAACAGAGCATAAGAGAATACTCTTTAATGGTAACGGCTATGATGATGCCTGGATAGATGAGGCAAAAAAAAGAGGCTTGTCTAATCTTAAGTCTGCTGTAGATGCGCTTCCTTGCTTCATAGAGGAGAAGAATATACAGGTACTTGAAAAACATGGTGTATATACAAGAAAAGAGCTTGAATCAAGATATGAGATACTTCTTGAGAATTATTATAAGGTTATCAACATAGAGGCTCTTACTATGATCAGTATGGTCAAGAAGGGTATCATGTCTTCAATCGTTAAGTATGAAGAGCATCTTGCAGGGCTTCTTAACCTCAAGAAGTCTTTGGATGGTAACTTCGACGGCTATATGGAAGCTGAAGTTTTATCTAAGCTTTCAACTCTTTCGGCATGTATATATAGAGATCTCCAGAAGTTAGAGAAGGATGTTGAGGAGGCAAAGCATTACGCAGATGATGTATACAAAGAGGCTGTTTACTACAGAGATGTTATCCTTGCGGATATGGCTGCTCTAAGAGCTTCTGTTGATGAGGCTGAGGCTTTGGTAGCTAAGGAATACTGGTTCTATCCATCGTATGAGGATATACTCTATAGCGTTCAATAATAATTGATCTTAAGTCGGAGTCCAATCTCCGACTTAAGATCAACGCTCCGCGAGGATGCGCACGGATTCGGAAAGGAAATTTGTCTGCTGGCGCAGACCGAATCCGGCGCGCAAGTCTCGCGGTGCGAGACTTGAATACTCATTGAATACCCATTCGGGTTATGGTATAATGTATATAGGGGTACTGTATCATATACTTAAGGAGGTGTTGAATATGAGCTTGAATATAGGTTCATCATATCAGTCGGGACTATATAACAATATAGAGATATTAAGACCCGGTCAGATTAAGACTGCCTCCGGAGACATTATTGCTGAAGACAGCGCCAAGGCTAAACAGCTTAAGCGTATAGGTCAGTTAAAGTGTACTACCTGTGCCGAGAGAAAGTATAAGGATGGTTCTGACGAAGGCAATGTATCCTTTAAATCGGCAGCTCATATTTCACCGCAGAGGTCTGCATCTGCAGTCATGTCCCATGAGATGGAGCATGTTGCTAATGCGTATAAAGATGCAGCTAAGAACGATGGACATGTTGTGGCAGCGAATGTTAAGATCAAGACTGCCATATGTCCTGAGTGCGGCAGAAGTTATGTTGCCGGTGGTCTTACAACTACGCAGATTAAGTATGATAAGTCGGATGAGTATAGTAAGAGTAATAAAGAATTAATAGATGATGCAGCTAAGGGGAATAATCTCGATTATTCGGTTTAGGAGTTATAATTCATGAATATAACAGAATATGTCAAAAAAGACTTCGATGCATCGTTGTATTATGGATGGATGTCAATCAAAGGTGGGTATACTATTGCCAATGCCAACGAAGCTGTGTATAGATATGTTGGAAATAATTCGGCCAGATCAATTATGCATATCATACATCCGGATGATGTTGAAGAATTCAAAGCGGCTTTAGAAAAACTGGATGATGAGCCTCAGCATATGTTCTTGAGGATATTGTGCTTTGATAAAGAGTACAGGGTCATGTATACTGTTGTCAGTTATAATGGACGTATTGTAGATGGGTTCCGTTCTTTTGATATGGAACTCTGTGAAGTTATGCGCTCTTTTGAAAGACTTGATCATAATGCTGGTCTTGTAAAAAAGTACAGATCTATCATGTCTTATAGTGAGAATTACTACTTTGATTATGACTGTCTGACGGGTGAATTCACGCTTTTTAATTACGTGAACGGTATGTATAATAACATCATAAAGAAAAAACCTTTAGAAGAGCTTGAGAAGGAGACTGTTGCAAGAACTGATCTTGATGAAATGAAACTTGCACAGTTTAAGCTTTTTTGCGAATCACTTAAGAAGAATATCAACAACATAGATCTTGAGCTGGATGGTGCTGTTTTTGACATGGATGATAGGAACTTAAGATTCTATGGCGGTTTTGTAATAGATAATAAGCGTCAAAGTCTTATAAGTGGTGTTGTGTCTGCTTATGACAAGAAAGACGGCAGGCAGAGTACAGAGAAGTATTATATGTCGAGCGCAGCCATAGATAAGGCTACAGGAGTGTATAATAAGCGTGCGATAGAAGAGATTGCAAAGCTTTCACTTCTTGAAAACAAGGATAGGGTCTATATAGCTATATTTGATATAGATGATTTTAAGCTGTTTAATGATACTTATGGCCATATGATGGGTGATAAGATCATAGAGGGACTTGCTAAGATATCAAAGGATGTTGTTGCTAACAGAGGTTATGTAGGACGTTTTGGCGGTGATGAATTCGTTATTGTAACAGATAAAGTAAAAACAGAGGAAGAATTCATATACGTCCTGAAGACCATAAGAAAGAACCTCGATTGGCGCTTCAGAGAGCAATTCGGGGAGGCTAAACTGACGGTTTCCATAGGTATAGCTATGTCGCCTAAGGATGGCACGATGTATGAGGAACTCTTTGAGAAGGCTGATAAGAGTCTTTATCTCGCTAAGGAGAAAGGCAAGAATCGATTTATAATCTATGATGAGAGATCTGAGAGGATTCATACTGGTGACAGTCATAAGAGCGGATTCAGGCTTTCCGATGATCAGTATCAGATAGCCAATACACTTCTTGATATGCTTTTGGTGATCAAGAAGGATCAGTCGAAGATTGAGTCGGTGCTTGCGAATATGGTCAAAGATTATGATGTTGACTATGCATTTATATATGATATGAGGGAAGGCTTCCCAATCTATGTGAATGAAGATCTTGTTGTGAGACCTCCTAGACTTACTTCGGAAATCTTATCAGAAGTGGAGAGTCTTGGAGATAAGAATGGCTTCTTTACTACCAATAGACTTGCCAATATACAGGATAATTACCCGAATATGTATAAGTTCTTTGATGGTATCGGCAGTAATGGATTTGTATTCCAAAAGATGAAAAAGAGACTTTTTATCATAGGATTTAATCAAAAGCTTAGAAAGTGGTCTAATTATGATAAAGGATTGCTTTCGGTTTTTTCCAGAGCAATAGATGATATATTAGGATAGGAGAGATTATGAAATTACCACAGATTATTGTTAGTTTGCTTGAAACAGATATGTATAAGTTCAGTATGGGGCAGGCTATATATCACCAGTTTAGCGATTATAAGACAACATGGACTTTTAAGTGCCGTAACAAGAATATCTTTTACACACCTGAGATGGTGGAGGAGATCAAGGAGCAGATTAAGGCTTATTGTGGACTTAGGTTTAAGCCTGATGAACTCGAGTATCTTGATGGTATTAAGTGGATCAAGGGTTCTTATGTGGACTTCTTGAAGCTTTGGCAGCCTGATTTTAATGACTTTGAGATAGGCACTGATGCGGAATGCGGACTTACTATAGAGGCTATGGGTACATGGCTTAATACATCTATGTATGAGATACCGGTTCTTGCTATCGTCAATGAGGTATACTTCCGTATGAAGTATGATTATAAGGAGCTTATGGAGAGCTTTGAGAGAAAGCTTGACGCGAAGATAGAAGCTCTTACTTCAGGCAAGTATTGCATAGGTAACTTCAGTGAATTCGGCCTTAGAAGAAGATTATCTGTGGATGCACAGGAGATGGCTGTTAAGAAGTTAGCAAGTACGGATCTTGGAAAGTCGCACTTTGTCGGTACTTCTAATGTATATCTTGCGAAGAAGTTTGGTGTAAGCCCTGTCGGAACTATGGCTCATGAGTGGATCATGTGTACAGGTCAGGGCAATCATAAGCATAATCCAGCTTATTCGAACTGGTATGCTCTTGATGCGTGGATAAAGGAGTATGGAATCCTGAATGGTACTGCGCTTACAGATACTATCTCTACAGATTGTTTCCTTAAGGATTTCCAGCTCACTTATTCGACTCTTTTTTCTGGTGTTCGTCATGATTCCGGCGATCCTTTTGTATGGGGTGAGAAGATGATAGAGCATTATAAGAGCCTTGGTATAGATCCTGCCACAAAGACTTTGCTTTTCTCAGACAGCCTTGACTTCGAGACTGCTGACAGAATATACAAGACATTTGCAGGAAGAGCAAAGGTTGCTTTCGGTATAGGAACTTACATCTCCAACGATACTGATGTGGAGGCTCTTAATATCGTCATGAAGACTACCAAGTGTAATGGTATGGATGTTGCTAAGATATCTGATGTTGATGGCAAGAGTATGTGCAAGAATCCTGAATATGTTGATTATCTCATGCGTTGCATAAGGTGGCGTATGGAACACGATAAGTAAGATTATTACAGCCTTTCATATTGGCTAATAGCATAGCAATAACAAAAAGGGGGTTATTAAACCCCCTTTGTGCTTTATAAAGCATCATTAACCTGCGTAATTATCTTCCTTAACAATTCCCTTAGCAGCATCCTCAGCCTCGATTTTAGCGTCGAGTTCTCTTACTTGATGGATATCTTCTACAAGAAGTTTCATGTTAGGGTATATGACGTTGGTGAATATCTTGAGCGCTTCATCCTTCTTGCTGGCGTTAGTTGCGTTCCAGCAATCAAGGGCGCCCTTGTGGAGCTGGTCATGATGATATATCATGTTGCGGTAGCACTCTGCAGATGTAAGACGCTGGTCTTTCTGCTGAGCAATCCACTTACCGAGCTTACATTCGTCAGGACGCTGAATCTTGGCGAGAACTTCATATCCCTGGAGTGAATTGTACTGTCTCCATGCAAATATGATATGATCGACTTCGAATACTCTGATCCACTGATTTCTTGTGAGCTTTGAAAGTTTTCTTGCCATATCACTTCGGCAATTATCAACAGAACGGCTGATCTTATGCATAAGATGTCCGGTCTTCATACAATCCTCAAGGAGTTCGTTGTAAGCATCGGAAAGGTTGTTGATACCTTCCACGAACTGGTTGGTAGCGACGCTCTGTGTCTCTACAGAACTGTATATAGAGTTAATCTCTTCGTTAATAATAGAGATTTCATCGTTAATCTTGTTGATGTCGGTAACGGAATCTGTAACCATGGTGTTACCGGCGTTAAGCTTCTTGGATGTGGTCTCGATGATAGATACAAGCTCCTCGATACCTGACTGAAGCTCTGCGACGTATCTTACAACGTCTTCAGTAGAAGCAGAGGTGTTGTTAGAAAGCTCTTTGACTTCGTTAGCAACAACGGCAAAACCCTTACCAGCTTCACCTGCTCTGGCGGCCTCGATAGAAGCGTTCAGTGCAAGAAGTCCGCTCTGCTTTGCGATAGACTTAACTATGGTGATGATCTCGTTGATCTGTGCAGTCTTCTCGCGGAAGGCAAGAATCATATGAGTGATGGTGTCCATAGCTTCGTTAGCTTCGTTAACGTACTGGATACTCTGCTGCATGTTGCTGGCACTTCGCTTAGCTGTCTCTGAAGCTTCACTTGTGTTGGCGACAATGTTCTCGATAGCACCGGATATGTTGTTGATGGCATTACCGAGAGACTGGCTGGAAGTACTCATATCTTCGATAGAATGAGTCTGGCTCTCAACCTGTTCGATCATCTCTTTTATACATTCGCAGTTACCTATGATCTCCATCGAATCGTTAAGAGTCAATGTGAACTTGTTAGTCGATGCCTTAAAACCATAAGTTATCATCCTGTTAAATGTCTCGGCTATAGCCGGATTTGCGAAGTCTGATACTTCTACAGTTTCAAGATTGCCATCGATAACGTTCTGCATAGCTGCTATTAATTTGTCAAGGTCCTGGTTTGACTCAGTTTGAGCCTGCTTTTTGAAAAACATAGCTTACACCTCCTATACACTCCTATACAGATAGATTATACCATATGTTAACGTATAAATCAATTAAAGTTTTTGGTTTTTGAGTAAAGAATCCGATGCTTGACAACTTATAGGTGAAAGCTTATAATGTGATTTGTTGTTTAATAATTTCATAAGAGGAGGAGAACTATGAAAACTACGAAACTCAAGATCTCACTTTTGTTTTCTTTGGCGTTGACTGTTGTTCTTTTAGTGGCAGCGGTAACTACTAAGGCGGCAGATTCTACAAGTGAGATCACCAATGTAACTTTAACAGAGGACGGAGTACTGTCCTGGGAAGGTGATGCACCGTGTTATGAGATTTATCTTCGAAGCGAGGATGACAATGAGTCATTTTATCTAGAGAATGGTAAAAAGAGTGTTAATCTGAATGATGAATTTTTTAACTTTACCAGTATGAATCAGATAACAATCTATGCAAAGAAGGATAGAGATACTCAATTTGATCCTATTGTACATTATGATTTGTACTTTGCATATGACGATACAAGTGCGAATCCTGTATACACTGTGACACAGCCTTCTGGAACAATCACAGATGTTGTTCTTGCAAAAGATGGTAATGTGACATGGAACAGTGATGCTTTATGGTTTTATACAACTTCAGATGGTACTGTAACTTATCCATCTACTCACAAGTATGATACTGTTGATGACTTTTTGTATCGTAATTCTGGTGATGTTGTTGAGTATTCGATTATATCAACTCTTGAAACAGGACATTATGCACCAGGTGAGTTAGCAGCACCGCTTGATAAGTATTCGTTCTATGTAAAGCGCGATACAACTGGAGCAGATCCTGTTTATACAGTTGTAGAGCCTATCGAACCACTGGATATAGAGGTCAGCATCTCTGCTGCTGAAGGTGTAGATGTAAAAGCTGATAGTGAGCATGTTTCTTCAAGAGGCTACAGCTTGATAACAGCATTTCCTTCAGAGAAGCCAGATGGTTTTGATGAAGACTATCTTGAACCGTTAAATGCTGGTGAATGGTACTATGTTGCGTTAGAACTTGCGGCTGCTGATGGGTATTTCTTCAATGATGGAATAACAGTCAATGTCAATGGCGGTGAAGGCGAATATGAGATAGATCAGGCTAATGTAGGCAAGAGAAACAGTACTATCGTAGTATATACTAAGGTTAAGGCCACAGGCGCAGTGCAGTCAACTCTTAGCTTCACTGGAGTAGAGAATATCGAAGCTGTTACAAAGAATGTCGGTGAATCTGTAACTCTTCCGGTAGTTACTAAGGATGGCTACGACTTCAGCAAGTGGGTTGTTGTAGATACTGATGGTAATGAGGTAGAAGGCGCACAGTCTTATAATGAGGGCGCAACTTTCACTTTCGGTACTGATGACTGTATACTTAAGGCTGTATGGACGGAAAAAGAAACTCCTGCTATTAAGGGAAATGCGGATGAAACTCCTGTTATTAAGGAAAATGTAGATGAAACTCCTAAGACAGGTGATACATCAGCTCTATATCTCTTTGCTGTGCTTATGGCTATATCAGCAGTAGCTGTAACTGTATCAGGTAAGAAGATAAAAGTTAGATAGAATAGAGAGTAAAATACAAAAAGGGGGGGCTGTAAAAAACTATCACTAGGACACGTCAAGATTTCTATCTTTTTGCAAGTCGCCTATTAGCAAGTGCTCCGCGAAAACTCGAAGATGCTTGCAATCCCCA
>ODAI010965900.1_pt1 | contig 19221 bp, 13 predicted proteins | sample 1539321 | NCBI WGS metagenome assembly ODAI01 (sample SAMN02144231, study PRJEB22623) | gut metagenome | biome: sheep rumen | host: Ovis aries | place: New Zealand
AAATCGTCTCGAAGTCGCAGATGTCGGCCTTCACGAACTTGTAGTTCGGCTTGTCTTCGATGTCTTTCAGGTTGGCGAGGTTGCCGGCGTATGTCAGCTTGTCGAGGTTGATGATCTTGTATTCGGGATACTTGTTCACGAACAGGCGCACGACGTGGCTCCCGATGAAGCCCGCACCGCCAGTGATGATGATAGAGCGTCTGTAGTTCATGTGATCTTATCTTAAATTCTTGAATGTCTCAGAGTTAACTTCCTCTTTCATTTCGTCGATGACCTTCAGCAGATACTGCCCATATTGGTTTTTGAGCATCGGCTGGGCCAATTCGCGCATTTTCTTTTCCGTAATCCAGCCATGGCGATAGGCGATGCCTTCCAAGCAAGCCACTTTCAGTCCGGTGCGTTTCTCGATGACTTCGACGAAGGTGGAGGCTTCCGAAAGGCTGTCGTGCGTGCCTGTGTCGAGCCATGCGAAGCCGCGACCGAGGGTCTGCACCTTCAGCTCACCGTCTTTCAGGAACTCTTGGTTCACCGTGGTGATTTCCAGCTCGCCGCGTGCCGATGGCTTGATGTTTTTGGCCACATTGACGACCTTGTTTGGATAGAAATACAGTCCCACCACGGCATAGTTGCTTTTGGGTTGCTTGGGTTTTTCCTCAATGCTAAGGCAATTGCCGGCTTTGTCGAACTCGGCCACGCCATAGCGCTCGGGGTCGCTCACCCAATAGCCGAACACGGTGGCTTTCTTTTCTTCTTCGGCCGTGCGCACGGCCTCCGTAAGCATTTTAGTGAAGCCGTTGCCGTAGAAGATGTTGTCGCCGAGAACGAGGCATGCACTGTCGTCGCCGATGAATTTTTCTCCGATGATGAAAGCCTGTGCGAGGCCGTCGGGCGAAGGCTGTTCGGCATATTCGAAACGCACGCCGTAGTCGCTCCCGTCGCCAAGCAGCCGCTTGAAGCCTGGCAGGTCATACGGGGTGCTGATGACAAGGATTTCCCTGATGCCCGCGAGCATCAATGCGCTGATGGGATAATACACCATCGGCTTGTCGTATATCGGGAGCAGTTGCTTGCTCACGCCCTTGGTGATGGGGTACAATCGGGTGCCGGAGCCTCCGGCGAGTACGATTCCTTTCATATTTTTCTTTTTTAGAACAAAACCTACAAAACTGACAAAACCTTTTTTGAGAACAAGGAAAGCAGCCAACCGGCGTGCTTTCCAACGCATCCTGACGGATGCAGATTAGCTTTTAGAATGATTTGAACTTCCTGACAGCAAAGCCATCTGAACCATAGATTTCTTTCTCCTCCTTGTCATGGAAATATCGCTCAATTTCTGCAAACTTTGGGTAAAAATTAACAAGAATCCCAACAGTAGCACCCGTCAATCGCAAATAGTTAAATAGTTGAGCTTTATGTTCAGATATTAGGCTATCAACCGTTTTCAATTCCACCACAATATCTTTATTTACAAGAAAATCCAACCGATATGTGGCTTCCATTTTTTGGCCATGATAAAATGGATGAAATGTCAATTCGCGCTCAAACGGAATACCTCTTTCTGTCAACTCCAACTGCAAACCTTCTTGATAGATTTTCTCGTTCAACCCAGGTCCCAATTCTTTGTGAACCTCATGAATGGCACCTATCGTATCGAAAGCATAGTTTTTTAAGGCATCGATGTCAATCATAGTAGTTATTGGTGGGGGGGTATGCCACCGTAAGGTGGCTTTGCAACGGCGTGCCGGTTGGCCGCCGTTGCTTGTTTCGATGGCTAAGATAATCTTTGTTTTGAAGGTTTTGTTAGTTTTGTTCTCCAAAAATCAATACCCATCGGGGTTGTTCCGTTGCCAGTTCCATGAGTCGCGGCACATCTCTTCGAGGCCGTATTGCGCCTTCCAGCCGAGTTCCTTTTCCGCCTTGGCGGGGTTGGAATAACAAGTGGCTATGTCGCCCGCACGGCGTGGCTTGATGCTATACGGAATCTTGATGCCGTTCACCTTCTCAAAGGTCTTCACCACGTCCAACACCGAATAGCCTTGTCCCGTGCCAAGGTTGTAAATCGCGCAGCCACAACGCTTTTCGATGGCTTGCAAGGCCGCCACATGGCCACGGGCCAAGTCGACGACATGTATATAGTCGCGCACGCCGGTGCCGTCGGGCGTGGGGTAATCGTTGCCGAAAACGCCGAGTTCGGGACGTTTGCCCACGGCCACTTGGGTGACGTAGGGCATAAGGTTGTTCGGGATGCCGTTGGGGTTCTCCCCGATGCGCCCGCTCGGATGCGCTCCGATGGGATTGAAATAGCGCAACAGAACGATATTCCACTCGTTGTCGGCCTTCTGCATGTCCATCATGATTTCCTCAAGCATGCTTTTGGTCTGGCCGTAAGGGTTGGTGCAATGACCTTTGGGACATTCTTCAGTGATGGTGATCATGATTGGGTCGCCATAGACGGTGGCCGACGAGGAGAAGATGATGTTTTTGCAGCCGTGTTGGCGCATCACGTCAAGCAGGGTCAATGTGCCGCCGATGTTGTTTTCGTAATATTCCCAAGGCTTTTCCACGCTTTCGCCCACGGCTTTCAGTCCGGCGAAATGGATGATGGCATCAAAATGATGCGCATTCATGACGCGGTTGAGGCCTTCGCGGTCGCGAATGTCGATTTCGTAAAACGGGATTTCCTTTCCTGTCAATTCCGTCACACGCTCCAACGACTTGCGGCTCGAATTGCAAAGGTTGTCGATGACCACGGTTTCGTGGCCCGCTGCGGCAAGTTCAACCAAGGTGTGCGAGCCGATGAATCCGGCACCGCCAGTGACGAGTATTCTCATAATTCTAGATTTCAGTTTATGATTTCAAGACTATATCAATCTATTCATTATCAAGTTGATACAAGTCAAAAACAAATATATCGATTTCTTTGATGGCTTCTGTGCTGCCTTTCAAAGCCTTGTCCACCAAAGCGGAGAGTCTTTTGTCGTCTTCGGGCGTAATCTTCGGGAAAGGCAAAGTACACAAATTGCCTTTCAGTATCTTTAAGTCGCCAAAACGCTTGACATACAAAAAGTTGAAAAACGATGAATTCAAAAATGCCAACACGGTCTTGATGCTCATGCCCTCTATCTCGGGGATAAGGATGTTCGCGCTGTTGAGGAAAAGGCTTTGTGTGTCGTCGTAGGTGAAGCAAAGTCGGCTCGAAACGAACTTATAAACCAGTTTCTCTTTGGCGCGATAAAACTCTTCTTTCGCACATTGTTGGAAATCAGCGCGATTGAATTTGATATAACGCGAGGCAGGTTTCAGGCTGTATTTGCCGATGTCCTTGCCCGTGTAAATCTTCTCCAAACCCTTTGCTGGTTTGTCTTTCAGCACTTTGGCATTGTTTCCCGTGATGATGCCCAAAGCCCATTGGCTGTGCGAAAGGTCGTCGTGGCGCATCCGCTCGGCCTTGGCAAGGATGGCCTCGTCGCGGTCGTTGAGGATGGGGATGGGCGAAAACGGGTTGTTTGTCACTTTCACTTCCTTTCTCGAAACCTCATTGTTTGCGCCAATGACCTTGTAGGTTTGCTCGCCAAAAGTTATTTTTCTGCTGACTTTCAAGCTTATAAAATCGGTGAACACCCCTTTGAAGCGCTCGTGATAGCATTTCACCACTTCCAAGCGTGTTTCGTTCAAGACGAAGCGGCGGAAGTCGGCGTGCACCTTGATTTTCAGCAGCGAAGTGGGCAATAAATAGTGCTGTATTCCGTTGTTTTTCAAAAACTTAAATGACTCTGTAAAAAACAGCGATGCCTTTTCGTGCGAACAGATTACATCCGACGGGTGTTGTTTGCCTTTTTCTGTGCCCCATGGTGGATTGGTGACGATATAGTCGAATTTTAAGTCTCCAAACGCCGAAGTTGCGTGATGCAGGAAATCCATCTGGTAAATCTGAGGATAAACGTCTGATTCATTGAATTTTACCATCAGATTGGCTTTGGCAATCATCACGGCAAGCGGGTCGTTGTCGATACCGAAGAGCTGTTCCAACTGGGCGTGTTCCACTTTCAGAAGGAAGATGCCACTTCCGCAGCAAGGGTCGAGGAAGGTTTCTCCGTTCAAGACACGAATATCCGAAAGCATTTCCTTGACAATCAAAGGCTTGGTATAATACAAGCCCTTCATTATGCGATGACCTTCCGCCGTCAGCGACTGATAGATGAAACCTATCCAATCGTCTTGCCGGTTTTTCTGGATTTGCCGTGGTATTTCGATGTCAATTCGTTGGTGATTAGCGTATTCCTCAAAAAACCTACGCTTGTTTTCAGGATGGACTTTATTGTGTTCCACAAAAGAGGCGCAAAGGCTGAAAATCAGCGCGTTGATGGGATGATTGGCCGCTTTCAATTCTTCGACGAAACGCGGCAGGCTGCCTGCCGTCACATACCCTTCGGGCGTGATGACCTTCTGCGAAAGGCTCTTATTGGCGCGGCGTGTCAGGCGGTTTTCACCACCGTTTTTCAGCTTGTCCCAGTTGCGTTGGGTCGCCTCAGAAATGAAAAAAACAGGTTTCGTCATTATACAGCTTCGCCTTCTAAGTCCCATAAATACATTTTAAGGAACTGATTGTCATCCTTTTAAGATTTTGCCTTTTGGCAACATAAAATTTCGGCAAAGTTAGTGAATTTTTGATTCGCTTTTGTTAATTAATTAATAATTTCACTCCAAAGCCATTATTTTTCCTATTTTTGCCCGCAAAACCGACTTGTAATGATACTTTGTTTAGAAACCGCCACTCCTGTTTGTTCGGTGGCTCTCAACGAGAGTTGCTGCACGATTGGCTTGCGCGAAACAGAAGGGCAAAACGCTCATTCAGAGAAGATTACGAATTTCATCCGCGAGGTGATGGAAACGGCGAAAATCGACTATCGGCAGCTGGATGCCGTGGCCGTCAGCAAGGGACCTGGATCTTACACGGGATTGCGCATCGGGGTGAGCACCGCCAAGGGCATTTGCTATGCCACCGACTTGCCGTTGATGGCCATCGACACATTGGAAGCGATGGCTTACGGCTTGAAGGCCAAACTCGGAGGCCAAATCGCGGAAAACGACCTGCTTATACCGATGATTGACGCTCGACGGATGGAGGTCTATGCCGCTGTTTTCGATGCCAACTTGAACAAAACCAAGGATACAGAAGCCGTGGTGATGGATGAAAACTCGTTTGCCGATTTGCGCAAAGACCACCGCCTTTGGCTTTTCGGCGACGGCGCACCAAAATTAAGCAAACTGTTTGAAAACCAAAAGAACATCTGCATTATCGATGGTTTCAAGCCTTCGGCGGCGTATATGCGTCCTTTGGCGGAAAAGGCTTTGAAAGAACGGCAATTCGTTGATGTAGCGTATTTTGAACCTTTTTACTTGAAGGATTTTATCGCAGGAAAACCGCATGTGAAGGGGTTGTGAGTTAGGAGTTAGGAGTTAGGAGTTAGGAGTTAATAGTTAGAAGTTAATAGTTATCGGTTATGATTAAAAAAATATGGATTGCTTTGTTTGTTTTAGCGGGTGTGAATGGTTTTGCCCAGGCTCCGCACCTTTTCGAGCATGATTATCCGTCCGTTACGGCAGAAAGCCCTGCCATCCGCGCTTTGATGGATTCGGTTTCCGTTGATAGCATCGAGGCGACGATTTTGCACCTTTGCTCCTACCAAACCCGCCGTTGCGACAGTCGGCATATTTATGATGTACAAGATTGGCTTATAGCGCGTTATAACAGTCTTAACGGTATCGACACGGTGGTTTTGCACGACTTCAAAATCAGCAAACCCGGATTTCCGGAGGAAACCGCTGACAACATTCTCGCCATCCAATGGGGCGTGACGAAACCGCAAGAGTTTGTGATTTGCGGTGCGCATTACGACTCATGGAACGGCGACACCACCGACCCCGATACGGTTCGCGCTCCAGGTGCCGACGACAACGCCACGGGCGTGGCAGGCATCTTTGAAACGGCGCGTTTGCTCAGTCGCCACAAGTTCGACAGAACCATCATTTATGCCCATTGGAACGCCGAAGAAATCGGGCTCATCGGAAGCGCAGCGTATGCAAAGGAATGTGCTGAAAACCAAATGAATATAGTGGGTTACTTCAACCTCGACATGACAGGGTATCTCGAAGAAGGCTCTGATATCCACATCAACTTGATGTACACCACCCAAGACTCGCTTTTCGCTGATTATGTTTTCGATGTTTGCCATGTGTATTTCCCCGAGATGCCCATTTGGCAAGATTGGCTCGCTTGGGGCGACAGCGATTATTCTTCGTTCAACCGCAACGGGTATCCTGCCGTTCACCCTTTTGAAGATGTTCGAGCCAGTTCGCCGTTCATCCACACAAGAAACGATGTTTTAGGACTGAGTGTCAATAACTTGGAACAGTCGCGACGTTTCACTCAAGTCAATCTTGGGGCCGTAGCGCATCTGGCAGGACTGAGCCAAACCAGCATTGGGGAGTTTGACAACCCTTCTATTGCTCTTTATCCCAATCCAGCCAAAGAAAGGATTGGCATTGTGTCCGAAGAAGGGTTGCAACGCATTGTGATTCAAAATCTTATAGGACAGGTTTTAGAAGCTTGTACTTTAGGCGACCAAAAACAATACAGCCTGGATGCATCCCATTTTTCCCCTGGTTTGTATCTTGTCATTGCGACAACAACCAAGGGCGTGGCCGTCCGGCGACTGATTGTCGAGTGAGGCATGTATGAAAAAACCCTGCCTTTTTTCCAAAATTAACAGCGTTGGAACAAAGATTTGGCCCACAGGGTGCCGCCGAAACCAAACTTTTCCTTATTTTTGCAGGTTATTCTGAAACAAGTATGTCAGCACCGAAGGATTTGATAAGGAAAATCGAGGACTTCACGCGGAAGTTCTACCTTAATCGCCTCATTCAAGGCGTTTTGGTGGGAGCTGTGTTATGGATTGTCTTCTATTTGATTATCAACGGGTTGGAATATGTTTCTTGGTTTCCAAACAAAGGTCGTTTTGTACTGTTTCTGTTCCTTTTGGCAGGTTCGGTTTTCGCTGCGGCATATTATTTCCTTGTCCCATTAGTCAATCTAATCAGGTTTAGGAAGAAAATGTCGGTGGAACAAGCTTCTGTCCTCATCGGAAAGTTTTTCCCTGAAATCAAGGACAAACTATTGAACACCATACAGTTGAGCAACCAAAACGAGGACAATTCCAACGACACCCTATTGGCCGCTACCATCGAGCAGCGCACCAAGCGCCTCTCCCCGATCCGTTTCAGCGATGCCATCGATTTGCGCAGCAACTTGAAGTATTTGGGCATTTTTTTCGGATTGCTTCTTTCCTTGATATTGCTGATGGTCTTTCTTCCTTCGTTTGCCGTTGAACCCACCCAACGCATCGTTAATTATGAGCAGAACTATGAGAAGCCTCTACCCTATCAAGTTGTCATCGAGCAAGATAACATCGAGACCACACAAGGCAAAGAGATGAGATTCAACATCCACGTTACGGGCGACCGCATCCCAGATGCCTTTTATGTGAAAAGCGAGTTGGGGCAACAGCTGATGACCAAAGGCTCGGCCAACGACTTCAGTTATACCTTCAAGAATCTTTACAACGACTTGGTTTTTAACGTGATAGGAGGAGAATACACCAGCCGGCCCATACACATAACGGTGCGCCCCAACCCCACTTTGCTCTCTTATCGCTGCGAAATGCGTTATCCGAAATACATCCATCGCCAAAACGAAACCCTCGAAGGAAAGACGCGTCTTATCGTACCACAAGGCACAACTCTCGTTTTCAGCTTTTTGACCCGCGACACAGAACAAATGACCCTTACTCGCGACTCTTTGACCGCCGATTTGCCAGAAAAGGACAATGTATTTGAATACCAATTTGTTGCGTCACAATCCACCCAATTCGAGGTGCAAGTTCAAAACACATGGAACAACACCCTCGACCCGCTCGGTTTTGCCGTTGATGTGTTGCCCGACGCCTATCCCGACATTCGCGTGGAATCGTTTGACGAGCAGCTTTCCACAGACGTGTTCTTTTCTGGTCTCATCACAGATGATTATGGATTTACCAAACTGAATTTCAATTGTTTGGTAAAAGAACCCATTGAAAAGAAGTTCGTCATCCCCGTTTCTTTCGACTCGAAACAAGCCCGCACTTCCTTCTTCCATCATTTCAACATGGACAGCCTGGGCGTCATGCCTGGGCAAAACATGGAAGTCTATTTCGAGGTGTGGGACAACGATGGTTTCCATGGCCCAAAGTCGAAACGCTCGGAAACGTTCACTTACTACAAGCCTTCCGTATCCGCTTTAGACAGCATAGCCAACCAACAGTCGGAAAACATTATGGAACGGCTATCGCAGAAAGCGCAAGAAGCAAACAAACTGCAAGACGAGATTGAAAAGATGCTGCAAGACCTTATCCAAAAGAAAGATTTGGACTGGGCGGACAAGGAGAAAATGAAAAGCCTTTTGGAAAAGCAGCAACAGATTCAGGAGGAGTGGAACAAGTTGCAAAAAGAGCAAGAAGACTTGGCCAATTTCATGAAAGAACATGAGGTGGCCAACGAAGACCTCATCAAGAAACAAGAGCAGATCAACAAGCTATTTGAGGAGGTGATTCCTGAAGAGCTGAAAAAAATGATGGAGCAAATCGACAAACTTCTTGAAGACATGCCACGCGAGCAGATGCAGAAGGCCATGCAGGAAATCAAGAAGAACAACCAGTCGATGCAAGAACTACTCGACCGCAACCTTGCTCTGCTCGAACAACTTAAGATGGAGAAAGACCTCAACGACCTAGCCGAGAAACTGGACAAATTGGGCGAAGAATTGCAAAAGGAAGCTACCGAAAACACAGACAAGGCAGAGGAGGAGGGCGACAAAAAAACGGCAGAGGAGGCCAAGGAAGAGTTTGAGAAGATGATGGACGAGCTCGACCAACTGATGGAGAAAAACAAGGATTTGAAAGACCCCTTCAACCTCGAAAAAGACGAGGAAATGGAAGAAAGCATCGAGCAAGACCTCGACAATGCCATGCAAAACGAACAGTCGGGCGAACAACAGAAATCGAAGCAAAACAAGAAAGAAGCAGGGAAAAAAATGCAGCAAATGGCCAACAAAATGATGGCACAAATGCAGATGGAAGGCATGGAGCAAATGGCCGAAGACGCACATTTGCTTCGCGTCTTGCTTGAGAACGTCGTCCATGCCTCGCACGAGCAAGAGAACCTTATGACGGAAATCGGCAAACTGCGCACCGACGACCCAAGCCTGGTTTCAAAAATCATCACACAAAAGGAGGTGGCCGACAATTTCAACATGGTGCGCGATTCGCTTCGCAACATGGCCATGCGCCAACCCTTGATCAAAAACTTCGTCTTCGACGAGCTGCACACCATCGAAAACCAAACCTCCAATGCACTGAAATACCTCAACGACCTGAAACTGTCGCAAGCCGCAAGACACCAGCAAACCGCCATGATGTCGATGAACAACCTTGCGCTGATGCTTGCCGAATCGCTCGACAACATGGAGGAAAGCATGGACGCCATGGGGATGCCCATGAACAGCAGCAAACCCAAACCGGGCCAACAAAGCCAAAACATGAAGAAAATGCAACAGTTGCAACAGCAACTGAGCGAACAACTCAAGCAGATGCAAGAAAAGATGAACAAACCAGGCGAACAACAGCCCAACTCGACAAGCGAGGAGTTGGCGCGCATGGCCGCCGAACAGGAAATGCTTAGGCAGGGGATGCAGAAAATGCTCAACGACATGAAAGAAAACGGGCAAATCGGCGACGACGGGCTGAACGAAATCATCAAAGACATGGAGAAATTAGAGGAAGATTTGGTGAACAAAAAGATAACCAGACAGACCGTCGAGCGCAGCCAAAGAATCGAGTCGCGGATGCTGGAATCACAGAAGGCGCAAGAGAAACGAGAGCAAGAGGAAAAGCGCAAGTCTAACGAGTACAAAGGCGCACAATTCGAGCGAAAAATCGACGAGTTGCTTTATCAGGAAACCCTTAAAAAGAACCAGGAACTCCTTAAAACCAACCCGATAGAATTTGCACCCTATTATAAGGAAAAGATCAACGATTATTATTTGAAGAAAAACACGAGGTAAGATGATCAGATTCAACACCATAGATGTGGAAATGCCACCCTTCGAAGCAACGAAAGCCAAGGCTTGGATTGGTGAGGTGGCCGAGCTCCATGGCAAGCGGGTAGGGGAGTTGCATTATTATTTTTGCAGCGACGAGAAACTGCTGGAAATCAACAGAGAGCGCCTTGGGCACGACTTCTACACCGATATCATCACCTTCCCCTTGACCGATTGCAAAACCGTGTTGTCGAGCGAGTTTTGCATCAGTCTTGACCGAATCAAGGAGAATGCCGTAACCTTCGGGCGCAGTTATGAAAGCGAGCTGCATCGCGTCATCATCCACGGAGTGTTGCACTTGATAGGCTTCGACGACCAAAGCGAGGAAGAAGAAAACATGATGCGCAACAAAGAAGAAGAGTCATTGATTTTGTTATTTAATTAATTATCAATATATTACACAAATTGTTTCCCGTGAAACACAGACAATAAAGATGTATTTTGAACCGTATGATATTATTGTTGTAGGAGCCGGTCATGCCGGATGCGAGGCGGCTTCAGCTGCAGCCAACATGGGCAGGAAGGTGTTGCTCGTCACAATGGATTTGCGCCTAGTGGCCTCCATGTCATGCAACCCAGCCATGGGCGGCATCGCAAAGGGGCAAATTGTGCGCGAAATCGACGCGATGGGAGGTTACAGTGGCATCGTCAGCGATCGCACCATGATACAGTTCCGGATGCTCAACAAGTCGAAAGGCCCGGCTATGTGGAGCCCTCGATGCCAAAGCGACAAAGCCATGTTCACCGCCGAATGGCGCAACCTACTCGAAAAAACACCCAACATCGATTTTTGGCAAGACACAGTGACGGGATTGCTCACGGTTGGCGACACAGTGACGGGTGTAAAAACAGCAATGGGAGGCGCAATCGAAAGCAAGGCTGTCATCCTAACCAATGGAACGTTTCTGAATGGCGTTATCCATATTGGCGAACAACAATTCCCTGGCGGTAGAATGGCAGAGGTAGCGAGCCATGGCATCAGCGAACAACTCAAAGAACTCGGTTTCGAGGTCAAGCGGCTGAAAACAGGGACCCCGGTCCGCATCGACGGAAGAACAATAGATTTCAGCAAACTGATCGAGCAGAAAGGCGACGAGGAAGTAGTCGGCTTTTCATACACTGAACCCTTCAAAATACAGAAACAAAGAAGCTGCTGGATAGCACACACCTCGTTGAAAGTACATGAAACCTTGCGAAAAGGCTTCAAATATTCGCCCATGTTCAATGGCAGAATCCAGGGCGTGGGACCTCGCTATTGTCCAAGCATTGAGGACAAAATTGACCGATTTGCCGGAAAAGACAGTCACCAATTATTTGTGGAGCCCGAAGGATGGACAACAGAAGAATACTACCTGAACGGTTTTAGTTCCTCATTACCCGACTACATCCAATACGAAGCCCTAAGGCAAATCGAGGGTTTTGAAAACGCCAAGATTTTTAGGCCCGGCTACGCCATCGAATACGACTATTTTCCACCAGAGCAGCTATATCATTCATTAGAAACAAGGCGCTTGCATGGCCTATACTTCGCCGGACAAATCAACGGAACAACAGGATACGAAGAGGCAGCATGCCAAGGGATGATGGCAGGAATAAACGCAAGTTTGGCGCAACGAGACGAAAAGCCATTAATTCTTTCGAGGTATGAGGCATACATTGGTGTACTAATCGATGACCTCATTACCAAAGGAGTCGATGAACCATATAGAATGTTCACCAGCAGGGCAGAGCACCGAATTTTGCTCCGTCAAGACAACGCCGATGCTCGATTAACAGAAATATCACACAAAATAGGATTGGCTAAAGAAGAAAGGTACGATAAATACCAACAGAAACGGCAGAAGGTCGAAGAAATAAAGGCATATTTAAGCGAGATTTATGCCCATCCCAACGAAATAAACGGGCTCTTGGAACAAAAAGATACATCAAGCATCGAGCAGAAAGTAAAGTTGTCATACTTGCTATTGCGTCCGCAATTGAATCTGAGCATGATGATTGAGTATTTACCAAGTCTCACGCGATTCAAAACAGACGACAGATTCATGAAAGAATGTCTCGAACAAGCAGAAATCCAAATCAAATATGACAGTTACATACAAAAGGAAAACGAATTGTCAGACAAACTTAGACGACTGGAAGACGTAAAGTTACCACAAAACATAGATTACCATAGCCTTCAGTCATTATCCTACGAATCACGAGAAAAACTAAACAGATACCAACCCGAAACATTGGGTCAAGCCTCAAGAATAAGTGGGATTTCGCCCGCAGATATCAACGTATTAGCCATATTCTTAGGAAGATAACACAATTGTTCCACATGAAACACAAAGCAACATGAATGAAAAATGTCCCTGGTGCGAATCACAAAAAACACAAAATTATTTGTGGGTAAAAGACGAATTCTTAAGCAAAGAAGACTTTCAAATAAATGAATGTCATAACTGTGGATTGCTATTTACACTGCCCAGACCAAGTAAAGAAAAAATAGGGGAGTACTATAAATCGAATGAGTATTACAGCCATCAGGAAAACAAGAATGGCCTGATTCCAAAATTATACGAGTTGATTAAACGAATCAATTTGAAAAGAAAATGGAAAATGGCAGCAAACAATATGCATTCAGGTAAGATACTCGATATCGGCTGCGGCGTTGGCGATTTTCTACACATCATGGAAGAAAAAGGCTGGGAAACAACAGGCATAGAACCATCGGAAGACGCCAAAAAGATAGCAAAAAAGCGCATGAAAGCCAATATATTAGCTCCCGAAGAAATTGAAAAATTAGAAGACGAAAGCCAAGACCTGATCACAATGTGGCATGTTTTGGAACATGTGGACGACTTAAAATCAGAAGTGTATCATTTACACAGATTGCTCAAAAAAGGAGGAAGACTTGTGTTGGCTTTACCAAACTTCCAATCCTTTGATGCTCAGTATTATAAGCAGTTTTGGGCGGCTTACGACGTGCCGCGCCATTTGAACCATTTCTGCAAAAAATCGATAACTAAAATCTTTAGTAACAGCACGTTAAAACTAACAAAGACGGACAAACTCATTTGGGATGCATTTTACATCTCCTACATGAGCGAACTATACCAACACCATAATATGGCATTGATACGAGGTGCAATTAGAGGGTTACAATCCAACCTTAAAGCCACAAAATCAGGAGAATGGTCAAGTTTAGTGTACATTTTCCAAAAAGAGTGAAATGAGGCAAAGAATTTTTAATAGAAAACGTTTAGGTTGGCTTTTGTTGTATTTGGCCATCTTCCTCCTCCTGATCTCATGGATCGGGACAAATTTGATTTCAAGGCCAGAAATCACCAACAAAAGGATACAAAAGGCGGTGATGAAAGCAGAAAAAGAGATGGATGAACTAATCTCTGAAAACGCAGAAATTGCCCAATATGATAAAAAAAACATAGGTTTATACATATTCCAAAACGATTCACTCAAGATTTGGAACAACAATGCCGTCGGGCCAAAGCTGATTCGAAGGAAAATAAAGATAGGAAACGACACCATCTGCAACCTGCTGACAGGTGACTACTATGTGAAGTCTTTCAAGAAAGATAGTTTGACTTACTATGTCTTCAAACTACTTAACACAACATATAAGCTTGAAAACCAATATTTTGAGAACAAATTCGTGGCATTTAAGATACAATCGGAAAACAGAATCAGTTTCGATTGCTGCGAAGGCAACAAGATTCTTTCATCAAAAGGTAAAACATTGGCATACAGCCAAATAGAACAAACACATGATAAAATAACAAAGGAATGGAAGCCCTTCCTCATCATCATCGCAGTTTTGTTCACAATAGCGATGCTTCTGCTCTGCATAAAACCAGGCAAGCTTTCCTCCTATAAGGTGGAACATGGAATTATTGGCATCATAATCCTGTCAATATTAGGAACTTTTGCTTATTACAAATGGATACAAAGTGTTGAGAATGAAAGAATTGAAACTTTAGCAGAAAAATTGTACGAAAAGAGAGACGCGGAGTTCGAAAGTTCGTTTGTACAATTTTCGGAACTATTGCAAAACGACACAGCTTTGCGTGCCATGATTTTTTCGGAAAGCAACGTCCTCGCTGACGTAGTCTTAGGATACTCCAAAGCACTTCTCTTCGACGAAACCATGAAGGCATACATGTCTTCACTAACCATTTGCCATCCACAGGAAGAAATCACAGTGCAGCCCGAAGGCTATGTGACCGACTGTGAAGAATATTTCATTGATAAAATAGCAAACAACGAAAAAGAAATCATCGCAGACAATTTGTATTTCATTGATTATAACACACTTGACCCAAACTATCTGGCAATTATCAAGATCTGTTCAACCGACTCTCTGCAACAAAAGACCTTGTATTTCGAATTCTACAAACCCATTGCACCAGAAGGCTTTGGCTTTCCACAAATGCTACAAAAAGATAATGTCCAGTACAACAACAACTATTCTGTAGCCAACTATAAAAAAGGGATTCTTTGTTACAAGAACGGCAGATATATATACCCAAACTACCTTAGAAATCTGAAAATCAAACACAAAGACTTCAACAACGAAAACCAATACAAGCATTACAGCATAGGAGAGGAAGCCATCAACACATTAATCATCACGACGAAAAGAAAAGGGTGGTCAGAAATCACCGCGCCTTTTTGCGTAATCTTACTGGTCCTACTACTACCTTACTTGTTGGTTTATTACTTGTTGAAAGAACAAGGAGAACAAAACTGGAAAGACAGAAGTTTTCGCCAAAGAATGCAAACAACTGTGCTGCTGACATTAGCATTGGCCGTTATCACGGTCGGACCCGTTTCGGTTATTTACATGCGTAGCCTTTACAACCAAAAGACCACCGACAAACAGTTTGAAACCACCATAACGCTCATAAACGAGATGAAAAACGACTTGGATTTCAATGCGCTGATCAAGAATGCCACACGCGACACATGGAACGACATTTTGCAACAATATGCCGAGACTTTTTTCACCGACTTGAACCTATACAGCCTTGACGGAAGATTGCTGGCTACAACCCGGCAGGAGATCTATGAACTGACGTTGCAAGCTCCCATCATGAATGCCGATGCATACCAAAACATGCACAAAAACAAGGCTTTATACTATATACATGAAGAACGTTTGGGCAAAGGGGTCTATGCCTCAGCCTACATTCCAATGATTGACGACAACGGCCATACCATCGCTTATCTCAACACGCCCTATTTTTCAAGTAACACGGACCTGCACAACGAAATCCGCAACTTCGTTCTCACCTACATCAACATCATACTGGTTCTATTGGGCATTGCCTTGGTATTCATCATTCGGCTAACAAACAAACTGACAAAGCCTTTAACTCTGATTCAAAGCAAGTTGGGCAACATCAAGATAGACCAGAAAAACGAACCAATCGAGTGGAAACGTAACGATGAAATCGGGGCTTTGGTCAAGCAATACAACCAGCTTATTGCAGAATTGGAGAGAAGCACCGAGGAACTGAAACGCACCACGGCCGAATCGGCTTGGCGGGGCGTGGCGCGACAAGTGGCACATGAAATCAAGAACTCTCTGACGCCCATGCGCCTCAGTGTGCAAATGTTGCAACGCAACGTCGAAAACGGCAAGGCAACACACGAGCAAATCCAGCGAACCACAAACACCTTGATCGAGCAAATCGATGCCCTGTCCGACATTGCCTCTTCGTTCTCGCGCTACGCCAAACTGCCCGAAAACAATCCTCAACCGCTGAATTTGGCTGAATTGGTCGAAAACATAGTCAATCTATACGACCACGAGGAAAACATCGCTTTCCGCCTAGAATACGACGAAAAAAAGGATTATACCCTACTTGCCGACAAAACCAACCTCAACAGTGCCATCAGCAACCTCATAAAAAACGCGACACAAGCCATTGGGAACAAGCGCGACGGCAAAATCCATATCAATATAAAGGTGGAAGAAACGCAGTTTTTGATCGCCATAAAGGACAACGGAAAAGGCATCAAAGAGGAAGACAAAAAAATGATATTCGTGCCCAGTTTCACTACCAAGTCAGGCGGTTCTGGTGTAGGGTTGTCATTGACCTACAATATCATACAATCCATCGGAGGAACAATTACCTTCGAGAGCGAAGAAGGACGAGGAACTGTGTTTTACGTCCGACTGCCCAGATAGGACGTGATTTGTAGTTTCGTTGTTTCATCCCAACAAACTCAAACTCAAGTGGTTCCTTGTGTTGGATGGGTTCGCTTGCTTCTTGGCATTCATAAGCCCACCGAAACTCATCGTGCCTTATGACAAGTAAAACAGCACAAAAACGCCACCGGCAAGGCCATTATGGCCTTGCCGGTGGCGGATGGGAAAAAGTGTTTTATGGTCATTTCAGCAGTACCTGGGCTCCCATGTTGAAATAGATGTCGGTGGGAACACCAGCTTTGTTCACGCGGTCGAGGTCGGCTTGCAGCTGCGGCTTGATGACAATTTGGTCGGCCATCCAAGCCTTGGTGGCATCGTAGTCGCCCTCGCCTTGATGCTTGAGGATGTCGCCAGCAAGCTTTTCAACGGCCACCTTCATCTTCTCGAAGTCGATGGCGTAGCGGCCTTCTTCGTTGCGGGTGAAGGCGCCTTCGTTCTGGAAATAGTTGAAGGTAAGCATATTGGCCTTACCGTGGGCACTGGCGGCACCGAAGCGCACCGAGCGGAAGATGCCCGCCATGAAGGTGGTGTAGTTGTCTTCCATCGTGGTGGTGGTGTATTCGCCCATTTCGGCGAGTTTGGTGACGAGATAGAGGCCCAACACGTCGGCTTTGGCTTCCTCGATGGCGTTGTATTGGTTGCCCAAGGCTTCGCGCACGGTGCCCTTGCCCGTGATGGTGTTCTTGATGCCCATACCGTGGGCGGTTTCGTGGAACATCACGTTAGAGAAGAAGGCGTCAAACTTGATGTGCTCCATCGATTCTGGGGTCATCAGCTCGCGGGCGATGGGTTCCAGAATCTTGTCGAACTTGGCTTGCATGGAGTTCTTCAGTTGCAGTTTGCGGGTGCCGCGTTGCAGCTGCACACGCTCATCGTTGGGCAGGTTGATGGCGATGGTCTTCGAGTTGGCATTGCAATCGCCGGCGTAATAAACGACATCGTATGCGGCCAAGTCCACATCGTCGCCTGGCACTTCTTTCTTGTACTCTTCCGGCACAGGGAGTTGCTTTTGCAGTTCAGGCACAAAAGCGGCATATCGGGCCAGTTGCTTCGTCCATTCTTGGTCTTTGATGAGGATGAAACCTTCGTGCGAGGCCTTGATGCCATAGCGGGCATCGGTGTAGTTCTCGATGGGTCCGATCACGAGGTCGATGTTGTTGTTGCGCACATCCATCCATTGCATGTCGCTCTCGAAGTAGTCGTCGGTGCGGAGGGCCTTGGCACGGAGTTTCAGGTATTGGGCAAATTCCTTGTCGCCAGCGAGTTCAGAGGCTTGGTCGAGCAGCGAGGCGGCTCTCTCGATTTCTTGGGCGAAGTAGTCGTGATACCACACGCACTTCAGTGCGCCGTTCTCGTCTCGCACGATCATGGTGTACTGGCTGTTCTTGTTTGGGTCGGCGAGGGCGTTCCATTCCTCCTCGGTCATGTCGGTGGGATAGAACTGCGCTCCGGCGGGCTTGTCACCGATGCCTTCCACGAAAGGCTTGTTACCATTGAGGCCGTCCCAAGGGCCGTAGGCGATGGTGGCTAATTTCTTGATGTCGGCGTTGTCGCCAATCTTCGCCATGAGTTCTTCCTTGTCGCCGTAGTTCTCTCTCCAGAAGAGGCCGTCCATGATGTCGCAGGCCTCGAAAAGCAGCGGCAGCATTTGTTTCTCGTTGTCGCTCAAGTGGTCGATGTTGGTAGTCAGCGTGTACTCGGCATACTTGTCCGACAGATTCGCTTTTTGCTGAACAGGCTCTTGGACTTGCTCAGGCTTCTTGTTGTCGCATGACGTAGCAGCCAAGGCTACCATTGCGACCCATACCAAATGTTTGATTTTCATAATAGTTAGAATTTAAGTTTTGGATAGATTTCAAGGGGCAAAAATACTATTTTTCGTTTCATGAGCGACAAATAACTTGTGAGTTTGACAAAAATCTGAAGTCCATTCCAAATAATAACCCTATTTTTGCGTTCTAAAAACAATTCGCAAAATCCGACAAATTTGCCGTTATGCAACTCAACATCGTAAACACCTCAAACAACCCCTTGCCAGCCTACGAGACGAAAAACTCCGCCGGCATGGACCTCCGCGCCTATCTTCCCGAAGGCCCGATTGTTCTCGAACCCATGTAGCGCACCTTGGTGCCAACGGGCCTCTACATGGAAATCCCCGAAGGCTACGAAGGCCAAGTGCGGCCCCGCAGCGGTCTGGCCCTCAAGAGCGGCATCACAGTACTAAATTCGCCCGGCACCGTGGACGCGGATTATCGCGGACAGGTGTGCGTCATCCTGATTAATCTCTCCGACAAGCCTTTCACCATCAACAGCGGCGACCGCATCGCGCAAATGGTCATCGCCAAATGCGAACAAGCCGAGCCTGTGCAAGTGGAAACGCTCTCCGAAACGGAACGCGGCGCGGGAGGGTTTGGTCATACCGGAAAAAACTGAAAAACCAATGAAAAAGCTGTTTTTATTCCTTATACTAATAGGCTTTGCCGCGGGCGCGACGGCGCAAGAAAAGCCCGACAAGAAAAAGAACGCCACTTATTTCTCTAACGGCCTCCAAAGCAAGTACCGCGAAGACACCGAAGGCGCCATCCGCAACTTCGAACAGGCCTTGCGCTACATGCCCAACGACGATGCTTCGATGTTTGAGCTTTGCGAACAATACTACAACGCCGGTCGCATGGAGGACGCTTTCCGCATGATTCAGCAAGCCGCCGAACTCGACCCCGAAAACAAGTGGTACCAACTGCGCCTCGGGCAATTCTACCGCAATCTGGAGCAATACGACGACTTCATCAAGCTCTACGAATCGCTCACCGCCAAG
>ODAI012983759.1_pt1 | contig 19220 bp, 16 predicted proteins | sample 1539321 | NCBI WGS metagenome assembly ODAI01 (sample SAMN02144231, study PRJEB22623) | gut metagenome | biome: sheep rumen | host: Ovis aries | place: New Zealand
CCGCAGAAGCCCGGCCATCCGGACCACAAGCCCAACAAAGACCTGGCCTACTATTATCCCACGAACGACCTGGTGACCGGCCCGGACATCATCTTCTTCTGGGTGGCCCGCATGATCATGGCCGGTGAAGAGTTCATGGGTCGCGAGCCTTTCTCCAACGTGTATTTCACCGGCATCGTCCGGGACAAGATCGGCCGGAAAATGTCCAAGACCCTGGGCAACAGCCCCAACCCGCTGGACCTGATCCAGACCTATGGCGCCGACGCCGTCCGAATCGGCATGCTGCTGTGCTCCAGCGCCGGCAACGACATCTTCTACGATGAGGCCCAGATTAAGCAGGGGGCGGCCTTCTGCAACAAAATCTGGAACAGTTACCGCCTGGTGAAGGGTTTCTCGGTGGACGGGAACGCCCAGCCGTCGCAGGCAGCCCGGGTGGCCATGGACTGGTTCAAGGCCAAGCTGTCAGAGGCGGTCCGGCAGATAGAAGACCATTACGGCAAGTTCCGCATCTCGGACGCCCTCATGACCATCTACAAGCTTTTCTGGGACGATTACTGCTCTTCCTACCTGGAGGCCATCAAACCGGCCTTCGGCCAGCCTGTAGACCGGCTTACCTATGATACCACCCTCTCTTTCTTCGAAGAGCTTCTCAAACTCATCCACCCGGTGATGCCTTTCATCACCGAAGAGTTGTGGCAGGACCTGGCAGAGCGCAAGGAAGGGGAGACCATCATGTTCGCGCCCACCCCGAAGGCGGAAGCGTACGAGCCCGCCGTGCTGGAGCATTTCGCCCTGGCCATGGAAGCGGTGAACGGCGTCCGTGGCGTCCGCAGTCAGCGGAACATCGCCCCCAAGGAAGTGCTTACGCTCATGATCAAAGGCGGCGCCTTCCCGCAGGAGGTGATTCCCGTCGTAGAGAAAATGGGCAATGCAAAAGTGCAGAACGCCGACAGTTTCGAAGGAATGCAGGGCGTGGGATTCCTGGTCCGCACCTATGAAATGATGGTTGTCCTGGACGGTATGATTAACCTGGAAGAGGAGATTGAAAAAACACAAAAGGAGCTGGAGCATCAGCAAAAATTCCTTGCCGGAGTGAGAGGAAAACTCTCCAACGAGCGCTTTGTGAACAACGCTCCCGCGGCTGTCATCGAAAACGAGCGGAAAAAAGAGGCCGATGCCCTTTCTCGGATAGAGAGTCTGGAATCCAAGCTCACGCAGCTGAAAAAGAGCTAATGAAACAAATCTGTTTATATCGGTAACATTTTTGTTATGGCTATTTTTAAGACCAGTTTCCCCGTTCGGTACTACGAAACAGACCAAATGGCAGTGGTTCATCACTCCAATTACATCCGCTACTTTGAGATTGCCCGGGACGAGATGATGGTCCAGTTGGGATTCCCGATTGAAAAGTGCGAATCGGAGTTGGGTGTCCAGGTGCCTATCGTGTCTGTGGAATGCCACTTCCGCCATCCGGCCAGGATGGGGGATGTGCTCACGGCAACCGCCGAAGTGAACAAGGTTCCCATGGCCAAGATGGTGATCCGCCAGACGGTGGTGAACCAGGACGGTGTCCTCTGTGCAGAAGGTACGGTGACCCTGGGTTTCCTGGACAAAAATACCTTCCGTCCGGTCCGCTGCCCGGAACCGGTATGTGAACTGTTTGAACATTATCTCAATAACGCACAATGAATATGATGACTTACCCGTTACTGATGCTGGGAACTTGGGAAATCGTGGCTATCGTTGCCGTGGTTTTGCTGCTGTTCGGCGGCAAGAAGATTCCCGAGCTGATGAAAGGCCTTGGCAAAGGCGTCAAGAGTTTCAAGGAGGGCATGAACGAGGTGGAGAAGGAAATCAAGGACGCCGGCGACGACACCTACAAGAAGGAAGAGAAATAGCGTGGCTGCCCCCCAGGACACGGAAATGTCCTTCTGGGACCATTTGGAGGCACTGAGAGGAACCCTGTTCCGTTCGGTGTTGGCCGTCGCTTTGTTTTCGGTCGTGTTCCTGTGCATCCCCAAGCCGCTGTTCAAGGCGGTGCTCTGGCCCACGCAGCCGGATTTCCCGCTGTACAGGCTTCCCGGTGTGCAGTTTTCCCTGGACTTGATCAATATTGACTTGTCGGCCCAGTTCTTCACCTATATGAAGGTGTCGGTCCTGTGCGGGCTGGTGCTGGCTTTCCCTTATATTGTCTGGGAAATCTGGAAGTTTATCGCGCCTGCCCTGTACAAGCAGGAGAAAAAGGCCGTAGGAAAGGCTTTCTCCCTTTCGTCGGGCCTGTTTTACCTGGGCGTTGCCGTAGGGTATTTCGTGGTGCTGCCGGTCTGTCTGATTTTCTTTGCCAATTTCAGCGTGAGCGACGCTATTGTCAATACCATCTCCCTGGGGTCGTACATGTCGCTGTTCACCTCCATGGTGTTCCTGATCGGGATCCTGTTCGAGTTTCCCACGGTAATCCTGGTGCTGTCCAGCCTGGGTGTCGTGAATAGGGAGCAGTTAAAGAAGTGGCGCAAATACGCCTTTGTAATTGTTTTGATATTAGCTGCTTTTATAACCCCCAGCGACCCTTTTTCCATGTTTGTCCTGGCCATCCCGCTATACGGCTTGTTTGAGCTTTCCATCCTGCTTTGTAAGAAATGATATCCATCAATAACGTCAGTGTGGCCTTCGGCAGTTTCGTCCTTCTGGACAACGTCAATTTCCATATCAGCGACGGTGACAAAATCGGCCTGGTAGGGAAGAACGGGGCGGGGAAATCCACCCTGATGAAACTGATTACCGGAGAGCAGCTTCCCACTTCGGGCGCGGTTCAGATGCCCTCCGGGGTGCGGATCGGATATCTGCCCCAGATCATGGAGCACCACAAGGGGCATACGGTGATGGAAGAGGTGCTGCAGGTGTTCGACTATATCCATGAGATGGAGCGGGAACAGGAACGGATTACCGCCCAGCTGGGGGAGAGAACCGATTATGAGAGTGATGCTTACGCTGCCCTCATCGCCCGTCTGAACGAGCTCGGCGATGCCCTGGGCCTGGAGAGCGGCGAGTCGCCCCGGGCGCAGGCGGAGAAGGTCCTCTTCGGCCTGGGATTCAAGGCCGATGAACTGGAGCGCAGGACGGAAACCTTCAGCCAGGGCTGGAACATGCGTATCGAACTGGCCAAGATCCTGCTTTCCCGTCCGGACGTCCTGCTACTGGACGAGCCCACCAACCACCTGGACATCGAATCCATCGAGTGGTTCGAGGATTATTTGAAAGCCTACAGGGGCTCGCTACTGCTGGTTTCCCACGACCGGAAATTCCTGGACAATGTGACAAAAAGGACCGTAGAGATCCTTCTGGGGCATATTCACGATTACAAAGTCCCTTACAGCCAGTATGTGGCGCTCCGTGCAGAGCGCATCGCCCAGCAGGTGGCCGCTTATGAAAACCAGCAGCGCATGATCGAGAAGACGGAAGATTTCATCAACCGTTTTCGCTACAAACCCACCAAGAGCAATCAGGTGCAGTCCCGCATCAAAGCGCTGGAAAAGCTGGAGCGGATAGAGATAGACGAGACCGACGGTTCCACCCTTTCCTTGAAGTTCCCGCCGGCCCTGCGCTCCGGGGATGTGGTGTTCAAGGGGACGGACCTCACCGTCGGGTATCCGCAGAAAGTGGTTTTCTCCCATGCCGACATAGAGATCAAGCGCGGAGAGAAAGTGGCGCTGATCGGCCGGAACGGAGAAGGAAAAACCACCCTGATGCGCGTGATCATGGGAGAGCTGGAGCCGATGGAAGGTGAGGCTAGGTTGGGCCACAACGTGCATATCGGCTATTATGCCCAGAATCAGGAAGAGGTCCTGGACCCTTCCCTGACGGTTTATAACACCCTGGACCGGATAGCGGTGGGGGACATCCGAACCCGGCTGCGCGATATCCTGGGCGCTTTCCTCTTCAAGGGGGAAGACATCGACAAAAAAGTCTCGGTGCTCAGCGGCGGAGAACGGGCGCGACTGGGAATGGCGAAACTGATGCTGGAATCCCATAATGTCCTGGCCCTGGACGAGCCTACCAACCACATGGACATCCGCTCCAAAGATGTTCTGAAACAGGCGCTTCTCTCCTTTGACGGCACGCTGGTGGTGGTTTCCCACGACCGGGATTTCCTGGACGGGCTGGTAGATAAGCTCTATGAATTCCGCGACGGGAAAGTGAAGGAACATCTGGGCAGTGTGGCCGATTTCCTGGAGAAAAGAAAATTGGAAAGCCTGCAGGAGTTGGAACGACATTTGAAGGAGATTCCCGAGGCTCCCGCTCCCGAGCAGAAAGAGGTTCGGAAACAGGAATACCAGGCCCGGAAGGCCGTTTCCAAGGAGGAACGCAAAATCCGGAGCCGGGTGAGTTTCCTGGAAAAGGAGATCGCCCGCTGCGAAGGGCGCATGGGCGAGATAGAAAAGGTGCTCTCCGCACCCGGGGGAAAACAGGAGGACATCCTGGACCTGACAGCAGAGTACCTGAACTTGAAGCGGGATATGGATGCCTACACCGAAGAGTGGGCCAACTTGAGTGAACAATTAGACAATTAAAGAAATATGAAATTATTTATTAACTCGTTAAAGGCTTTTATCGCAACAATCGCTTTAGCTTTCTCGACCGTCGTTTCCTTTGCCCAGGACAACGCGGAACTCTCTGAGAAAACCCTTCCTGTGGGGGAATTCACTTCCGTGAACATCTCCGGTGATTTCGATGTCACCCTTTCCAAGGGAAGCTACACCACCAAAGTGACCGTGAACAAAGTCATCGCCGACTACATTGAGGTGTATGTCCGCTCCAAAGTGCTTTACATCAGCTATAACGAGAAAGCCGTTCCCAAAGAGGTGAAAAAGACCCTCAGCGGCAAAGGGGCTGCCAAGCCGGTGTTCCGCGCCGTGGTGTATGCCCCGCAGTTGGATGGCGTTTTCCTGAAAGACAATGCCGTGCTCACTGGTACAGACAGTTTCTACGGATCAAGTTTCTCGCTGGAGATGGAAGACAAGTCCCAGCTCAAGAACCTTTCCATAACGGCCACCAAGGCTTCCGTGAGCATGAAAGACAAGACCCAGGCCGTCCTGATCCTGAACACCGACGCCGACATGGATGTGAAAACCGAGGGCAGCGCAGACCTTAAACTCACGGCTACCTGCAAAGACCTGAGCCTGGAAGGGGCCGGGTCGTCCAAACTGTCGGCATCGGCCAATACCGGCAAGTTCAAACTCTCCGGGACAGGTCGCTCGGAAATCACCGTGAGCGGAAGGGCCAATACCCTTGAGGTGAAGACCGACAGGAACCCCAAGCTGGATACCCGCTCCCTGGCCGTTCCCGAAGTAACCGCCACCATGAGCGGCGGAGACCTCCGGCTGGCTGTGGAGAAGGTCCTGGACGTGGACCTCACCGGTGGCAGTGAGCTCTTATATACCGGCGCCCCCGAGATGAAAATCCGGCGCATCGTCAAATCAACCTTGGCCCCGGACGACAAGAAATAAGTCTTTATGTACGATTCCCATATGGATACCCCTTCCCAGCTGCTGAGGCTGCGGGATCCGGGTATCGACAATCCTTATGCACAGGTCGATTTCCCCAAACTCCGGCGCGGGGGAGTCGACGGCGCTTTTTTCGCCTTGTACACGCCGGCTCAGATGGCTCCGGACAGCGCGACGCGCTATGCCCTGGAGATGCTCGCCGCCACGTTCGACGCCGTGCAGGCCCATTCCGGCGAAGTGGCTCCGGCCTTCTCGCCGGAAGATGCCGCCGAAAACCGTAAAAACGGCCGTATTTCCATTTTTATCGGCATGGAGAACGGAAGTCCCATCCAGGAATCCCTGTCCCTGCTGAACCAGTTTTACCGCATGGGTGTGCGCTATGTCACCCTGACGCACAACGGTGACAATGCCCTGGCCGACAGTGCCGCCGAGGGCAAGCGCTGGAATGGTCTCAGTCCCTTTGGAAAACAGGCCGTGGAACAGATGAACCGGCTGGGCATGATGATAGACCTGTCGCATGCCTCGGACAAGACTTTCTGGGACTGCCTGTCGGTTTCCCGGGCCCCCATTGTGGCCACCCACTCCTGTTGCCGCGCCCTGTGCAGTCATCGGCGCAATCTCACCGACGAAATGCTGCAGGCACTGGGGGAGCATGACGGCTATGTGGGTATCAATTTCTGTCCGTCGTTCCTGTCTGACAGTTTTGCCAGTGATCCGGCCGATGCCGCCCTGCTGGACCAGGCGGATGAGGTGGAGGCCGCGTTCATCCAGGCCCCGTCCGATCCCGCCCGGATAGAAGCCTGGCACCGGATGCAGGAGCGTCTGCTGAAACTGCCCCGTCCCGGTGTGAAGGAAATCGTGGACCATATCGACCATGCCGTGAAATGGGCCGGGATAGACCACGTGGGATTGGGCTCGGATTTCGACGGTATTCTTATTGCGCCCGAGGGGCTGGACGATGTGTCGGCGATGCCGGCGGTGTTCCGGGAAATGGAGCGCAGAGGCTATACTCCGGAGCAAATCCGGAAGATCGGGGGGCAGAATCTGATGGATGTGCTTGGGAGGGTGATAAAGGTCTCCCAATCAATGTGTTAACTTGTAAACAGCGGAGTAAGTAACACAAATGTTAAACGCAATAACAGCTTTGTTTTACTCCTTGTTTATCAGTTGTTTAAATCTGCTAAAACGAAAGTCCTGAGAAAATCCAGTGCAGAGGCGGAAAAGCGTTCAATATTGCGCTTTCTGTCGTTCTTGAACTGGAAGCGTGCGGTCTTGGTTCCGTGCGGACCGGCCACGCCCACCCAGACGGTTCCCACCGGATTGTGCTCGTCGCCGGAGGGGCCTGCCAGACCGGTAGTGGCTACGGAATAGTCGCTTCCCGTCAGGCGCCTGACTCCTTCGGCCATGGCGGCTGCCACCTCGCTGCTGACCACGCCGTTTTCCTCGATGACGTTGCCCGGGACGCCCAGCACTTTCTCTTTGACCGGAATGGCGTAGGAGGTGACCGATCCCAGGAAATATGCGGAAGATCCCGGAACGCTGGTGAACAGATGGGCGATTTCTCCGCCGGTGCAGGATTCTGCGGCCGATACCGTGAGTCCGTGGGCTTTGAAAATACCCCCCAGGGTTTCTTCCAGCGTGGAATCTTCCAGGGAGTAGATCAGGTCTCCCAGGATGGACTGGAGGCCTTCCAGCTCCTTCTGGATGCGTGCTTCTCCTTCTTCCGGATCGCAGCCGTAAACAGACAGGCGCAAGCGTACGCCTGTAAGGGGATTGGGCAGATAAGCCAGATGCATTCCTTCCGGCAGGGCGTCTTCCCAGGGGGCGATCCGTGCCGCCAGGGCGCTTTCCGCCAGGCCATAGACCATGACGCTGCGGTGCAGGATGTGGCCGAGCGGCTGATGGCGGCGGATGTCTTCCAGCAAGTCCGGAATGGCTCCTACGGCCTCGTGGGGGACCCCAGGCAAGGCATACAAGGTGCCTCCGCCCGGAAGGTTCCGGAATACCATGATCGGCGCTGTTCCCAGCTTGTTTACAATGACTTCCGCCTTATTCGGAACCAGCGCCTGGGCCTGGTTGGATGGAAGCATGTCCAGCCCCCGGCTTGCGAGAATCTGCCGGATTACTTTCAACTGCCCTGCGTGCTCTACATAGCCGGTACTGCCGGACAGACGGGCCAGCACCCCTTTGGTGATATCGTCTTTGGTAGGCCCCAGACCGCCAGTGGTGATTACAATGGCGTGGTGCCGAAGTTCCCGCCTGAGGGTTTCCCGGATGTCTTTCTTGTCGTCGCCGATGGAGAGCATGCGGCTCACATGGAGTCCGGCCTCTTCCAGGGCGACGGCCAGACGGGATGAGTTGGTATCTACCACCTGGCCGATCAGGATTTCGTCGCCGATGGTGCAAATACAAGCGTTGATCATGATTTTTTAGCTTCTTTTTCCAAGATTCTCAGCAGTTTTCCGGCTTCTGCGGGGCGGGTTTTCATCTCTGTCAGGGAAACGCCGGCCGCCAGCATCGCCTGGCCTTCTTCGGCCGACTGGGCGGTCCCGATCAGGGGAATGCGTTTCATGGTTTTTTCCAAGACGGTATTTACGGTCCCCAGGCCCTCCGCAACGATGCCGTTGATACCGCTGAGCATGCAATAGGACAGCACGGAATGCATTTCGTCCGCATCCAGGACGGCTGGAAGGCGCAGGAAAACCGGCGTGTAGCGCTCGTAGCAGAGCCGAAGGTTAAGCAGTTCCTCCAGAATCAGGTGAATGTCTGACAGGTCTGACGAGCCGATTCCTTCGTTGCTGTCCAGGTCTACGATGATCAGGTCTGCGAAGTCATAGACCAGTGAAAATGTGCGTTCGATGTCTTTTTTCAGGTTCACAGCCAGCAGCGCCCCCGTTTCGGTGCGGATTTCCGGGAGGCGGTGAATCCACTGCAGGATGTCTTTCTGTTCCGGCTCCAGCGTGAGAAACCCGACACCCGGCGTGGAAAACAGATGGATGCGGGGCAATTCCGCAGGCTTGGACAGGCCGACAGGATTGCTGAAACGGATACCGGAAACCTCCCGTTCGAGGCCCCTGAAATGACGTTTGAACACGAACATGACGCAAAGATAGCAAATTATTGCGCAGGATGGAACTCCTGAAAGCTGTTGTCCGTGTAAAATACAATGATATGGCTGATCTGAGGCTTGCCGGAGGCAGAAAAAGAGGCGTCTTCCATATCCGGGATGAGCAGGGAATCTTCTGGAAGGGGATTCTCCTTTTCCGGATCCTTGTACATTTTTCCTTTTCCCGTGAGCAGCCAGTCCAGATTCAGCTGCGGATAATGGAGCAGCAGGCTCTCCATAAAATCGTAGCCCGGCTTGTTGCGTCCGGACAGGATATGCGAGATGCTGCCGCGGGCGACGCCAAGGATATCGGCCAATTGGGATTGCGTGATGTTTTCTGCCTGCAAAAACTGTAAAAGACGCCGGTTCATAGATTTGAATTTTAGTTTTACAAAAGTAAAAATGTTTTTTCGGAAATGCAAACATTTCTGGAGGCTTGTATGGGGGACAGGACGGATATAATTGATATAAATATATTATAGCTATTCTCTAAATAAGCTATGTTTAATTTCTGATTTTTAAGCTGATATATATAAATAACATATTGAATTTCGGGGTTTATGGCAGGATAGGGAAGTCTTCTATCCGATATCTGCTATATCGTTTCTTTAGAAAAATTATATAACAAACTGAATTATAAGTTAATATAAAATTGTTTTAAAATGGATAAATTTTTCTTATCGTGTTTTAGCAGGTGGTCGTGCCACAAGTTGTCGCAATTGAATATATTTTACAAGATTAAACACAATGCATATGTCCAGGTGTTTACTTTTGTAGTTCTTGCAACGCGTGATTAACAGTTTTAAGCAGAGATTGCCGAATCTCCGATAAATTGTGTAACTTCGCGCAAATTTTGAATTCTCATGGTACCTGAAATCCATATCGAAGACTACAATTATGGCCTGGAAGAGTCCAGAATTGCGAAATATCCCCTTCCCGAGCGGGATGCCTCCAAACTGTTGCATTACAAAGACGGCCAGGTAAATGAGTATGTTTTCCGTCAGTTGCCGGATTTGCTCCCGTCAAATGCGCTGATGGTGTTCAATGACACCAAGGTTGTCCCCGCCCGCCTTCATTTTCAGCGGGAAACCGGTGCCCATATAGAAATCTTCTGTCTGGAGCCTGTAACCCCACCGGAGTATAACACGGCTTTCGCCGCTATCTCCGAGACGGTTTGGAAGTGCGTTATCGGCAATGCAAAGAAGTGGAAAGACGATACACTCCGTCTGTATAATCCTGCCGCCGACAGCCGGGTTTCTGACCTGGACCTGCAGGCAGAGCTGTTGGAACGTGAAGGGCAGACAGGCCTTGTGCGCTTTAGCTGGAAAGATGGCTCGCCATTCTCCCGCGTGCTGGAAATATGTGGTACCATTCCCATTCCTCCCTATTTGAACCGGGAGTCGGAAGCCATTGATTCCGAACGCTACCAGACGTTGTATGCCAAATATCGCGGATCGGTGGCCGCCCCTACGGCCGGCCTGCACTTTACGGAAGATGTCCTGGGGAGGATTCGTGCAAAGGGTATCGAGACAGCGGAAGTGTGCCTGCACGTGGGCGCCGGCACTTTCCTTCCCGTGAAAAGTTCGCTGGTGTCGGAGCATCCGATGCACCGCGAACCGTTTGCCGTAAGCCGTGAGTTGCTGGAGAAGCTGCTGGCGGGAGGGCGTCCTGTAGTCGCCGTTGGCACCACATCCGTGCGGACGCTGGAATCGCTCTATTATGTGGGTGTCAGCTGCCTGGAAAAGGGCGAGCCCCAGGATGTGGAGCAGTGGGCTCCTTATACCCGGGAGTATCCATACAGTACGCAGGAAGCCCTGGAAGCCATCGTGAAATACCTGGACCGGAGCGGAAAAACATCGCTGGTGGTGGGGACGCGCATCATCATCGTCCCCGGTTTCCGTTTCCGCCTGGTAGACAAGCTCGTTACCAATTTCCACCAGCCGGAAAGTACATTGATCCTGCTGGTATCGGCCTTTGTAAACGGCGACTGGAGAACGATTTACGACTATGCGCTTGCGCACGGATTCCGCTTCCTGAGCTACGGCGACAGCTCGCTGCTGGAGCGCCCCGGTGCCTGACAGTTTTTGGGGAAGTCGTTTTAATTGTTTATTTTTGTATTCCCATAAAGATTCAATGATATGATGGATCAGACAGAATTCAGTGATATTGCTCCATTTAACGACGAAGAAGCGTCTGCGGCACTGGCGCGGGTGGCCAATCATCCCAATGTCCCCTGGATTTCCAAGTACATTTTCCCGGACAAGCCGGAATCTTTTTTGAAAGACATCCTGAAAAACATCCATTCCGTGGATGAGTTCCAGGATGTGGTGATGTCCCAGGCCATTGAATGGATCATTACCCGGACCGTCCGCAACTTCTCCTACGACGGCATTTCCAAGGTGATGGATACGGACAGGAAGTACCTGTTCATTTCCAATCACCGGGACATTATCCTGGATCCGGCCTTCTTGCAGATCATCCTGCACAGGAACCATCTGCCCTACACCCAGATTGCCGTTGGAGACAACCTCCTGAAGCACAAGACGGTAGAGCTTCTGATCCGCTCCAACCGCATGATCAAAGTCATCCGTGGCATATCGGCCAGGGAACTGTACCTGTCTTCCCAGCTGCTGTCCCGGTATATCCGGGAAACCATCACTTCCGGGCAATGCTCGGTGTGGATCGCACAGCGCCAGGGACGTACCAAAGACGGCAGCGACGCCACGGAGCAGGGCCTGCTGAAAATGCTGGACATGAGCGGCGGAGAGGATTTCGTGGAGAATTTCAAGGAACTGAACCTAATCCCGCTCAGTATCTCATACGAGTATGAGCCTTGCGATTACCTGAAAGCGAGGGAACTGCTGATCTCCCGGACGCAGAAATATGTCAAAGGGGAGTACGAAGACCTCCAGAGCATCATGCAGGGGATCCGCGCCCCCAAAGGCAATGTTCACATCAACATCGGAGACCCGCTTACGGAAGAGGAAATCCGGGAGGCGTCCCTTTGCGACAAAAACGACCGCTATCAGCACATCCGGCAGGCGCTGGACCGCCGAATCATCAAGGGATACCAGCTTTGGAAAACCAATTATATGGCCTATGACATGGTGTATGAAACCGACAAGTATGCCCATGAATATACGCCGGAAGACCTGGATGCCTTCAAGTCCTATGTCATCAACCAGCTGATGCAGGTGGAACCGCCGCTGGATCCGGTCCAGCTGCGGGATATCTTCCTGCACATCTACAGCAATCCCGTGCTTGCCAAGGAACAGTTGGAGGGCTAGTCCTTTTTCACATGCACGTCCAGCTGCGGGAACGGGAAAGAGAGCCCGTATTTCTGCGGAAGCTGCGTGTAAACATTCTCATTGAGCCAGAAGTACGCCTCCCAGTAGTCCTGGGTCTTGACCCATGCGCGCAAGATGAAATTGACGCTGCTGTTGTCCAAGGCCTGCAGAGCTACGAAAGGATCTGCTGCGCCCGGGGTGGTTGCGTCCAGGAAAAGCGGGTTTCCGCTGACGATTTCCAAAAGGGCGGCCTTTGCCTTGGCGGCATTGGTCCCATAGCTAAGCGTCACTTTCAGGTCTACCCGGCGGAGCGGGTTGGTGGTGAGGTTGGTGATGTTGCCGTTGGAGAGGGCTCCGTTGGGCAGCACCACAACCCGGTTGTCTATGCTGCGGAGCTTGGTGCTCACGATGTTCACCTCAGTCACCGTGCCGGAGAAGCCCTGCGCCTCAATGTAGTCTCCCACTTTGAACGGTTTGAATACCAGCAGCATGATACCGCCTGCGAAATTCTGGACGGTGCCGCTCAGGGCCATGCCGATTGCCATGCCTCCCGCGGCCAGCAGGGCGGCGAGCGAGGTGGAATTCACGCCCAGGGCGCTTACCGTGAGCACAATGAGGACCACCCACATGCTGATGGTGATCAGGCTGTTCAGGAACGAAGCCAGCGTGGCCTCTGTATTGCGGCGGGTAAAATGCCGCTTGAGCAGTTTCTTTACCAATGAAATAATCCAGGCGCCTACAGCATAGATCAGCAGGGCGGCCAGTACTTTGAGGCCGAAGCCGATGGCGCTCTGGGTTAGGCTGGAGACCGCCTCCTGGGCGGGTTTGTTCTGCAGGTTCTCGATGAGTTCGATGGATTTGATGGCCAGGGTGTCCACCGATATCTTGCTGGCTTTTTCCAGAATTTCCGGCGGAACCGTTCCGCCAGCCTGAAGCAGGGTGAAAAGAAGCATGTCGGACTAGAGTTTAATAATCAGGTAGGCCATATAGGCGGCCCACACAAGCAGGAACAGGACGCCGTCCAGGCGGTCCAGCGTGTTGCGTTTGCCCACATAGCAGCTGGTGAGAAGGACCAGGGCGCTTGCAAGGAGCGCTCCCAGGTCTACGAAACTGATATCCTGGAAAGAAAGCGGACTGATGAGGGCCGATCCGCCCAGGATGAGCAGGATGTTGAAGACATTGGAGCCGATGATATTGCCCAGGGCCAGCTGCCCCTTTTTCTTGATGGCTGCGGCGACGCAGGTGGCCAGTTCCGGCATGGACGTACCCCCGGCCAGGATGGTGATGGCGATGAATTTGTCGCTCACGCCCAGCCCTTTGGCGATGCTTGTCGCGGAATCCACGAACAGCCTGCCCCCGAATACCAGCCCGGCCAGGCCGCCTGCGATCATCAGGAGGCAGAGCCAGAGTGAACGTCCCTTTTGCCGGGCGGCGTTTTCTTCGGCGTTTTCTTCGGCGTTTTCTTTCTGGCTGAAGCAGAACCACATGTAGGCGATGAACACCACGATAAGGATGGCGCCGTCTATCCGGCTGAGCCCGTCTGTTCCGATGCCGAAGAAGGTACGCTCCATCCCCAGCAGCACCAGCAGTACGGTGATGATGATGTTCACGGGGATATCCCGTTTCTTGTTGGAGGGCGTGATGACCATGGGAAGGATCAGGGCCGTGATGCCCAGGATGAGCAGGGTGTTGAAGATATTGGACCCCACAACGTTGCCGATGGCGATATCGGCATTGCCCTGGGCGGCGCCGATGAAACTCACCACCATTTCCGGGGCAGAGGTTCCCATGCCCACGATGGTGAGACCGATGACGAATTCACTGAGTCCGAAGCGGCGGGCGATGCCGGAAGCACCGTCCACTAGATAGTCGGCTCCGAAGACCACAAGAGCCAGCCCCACAAGCAGCAATAAACACGACAGCCACATAAATCTTGCACTTTTGAAATGCAAAAATAGCAATTATCGCTGGAATTGTCTATATTTGTGAGTACCCATTTTAGTTTTTTCAGGCTTTCCCATGAGGAATCTGTTGGCTCATACCGGCATCAAGTTGCTTCTGACCGTTTTGTCGGTGTGCCTTCTGCTGCCTTCCTGCGTGGATCCCAAGGGAGAGGCCCGTTTCCTGGTGAACCTGCAGAAAGAGAATTCAGACTTTTTCGTAGCGCCTGCCGGCGGGGAGTTCCAGCTCTTTGTAGAGAGTGACCTGGAGTGGACCTATTCCATCAAAACGCCCGCTGTCTGGCTTCAGGCCCGGGAACAGAAAGTGAATTCCAATTCCTGGGCGGTGGTTCTCACCGTCTCCGAGAATAAGGGGGAGGCGCCCCGGCAGGCAGTAATCCTGTTTTCGGCAGAGGGACATTCCGTGGAAGTGACTGTCCGGCAGGAACCGGAAGACCCCGTCCTGCGGGTCACTGTCCCCGGCGCCTATGGGGCAGAGGGCGGAACACTGGTCTATGAGCGGGGAAGCACCCAGATCAGCCGCTTCACGGAGGCCGATGTGTTCCGGTTCTCCCTGCTGTTCCCGGAACAGGTGAAAGCAGCTGTGATCCAGGTGCCCGCATCGCTGGAGGAAGGGCAGCGGGTCAGCGTCGGGTACAAGGTGGTGGAGAAAGACAGGACGCTGGTGAGCACTTCCTATCCGAATGCCCTTGTGCTTCGGGTAAAAGACGGTTTTGTCTGGATCAAACTCCGCGAAGACTTGTATTTTGTGATAAAGAAGTAAGATGAAACGCGCCCTTGCCTCTGTCTGCGCCCTGTTTTGGGTCCTTGCCCTGACGGCCCTGCCGGCCCGCCGGGGAGGGGTTCAGTACATCCAGCCGGACGGGTCCCGCCTGGAAATCTTCCTGCACGGAGACGAATGGGGACATTGGGTGACAGACCGCGAGGGAAGGCTGCTGGATGTAGATGCGGACGGCTTCTATCGGCTGTCCACCCGTTCGCTGTCCCAGGTCAGGCGGGAGGTCGCCCGTCAGGGCCGCCTTCTGCGCAGGCAGCGGGATCTGAAGCTTCGTGCCTCCAGCGTGGATGGAGACAAGCGCACGGTGGGGTCGCACCGGGTTCCGGTGGTCCTGGTGGAATTCCAGGACAAGGAGTTTTCTGTGGCGGCGCCCCGGACCGCATTCCTGAACATGCTCGGTCAGAAGGGGTATGACTTGGGTGGTGCCACCGGGTCGGTCTGGGATTTTTTCAACGACAACTCCCACGGCCTGTACAATCCCATTTTCGAGGTCTTCGGCCCTGTGAAGCTGTCCAAGAACATGGCGGCATACGGGAAAAACAATGCCGACACGGGCCGGGATCAGTTCCCCGGGCCGGAACTGGCGTTGGTAGAGGCCTGCACCAAGCTGGATTCGGAGATGGATTTTTCCCTTTACGATGAGAACCTGGACGGGGAAGTGGATATGATCCTGTTCTATTTCGCCGGCTACGATGAAGCGGAAGGAGGACCCTCAGATGCCATCTGGTCCCATCAGTGGCACGTGCAGTCCTCGCCGGACCAGAAAGCCCGGAGTACCGTCCTGGATGGCGTCAGGCTGGGTTCCTATTTCTGCACCTCGGAGCTGAGCGGCTCAAGCGGCACTGTCATGGGAGGGATCGGCAGCACCGTGCACGAATTCAGCCACCATCTGGGGCTGCCGGATTTCTATGACACCGACGAGCAGGAAAACGGCTACGCCTCCGGCCTGTATTACTTCTCCACCATGAGTAACGGCCTGTACAACAACGAGGGCCGCACTCCGCCTTATTTCAATACGGAAGAGCTCCGGATGTTGGACTGGCTGGAGGAAGACGCGGTGAAAGACCTTCCGGACGGGGAGGTGAGCCTTCCAGGGATATGGAATCGGGAGGCCTTCCGGATTCCCACATCGACGGAAGGGGAGTATTTCCTTGTGGAATACCGCGACGGAACGGGCTGGGATGCGCCGCTTCCCAGGGGCCTGGCCATCTATCATGCAGACCACTCGGAAAGGATTGTCCTTGGGGACTACACCGCCCGTTATCTGTGGGATGGCTGGCGGGTCACCAATTTGGTCAATGCCGTGGGTGAGCATCCCTGTTTCTACATTATCCCTTCGTCGGCCCCCGCCTCGCTGGATTACGGCGGCGGTGCAGGCGGCGTACTGTTCCCGGGCACGTCCAAGGTTTCTTCCTTCCAGCCTATCGACTGGGAAAACGTCCTCACCTCCCAGCAGCTTACGGCCATCCGCCTGGACGGAGACCGCGTACACTTTACCGTGCGCTCCGATGAAGGAAAGAACATCAACGGCCTGGTGGTGGATACCTCCGGCAATCCCCTGAAGGGGGCAGAGGTGTCTGTGGAACCAATTGGTTTGCATACTGTTACGGATGAGAAGGGATACTTTTTCCTGAGCCTTCTGGATGTGGATGCGCCCGCGGAAGTGGAGGTGACGGTGCGCTTGCAAGGCTATGTGGCCCGGACCCTGCCGCTGGTGCTGCAGGATTCGGGAAACAACCTTTTCATCATGATCCGGAAAGAGGGGGAGGCGGATGTCTCCACCCTGGACAAATCCAACCCGTCGGCCCAGCTCATGTCGTATTCGGCCAGCGGAAGAAGCCTGATGGGGGCGGTGCGTTTCACCGCGGAGGAGCTTTCCCCGTATGTGGGAGAGCGGCTGACTACGGTTACCTTCTATCCCGTTGTGTATAGTGCGGAGCAGATTCTGGTGCTGGTGGAAAGGGGAGGAGAACGAATCTTGGAATATCCGGTTCCCAATCCCGTCTATGCAGGGTGGAATACAGTGGATATCAGTGCGTTCGATCTCCGTGTCCCCGAAGGGGAAGACCTGTATATAGGTTACGCCGTGCGGGGAGGGGACTATGATCATCCGCTTTCCTGCCGATATGCCCGGCGGGAGCCTACGGACAGTTATTATGCCGTTTACAGCCCTTCTCCAACGTCCTGGAGGCCCATGGCCCAGTACGACCTTGCCTTGGCGGTGACCGTCAGTGAAGTCCTGGTTCCCACCAGCCTGGCCGATATCGGCTATAACAGCATCGATCCCGGGCCGGGCATCTACAAGGCCGGCAACCGGCTGGACCTTCGTCTTCGGGAAGCGTTTTCCCGGAAGCCGGCCTCTGTGAGCTGGTTCTATGACGGGGACGCCGTTACGGGAACCTCCGTTACCCTTGCGGCAGGTGTCCATACCGTAGAAGCCCGTCTGGAGTACGAAAACGGGAGCACAGAGGTGCTGGAGATGGAAATCGAGGTGAAGTAAACGTTATTTTCTCTCCAGGGCCACCACGTTTTCCACGTGCATGGTGTGGGGGAACATGTCTACCGGCTGAATGGCCGTAATCTTGTATTTTTCGCACAAAATGGCCAGGTCACGGGCCTGGGAGGCCGGGTTGCAGCTGACATAGACCATCCGGGCGGGTTCTGCGTCCAGGATGACTCGGGCCACATCCGGGTGGATGCCGGCGCGGGGCGGGTCCAGAATAATCACATCCGGCTGGCCGTGCTCCTGGATAAACGCCTTGTTCAGGACATCTTTCATGTCTCCGGCAAAGAATTCGCAATTGCCTATGCCATTGGCAAGGGCATTGGCCTCAGCATCGGCAATGGCCTCCGGAACATATTCGATACCAATGACTTTGCTGGCATTTTTGCTCACGAACTGGGCAATGGTTCCGGTACCGGTATAAAGGTCATAAACCACTTCGTTGCCGCTGAGGGCGGCGAATTCCCGCGCTACGCTGTACAGCCGGTAAGCCTGGCGGGAATTGGTCTGGTAGAAGGACTTGGGGCCGATCTTGAAGCGCAGGCCTTCCATTTCCTCGTAGATGGCTTCTTCCCCTTTGTACAGGACAGGGGAGAGGTCCCCGATGGAGTCGTTCAGTTTTTCGTTGATGACGTAATAGAGGCTGGTAATCTGGGGAAATGCCGCTGCAACGGCGTCCAGAAGGGATTCCCGGGCGGCTTTGTCTTCGCGGGCGAAGCAGAGGATGAGCATGACGCTGCCTTTTTCCGTCGTGCGGATGAACATGTTCCGGAAGAAACCATGGTTTTCCCGGATGTTGTAGAATTCCAGGCCGTTATTAAGGCAGAACTGCTTGATAAACAGGCGGATATCATTAGACGGATTGGCCTGGAGCCAGCATTTTTTGATGTCCAGAACCTTGTCGAAGAATTTTCCCACGTGAAAGCCCAGGCCTTCCCAGTCTTTCACCTGTTCCGGATTCTCTCCGGCCAACAACCAGCGTTTGCTGGATGCGCTGAATTCCAATTTGTTACGATAAAACTGGGTTTTTTCGGAGGGGAGTGTGGGCCTGATTTCCGGCACTTCCAGATGGCCGATCCGCACCAGCTGGTCTTCTACCTGCCGGCGTTTGGCTTCCAGCTGCATCGCGTACGGCAGCGGCTGCCAGCGGCATCCGCCGCAGACGCCGAAATGCTCGCAGAATGGCTCCAGGCGGTGTTCGGAGGGCTTGACAATGCGTTTGATGAAGCCTTCCATGTAGTTTTTCTTTTTCTTGTACACCTGGATATCGACGATGTCTCCGGGCACGGCGAAATCTACGAAGACAACCATTCCGTCTACGTGGGCAAGCGCTTTGCCTTCGGCGGCCACGGATTCGATGGTTACGTTTTCCAGCAGCAGGTCTATTCTTTTTCTTGACATAAAATCGTTCTTGTGCGTTCGGCGGCTGCAAAGTTACGATAAATTTCGTTTTCCGACCATACTTCCTGGCAGGGAAGCAGAATCATATCTATAAGTTAACATAATATAAATTGTGTAACAATTGATATATTCGGCAAAAAAAAGGGAAAAACAGCTTCCATGTCGTTGATAATAAAAAGAAATGCTTATATTTGCAAAGATAGTGGAATTTTGGCCTTGGTTATTCAATATTTTATAATCTAATCTGAAAAACAATGAAAAAATTATTTGCCGTTCTTTTTGCCGCCACGGTTATAGCCATGCCGCAGGCGTTCTCTCAGGACAAGCAGGTATTCAACCACATGTCCCTTGGTGTCAACGTGGACTTTCTCAATGGCATTGGCGTAGACCTTGCCATGCCCATCGGCCGCAATATCCAGTTCCGCGCCGGGTACAGCACCCTGGACCCCATTCTGGGCTCCGTTGTCATAGAGGGCAACAAGCTCGGTGCCATCAATGCGGATTTCCCGGTGGGTTACCAAAGCGGGTCCATGGATATCGACAAACTGAACCTGCAGGGCGCTGCCAAGTACTCCCATGCAGAGCTCCTGTTCGACATTTTCCCTTCCAAGACGGCCTCTTTCCACTTTACCGTCGGTGCCTGGTTCGCGATGAGCCCGCTGCTCCACGCAGAAGGTAAAGCC
>ODAI010023657.1_pt1 | contig 19216 bp, 18 predicted proteins | sample 1539321 | NCBI WGS metagenome assembly ODAI01 (sample SAMN02144231, study PRJEB22623) | gut metagenome | biome: sheep rumen | host: Ovis aries | place: New Zealand
ATCTATGACCACAAGATCAACTTCTACACCATCGACGGTGTCAAGATCGGTATCGAGACCGGCATGGGCCCGACCAGGATCAACACCATCCTTCAGTCCGCATTCTTCAAGCTGACCGGCATCATTCCGGAGGAGCACGCGATCGAGCTCATGAAGGCAGCTGCGAAGAAGACCTACGGCCGCAAGGGCGACGACGTTGTCCAGAAGAACTGGAACGCCATCGATGCCGGCGCAACCGGAGCACACAAGGTCGAGATCCCGGAGAGCTGGAAGGACGCAAAGGACGAAGGCCTTGATTTCACCCACGCTACCGAGGGCTTCGAGGATACCATCAAGTTCGTCAACGGCGTCCAGGCTTACGTCAATGCTCAGGAAGGCAACAACCTCCCGGTCTCCGCATTCATGGATTATGCAGACGGAACCACCCCGAGCGGCACCGCTGCTTATGAGAAGCGCGGCATCGCTGTCGACGTTCCGGTCTGGGATGCTGAGAAGTGCGTACAGTGCAACAACTGCGCATATGTCTGCCCGCACGCTGCGATCCGTCCGGTCGCTATGACCGCGGAAGAGGCTGCTGCCGCTCCGGCCGGCATGCAGATGAAGGACATGACCGGCATGCCGGGCATGAAGTTCGCCATCGTCATCTCTGTCCTTGACTGCACCGGCTGCGGAAGCTGCGCAAACATCTGCCCGGGCAACATCAAGAACACCGTCCTGACCATGAAGAAGTGCGCGGACAACCTGGACAAGCAGCCTTACTTCGACTATGCCGTCAAGCTTCCGCAGAAGGAAGACGTCATCGCGAAGTTCAAGGAGACCACCGTCAAGGGATCTCAGTTCAAGAAGCCGCTGCTTGAGTTCTCCGGCGCATGCGCAGGCTGCGGCGAGACTCCGTATGCGAAGCTGATCACACAGCTGTTCGGCGACAGAATGTACATCGCCAACGCGACAGGATGTTCCTCCATCTGGGGCAACTCCTCTCCTTCCACTCCTTATACTCTGAACAAGAGAGGCTTCGGTCCCGCATGGTCCAACTCCCTGTTCGAGGATGCCGCTGAGTTCGGTTTCGGTATGTTCCTGGGCCAGGAGACTCTGCGTGACAAACTGAAAGGCAAAGTCGAGGCTCTGGCTGAGACAGCCGGCGATGATGTCAAGGCAGCTGCCAAAGAATGGATCGACACCTACAAGGTAGGCGCGACCAACGGTGCGGCTACTGACAAGCTGGTAGCGGCTCTGGCTGCTGATGGTTCCGCGGAAGCTCTTGAGATCCTCAAGGATAAGCAGTTCCTGTCCAAGAAGTCCAACTGGATCTTCGGCGGTGACGGCTGGGCATACGATATCGGCTACGGCGGTGTCGACCACGTTCTGGCTTCCGGCAAGGATATCAACGTATTCTGCTTCAACACAGAAGTTTACTCCAACACAGGCGGACAGTCCTCCAAGGCTACTCCTGAAGGCGCTGTCGCTCAGTTCGCTGCCAACGGTAAGGAGACCGTTCAGAAGGATCTGGCCGCTATGGCAATGAGCTATGGCTATGTATATGTAGCACAGATCTCCATGGGCGCTGATAAGAACCAGACTGTCAAGGCCATCGCCGAGGCAGAGGCTTATCCCGGACCTTCCCTGATCATCGCTTACGCTCCTTGTATCAACCATGGTATCCGCAAGGGTATGGCCAAGGTTCAGGATGAAGAGAAGCTGGCTGTTGATACCGGTTACTGGAATCTGTTCAGATTCAACCCCGCCGGCGGCAGCAAGAAGTTCACTCTGGACAGCAAGCCCGCTAAGCAGGACTACATGGACTTCCTGGCAGGCGAAGTACGTTACACTTCCCTCAAGCAGAAGAATCCTGAGAGAGCAGCGAGACTGTTCGGCGAAGCGAAAGCGCACGCGGAAGCACATTACGAGTATCTGTCCAAACTGGGCGCTCTGTACAACGAATAATACAGAGGATACCCGCAGAGATCGGAACCTGCCTTTGATCCGGCAGACCTGATCTCCACTGAAATAGTTATGTCAGCCACAGGTTCCCCCGGAATCTGTGGCTGTATATAAAATAAGGCAAAATAGTCCTGACTAACTCAAAGACCTGTCGGGACCAGCACTCTTTCATGAATAGGAGGAAAATTAATATGGCACGTGTTATTAGTGATTCTTGCATCAGCTGTGGTTCCTGCGCTGCTCAGTGCCCCGTAGAGGCTATCTCTCAGGGTGACGAGCACTTCGTTATCGATGCTGATACCTGCATCGACTGCGGTGCTTGCGAAGCTCAGTGCCCTGTAGGCGCTATCTCCGAGGAATAATTTCATTCCACAGATTATAATCGCACAATGAAATAAAACAGCCCCGTACCGATGGTACGGGGCTGTTTTTGTTATTTATGATGACTTTAATTATGATTGGCTATTTTGATGAATCCGCTTTAGAAGAAGATCCTGTGCAGGTCATCCTGCATGATCGGTTTGAAGCCGGCATTAATCAGAACCTGCTCTGCTCTCTCATAATCCTCAATACGCATCGCAAAATAGAAACGTCTCTGTCTGTTCTCCAGGAAGGAGTAACCGTATTTCAGGGTGATGCCTTCCGCAGCCAGCGGGGCCAGGAACGCAGGCAGGGACTCCGGCTTGTCTTCCAGCTCCAGTACAATCACAGGCCTGATCGCTGTATCATAGCCTGCCGCCTTCAGGACCATATTTGCTGTATAAACATCATCAACAATGATTCTGAGACTTCTGACATCCTTGATATCTACCAGGTTCATGGCACGAAGCTCGATGTCATGATCAGCAAGCACCTTTGTCAGCTCCATCAGTGTGCCGGATTCATTACCTACTGTAATTCTGATCTGTTTAATGCTCATTTGTAACCCTTTCCTTATAGCTGCAATTCATCCCGGCCTATTGTACATACTGTGCAGCTTGTTTCTGTACAATATGCCTTGTCTGATTTCACAGGCAAATCACTTCTGTCTGATAATATATTACCACATTAATTGTATCTGGTCACTTTTTAAATACGCAATTTGTCATCATCTTGCCAGATTGGTGAACCTGGTCAGCTGCGGCTGCCAGCCCAGCTCCACGGTACCAATGGGGCCGTTCCTCTGCTTGGCGATAATGATCTCCGCGACGCCTTTTTTCTCGCTGTCCGGATTGTAATATTCATCCCTGTAAATGAACATGACTACGTCCGCGTCCTGCTCAATGGCGCCGGATTCACGCAGATCCGACAGCATGGGCCTTTTGTTGGGCCTGCCCTCGACTGCGCGCGACAGCTGGGACAGGGCTATGATGGGCACCTGCAGCTCCCTGGCCAGAGACTTGAGCGACCGGGAAATGTCCGAAATCTCCTGCTGCCTGGAATCACTGCGCCGGCCGCCGCCGGACATCAGCTGCAGGTAGTCTACCATGACCAGCTCCAGACCGAACTCCATTTTGTATTTGCGGCAGCGGGTCCGCATCTCGCTGACAGTAATGGCCGGCGTATCGTCCAGAATCAGCCTGCTCTCTCCGATCATGCCGGCGCTCTCAATAATGTCGCCCCACTCCTGATCCGACAGATCGCCGGTCCGGATCTTCTGGGCGTCCACATGGGAGTCCATGGACAGAAGACGGTTCATCAGCTGTTCCTTGGACATTTCCAGGGAAAAAATGGCCACGCAGCGGTTCTCCCGCATGGTCAGATATTCCGCGATATTCAGGGTCAGTGCAGTCTTCCCCATGGAGGGCCTGGCCGCGATCAGGATCAGGTCGGAATTCTGAAGACCGGCTGTTTTCACGTCCAGGTCGGTAAAGCCGGTGGACAGGCCGGTAACATTTCCCTTGATCCGGGAAGCCTTCTCGATTCTCTCCATGGCGTTCAGAACGACCTGGCGGATGGGAACATAGCTGTCGACAGCCCGCCGCTGACTGATCTCAAAGACCTTCTTTTCCGCCTGGTCCAGGATCGTCTCGACCTCTTCGCTCTCTCCGTAGCAGGCCGCGGAAATCTCTTCGTTGGCCCGGATCATCCTGCGCAGGATAGACTTGGAGGCCACCAGTTCCGCGTAGGAACGGATATTGGCGGAAGTGGGGACCTGGGCGATCAGATCACGGATCAGCTCCGTAGAGTAGACTTCCGGCGGCAGGTTCTTGTCCCTGAGCCGGGTCTGCAGAGTCACCGGATCCACATCCAGGTCCTTCTGGTACATCTCTGTAATGGTCTCAAAAAGGACTCCGTTCTGGCGGGAATAGAAATCCTCTTCCCGCAGCATCTCGGACGCGACCTCAATGGCATCCGGGTCCAGCAGCATGGAACCGATGACGGACTGCTCCGCCTCCAGGCTATGGGGCATGACCCTTTTCAGTACTTCTTCCTGTGGCATATAGATTTAAATTCCCTGTACTTTTACATTCAGTTTTCCGGTGACCTGGGGATGCAGTTTGATCGGCACCTCAAAATCTCCGAAGGAACGGATGGGCTCAGCCAGCTGGATCTTCTTCTTGTCCAGGTCGATCCCGTGCTGGGCTTTGGCGGAAGCGGCAATCTCCTTGGCGGAAATGGAACCGAATACCTTTCCATTCTCTCCGGCTTTAATGTTGACGCAAATGGTCAGCTTCTCCAGATCTTCTGCCATCTTGCGGGCATCTTCCAGCTTCCTGGCAGCCAGCTTTTCCTCATGCTTCTTCTGCAGCCGCAGATCGTTCTTATTCTTCTCTGTAGCCTCTACGCCCAGCTTTTTGGGAATAAGCATGTTCCTGGCATAGCCGTCGCTTACTTTGACGATATCGCCCTTTTTGCCCAGTGATTTGACATCCTGTAATAAAATGACCTGCATAATTATAACTCTCCTTCTTCTATCATCTGATCGATCGTATGCTTAAGCAGAGCGATGGCATCCGCCACCGGCATGCTGACCTGGCAGCCGGCTATGGTCATATGGCCGCCGCCGCCCATGTTCTCCATGACCCTCTGCACATTGACATCGTCGATGGATCTTGCGCTGACAAATATTTTCTCCTGATAGGAGGTAAAGACGAAGCTGGCCCGGATCCCCTTGATGCTGAGCATCTCATTGGCGGCCTGGGCACCCACAACGGTGGGCGAACTCTGTCCTTCTCCGTCATTGACAGAAATGGCATAACAGTCTCTGTAGACTTCGACCTGGGTGATGATATCAGCCCTGGCCTTATAGTCGGCTGCCTCCTCACGGAACAGTTTGCGGACTCTTGTGACATCCGCTCCGCTTCTGCGCAGGAAAGCCGCCGCCTCGAATGTCCTTACGCCGGTCCGGTTCAGGAAATTGTCCGTATCGACCACAATACCGCCGTAGAGGGCGTCCGCCTCCTCCGGGGTGATCTCAATATCATCCGCCGTGTACTGGATGATTTCAGAAACCATTTCACAGGCGGAAGACGCGTAAGGCTCTATATAGGACAGGGTCGCGTTATCGATGGACTCCGTGCTCTTTCTGTGGTGGTCGATGACCACGACCGTCTTACAGATCTTGAGCAGCTCGGGACATTCGGTGATACTGGGCTTACTGACATCCACAACGACCAGGACCGCGTTTTCGGTCACCTGGTTGATAGCCTCCTGGCTGGTCAGGAGCATGTCCGACTCATATTCGGGATTGTTCTCGAACAGGGTCAGGATCTGCTTCAGTGAGGTGGTCTTCTCATTGATCACGATATAAGCTCTGTGCTTGAGATATTTGGCGACCCGGTAAATACCGATGGCCGCGCCAAAACTGTCCGGGTCTCCCAGACGGTGCCCCATGATATAGACGGTGTCTCTGGAAGTGATGATCTCCTTGAGGGCCTGGGCCTTGACCCTGGCTCTGACTTTGGTGCTCTTCTCCACGGTCTGGGTCTTACCGCCGTAATAAGTGATGTTCTGGGGGGTTTTGACCACTGCCTGGTCACCGCCCCGGCCCAGAGCCACATCGACCGCGTTCCGGGCGAATTCGTAGTTCTGGTTATAAGACAGGCCGTCCAGTCCGATACCGATACTGAGGGTAATGGCCATCTTGTTGCCGATATTGACCTTCTTGGCCTCCTCGATCAGGGGGAAGTGATCCTCCTGCATCTGGAGCAGGGATTTCTTGCGGAGAATGATCAGGTATTTATCCTTCTCTACCTTGCCGGAAATACCGTCATAGGACAGGACATACTGGCTGACCTTCCGGTCGATCAGAGCCGCCAGCAGGGACCTTCTGACGTCTTCCATGGTCTCCATGGCTTCCTCATAGTTGTCAATGTAGATAAAGCCTACAGCCAGGCTCTGGTCATCCACTTCCTTGAGGGCCAAGCGGACCGCCGTATTGTCCGACAGGGACAGGGTGATCAGGGCTTCCTGCCCTGTATAGTCAAAATAGCCGGAGTTCCGGCTGATGCCGGTCAGGGGCAGGAGGGTCATCTTGGCTATATAGCTCTCCGCCTCAAAATCCACACTGACGCAGGCTTCTTCTCCTTCGGACGGCAGGCTGTCCTTTTGAATGGTCGGGAAAAGGCTGGTGATCGACTTGTTATAGCCGGTCCCCTTATGGACGATCTTGGAGAAGGCATTGTTCATCCAGACAATATGCCCCTCTATATCCAGCAGCGCGTAAGGCAGATCCATATCCCGCATCAGGCGGCCCTGGACCAGTCCGTATTCCTCGGCAAAGGTCAGCAGCTCTTTATGCAGCAGCAGCCTGTGGTTCGTATAAATCCAGATACAGATCCCCAGATAGACCGCCAGCAGCAGGAGCAGTACAAGACCGCAGCGGTAATCTACCAGAAAGATCAGTATGTCTGCCAGGATCATCAGGAGGCCCAGCTGCAGAGGAATCTTGAAATAGCCCTGCATCCAGCCTCTCGGTCTTAAGCGTTGTGTACTCATAGCACCCTGGTGCTCCTTTCTGAACGATTCCCGCTGCTGAAAGATGACATTCAGCAGGAGAATATATCCGGCAATATTTTACCATAGAAGTACCCTTCTGGAAAGCGGTTTTGCCCTTTGGAGACGCTTCACACAGATCCTTCCAATAAAAATAAGGCCGCCGCCCTAAGAAATGATTCTTAGTGACGACAGCCCCTTTGGATGCACCAACTGCTATCAGCGCTCTGCGTAAGGCATCAGCGCAACGTGACGTGCCCTCTTGATGGCTACGGTCAGCGCTCTCTGATGAGTCGCGCATGTGCCGGTGATCCTTCTGGGAAGGATCTTGCCGCTCTCGGAAACGTACTTGCGAAGCTTCGCAGTATCCTTGTAATCGATTGTATTATCTTTGCCGCAGAAAACACAGACCTTTTTCTTTCTGTGGAAGTTATTTCTTTTTCTGTAAGGCGCGTCTGCTTTATCTCTGTTAAAAGCCATTTCAAACCTCCTCTAAATTCCTGTCAGGTGAAGGGCAGCTCCTCATCGATCCCATCGGGTATATTCATAAACCCGTCCATGGAACCGCCGGAAGACTGGGAAGTGTTCTGAGAAGATCCATAGCTATTGCCGCCGGAATAACCGCCGCCGTAATTATTATTACCGCCGCCATAGTTGTTATTACCGCCATAGCTGCCGTTTGCCTGAGAAGCGTTTCTGCTCTCAGCGAACTCCTGGTCATCGACGACGACCTCGGTCGTATAGACACGTACACCATCTTTATTGGTATAGCTCCCGGTCTGGATCCGACCGGAAACGGCGATCTTGGTGCCCTTGTGGAGATATTTCTCCGCAAACTCACCGGAACGTCCGAACGCAACGCAGGATATAAAATCCGCGGTCTGCCCGTCATTGTTGTTACGGCTGAATCTCCTGTCGACTGCCAGTGTGTATCTGGCAATGCACATGGAGTTATCGCCCTGGGTATACCTGACATCGGGATCCCTTGTAAGGCGTCCCATAAGTACTACTTTATTCATACTGACCTCTGCTTTCTGTTAGGCCTCTTCCTGCTTAACACACAGATATCTGATGACATTGTCCATAATGCGCATGCGGTTCTCGATCTCGTGGATCTTGTCGCCTTCAGCATCAAACTTGATGAAATAGTAGAAGCCTTCATTCATCTTCTGAATTTCATAAGCCAGCTTCTTTTTGCCCCAATCGTCAACATCGGTAACAGTGCCTTCGAATCTCTCGATCAGCTCCTTTACTCTGTCAACAACTGCTGCTCTTGCTTCATCATCAATCTGCGCATTCACAACAACGGCTAACTCATATTTGCTCATGTTTTTACCTCCTTTTGGTCTCTGGCCCTTACTGTACGTAAGAGCAAGGAAAATTTACCGGGACGAATCCCACGGATATTCATATTATCACAAACTTCCGCCTTCAGCAAGTACAAGTTTTCCGTTTTTAATTGTTTTTTTCCGCAGTTTTGCCGGCCGGTCACGCCGGCGTCCATACGGCTTTCCCAACGGCCTTACGTCCACAGGATTCCTTTTCTGGCGGACGCCGCGATGTCCCGGGAGATCCGGCACAGATCCGTAATCTCCTCCCATTTCTGATTCTCGATCAGTTCCTGTGCCACGACAAAGGATACGCCGCAGGCAATGACAATGGGACAGCTGAAATAGTCCCGGAGCTTCTCCAGGGACATTCTGCCCGTGGGCAGGATCTGGAACATGGGGAAGGGATCGGCCAGTTCCCGGATCCGGTCTATGCCGCCCGACTGTTCCGCCGGGAAGAATTTGAGAATCTCCAGACCGTATTTCAGCGCCATCTGGTATTCCGTGGCTGTAGTGCAGCCCGGATAATAAGGCACCTTTTTATCCATACAGTATTCTACCAAAGCACTGTCAAAACCGGGAGAAACGATAAATTCCGCCCCCGCTTCCAGGGCCGCGTCCACCTGTCCGGGGTAGACCACGGTACCGGCGCCGATCGTGATCTCAGGCCTTTCCTCCCGCATGATCCGCATGGCCTTTTCCGCGCCTGCCGCCCGGAAGGTGATTTCAGCGACATTAACGCCGCCCTCACACAGGGCATTGGCCAGCGGCGCGGCGTCCCGCTCGGGATGCTGCAGCTTGATGACCGGTACAATTCTCGATTTGTAGAATACTTCGTTGATCTTTTTCTTCATGGCAGTCCTCTAGCTTTCTGCCTGCCTGTCCAGCCGGACTATACTCTTTTCAAGTACACGCCTTGCCATCATGACCTGGTGGCCGCAGCCGGTGCAGCACAGGCGAAAATCCGCCCCCGCCCGCAGGACCTTCCAGTCCGCAGCGCCGCAGGGATGCTTTTTCTTCAATGTGACAATATCGCCAACTCTGATGTCCATATACTTTTGTCCTAAATCGGACCGCCCCTCTATGAATTATATTATTGTATTGTGAACTGTTTTTTAGCGTGCTTTTGTTTTTTAATATTTTTTTTAGTATTTAAATGTGTTTACGACCGTTTTCTTCAGGTGGCCGCCGACCGCATCCTCCGTCGAATATCTTCGTCGAATATCTTCGTCGAATAATCTTCGTCGAATAATCTTCGTCGAATAATCTTCGTGTATACGGCCGGATCTGATCCCGGTCAGACGGCGTCCAGAACTTCGCCGATGCTGCCGGAAATGACCAGGTCCGCCATGGAATCCCTGGAAGTGGCGCTCTTGTTGATCAGAATCAGTTTTTTGCCCCTGTAATAGTCCACCAGGCCCGCTGCCGGATAGACCACCAGAGAGGTCCCGCCGATGATCAGGACGTCCGCCATACTGATATAACGGACTGCCTTGTTCATGGTGCGCATGTCCAGACCTTCCTCATACAGGACCACGTCCGGTTTGACCCGCCCGCCGCATTCGCATGTGGGAACACCGGGGGACATGCGGACATAGTCCGCGTCGTAGAACTTATGGCATCGTTCACAATAATTGCGCAGGGTGCTGCCATGGAGTTCCAGTACCTCCTGTGAGCCTGCCATCTGATGAAGGCCGTCTATATTCTGGGTGATGACCGCTTTGAGCTTGCCTTCCTTTTCCCACTGTGCCAGTTTATAGTGAGCCTTGTTGGGCTTGATTCCGGTCACCAGCAGTTTATCCTTGTAATAACGGAAGAACTCCTCCGGCATGGTAGCGTAGCAGGTATGACTGAGCATGAACTCCGGCGGATATTTATATTTCTGCCTGTACAGGCCGTCCTCACTTCGGAAATCCGGAATTCCGCTTTCCGTGGAGACACCGGCTCCACCGAAAAAGACAATGTTATCCGTCCCCGCTATGATCTCCCTGAGCTTCTCGATCTTTTCCTCGTAAGTCATGATTTTCCTCTATGGCGCCGGCGCGCCGGCGGACCGGCATGGGCACCAATTTCCTTTCTTTTTACGACGTTTTCAAACAGTTACGGCTGGTTTTCTGATTGTCTTTCACAGCCCCGCGGGCTGCTGTTTTTGATACTTTATTATACCATAAAACAGCCCTCCATTGAATCATCTGGGATATCTGCGCCAGGGCGCCAGGGCGCCAGGGCGTGAACCGGGAGGCGTTCACCAGTGAACCGGTAGTCTGACGCCCGGTTCATCTCCGGGGTCGTCCGCCGCCTGAATTTATGTTATACTGTCATAAATGTCACTGCCAGCAACAGAACGACAGACATTACGAAAAAAGGAGAACGCAATGATTGATCTGAACATTCAGCTTCCCGAACACTTCCTGGAAGGGGAAGTCCGCTGCGGGTATTATATAGCGCCGGCCATGAAAAAGGGCTGGGCCGTCCAGATGGACCTGCTCATGGAGCTCGACCGCGTCTGCAGAAAATACAAGATCCGTTATTTCGTGGCGGAAGGGACCATTCTGGGTGCCGTCCGGCATAAGGGCTTTATTCCCTGGGATGACGACATCGACTGTTGTATGACCCGTTCCGAATATAAGAAGCTCTGCAAGATCGGTCCTAAAGCTTTCAGGCATCCCTACTTCTTCCAGACCGAATATACGGATCCCGGCAGCCTGCGGGGCCACGCCCAGCTGCGCCACAGCCTGACCACCGGCATGCTCAAGGACGAGATCCCCTTTAAATACAAATTCAATCAGGGCATTTTTATCGACATTTTCGTTCTGGACCATGTCACGGACAACAAGGCCCTGTTCGAGAAACAGAAAAAGAGATGCGAACGCCTCTGGGAGGATTTCTTCCATGCCGCCCATTTCACGACCCGTTACTATCCCATCAGCAACCCGGTCAAGAACGCAGGCAAATCCGTCTTTAAATTCCTGCTGGGAGGTCCGCTCAAGCCCGTATACAACGAGTTCAAATTCTACCGGATCTACGAGAAGGAATGGCAGCGCTACAATAACGAAGAGACCAAATATATGTCCTTCCTCTCCTATTCCTGCGGCAACAGCCGTAATTTCCGCAGGAGCACCTGTTTCGACGACGTGGTCTATCTGGACTTCGAATTCCTGAAAGTGCCTGTACCGTCCGGATATGAGGATTATCTGGACGATGCCTACGGCAACTGGCATGAATTTGTCCTGAATACCCAGATCCACTCCGGTATCTACTTTGACTGCGACCATCCCTACACCGATTACCTGGAAGGTCTGCGGGAAGTCGTATGGGAGGAATACGGACACGTAGTCGAAGATCCTGCCGCCAAGGAATAAGCGGACAGCCGCAGGTACCCGGAGATCTCTGTCCCGGCACAGCCTGACGGCAAAGTACGAAAAGGGCAGGACAAAAAGAAAAGCACAAAAGAAAACCACAAAAAGAAAGGAAACGGAGCCGGATCATCCGGGCCCCGCAGGTTTCACCATGAGCAAGACCGTAACAAAAGACAATTATACCATCGGTATCGTCGGCGGCATGGGTTCCTATGCCACCCTCAAATACTTTGAGCGCATCCTGGAAGCCTTCCCGGCGGAACGGGACTGGGAGCGCCCCAGGGTCATCATCGACAACTACTGCACTCTGCCCAGCCGGGTACGGGCCGTCCTGTATAATGAACGTGTCGAAGAGCTGGAACAGGACCTGACGGATTCCGTCCGCGGCCTGCTGAACGCCGGCGCCGACCGGATCATCCTGGCCTGCAATACCTCCCATGTTTTCCTGCCGGCCGTGCTCCGCAATCTGCCGGAGGCCGAAGGAAAGATCATCCATATTATTGATGTACTGGGTAAAGAGATCAAAGGCAATTATGACAGCGTCAGCCTGATGGCCAGCGAAGGCACCATCGATACCGGCATATTCAGCCAGCGCTTTGAGCCCTTCGGCATTACCGTCCACGCTCCCGGAAAAGAGGAATACACCCAGCTGCGGGCCTTTATTGAGTCCATCAAACAGAAGCAGATGACGCCCGAAGTCATTAAGGCATTTGAAGATTTTATCGAAAGCTGCCCGGATGACGCCGTGATCCTGGGATGCACCGAATTCCCGGTCCTCTACGACATCTGCCTGGCGGACGGCTACAAGCCCACAAAGGCGGTCTATGACCCCCTGCAGAGCGCCCTTAATATCCTGGTGGATGATTATAAAAAGATTTCCTAATTTTAAAAATCAGGAACCTGAAAAAGGCACCGCAGTACGGACGATCATTCCGTCACCTGCGGTGCCTTATTATTCTCTTCTCTGTTTTATCGGACCGTTTAAGTTAACCCGGCAGACAGATATGCCGCATTCTGCATCCGGTCCATTATCTATTCTGCATCCGGTCCATTAGCATTTCTGCCTCAGGAAACGGCAGCCGGCAGCCCATGCGGCTTCAGGCGAAGATCTTCTCCGCTTCCGCCAGGTCATTGCTGTCGTCGATTTCGAACCATTTCTCGCCTCTGAGAACAACGCCCTTGACCGCGTCCGGCGCCTGCCGTACGATGCCCATCATGACGTTCTCCAGAGGATCCTTTCCGTCCTTTTCCGCGTTGGATTTCTCCAGGGCAGGCAGCAGAGTGCCGGCCACAAAAGCGGAGCTGAACTTGTGGATGTTGACAGTCTTGAATTTGTCCTCCAGGGTATAGCCTTCGGGACGCATGGATTTGTGGCACCAGTCTGTCACATATTCCGCCTCGTTAATGGTGGCGAAAGTACCATCCAGCTTGTCATTATAAGGCTCCAGGACCGTCGCGTCTCCGGCCGCCTCATTCTTCAGTCTGTCAAAAACTTCCTGGCTGAAGAATACATCCCCTTCCAGAATATAGAGCTCATCAAAATCATGGACGGCCTGTACGCCCAGCAGCAGGGAACAGGAGGTATTGGTCTTGTCATAGATGCTGTTCTCTACATAGGTCAGGTCCATGCTGCCGAAACGGCTGCCCATGGTCTCGCGGATCTGATCCGCCAGATAGCCGACGACCAGAACGACCTCGCTGATTCCTTCCTTGTCCAGCATGGTCAGGGCATTCTTCAGAATGGGGGTTCCATTGACTTCGGTCAGACATTTATGGGTGCTCAGGGTCCTGGGCTGCAGCCGGGTGCCCTTGCCCGCTACTAAAATAATCGCTTTTTTCATAATCATTTATCCTTTCCGGCCAGGAAACAGATCCTGTCCTGCGGGTCCGCGTTCTGCTGCCCTCTCAGCTGTCCAGTCCGTAATAGACCATCTTGGCAGACAGGCACAGTACACGGATCGCGGTCTCCAGATCTTCGATGGAACTCCATGTGGGAGCCAGACGGATATAGGCATCCTCCGGGTCCTTGCCATAAGGGAATGTGGATCCTGCGGGGGTAACACTTACGCCGGCCGCCTTGCACATGGCCCATGTCTTGGACGCGGAGACCTTGAATTTGACATTGATGAAATATCCGCCCTTGGGATAGATCCATTCCGCAAGGCCCAGCTCATCCAGTTCCTCATGCAGCACCCTGTCCACCAGAGCGAACTTGGGGCCGATGATGGCGGCGTGCTTCTTCATATGATCCTTCATACCCTGGGCATCTCCAAAGAAGAGGACATGCCTGTACTGGTTGATCTTGTCGCCTGACTTGAGCTGCAGCAGGCTCTTCTTGGTCAGCCAGTCAATGTTGGCTTTGGAGGAAGCGCAGACGCCTACGCCGCCGCCGGGAAAGGTGATCTTGGAAGTGGACGCGAACTCAAATACCCGGTCCGGATATCCCGCCTCGGCGCAGAGCTCCAGGATGTTAGGGATATGGATCTCCTCTTCCGTCAGATGGTGGATCACATAGGCATTATCCCACATGATGCGGAAGTCCTCCGCCGCTGTCTTCATGGACGCCAGGCGGCCGATGACCTCATCCGAATAGACCTCTCCGCTGGGGTTGGAATAGAGGGGCACGCACCAGATGCCCTTGATCGCCGGATCCGCGGCGACCATGGCTTCCACCTGGTCCATAACGGGGCCGTTGCCGTCCATATCTACAGGAATCATCTCGATCCCGAAGGTCTTGCAGATGTTGAAGTGCTTCTCATAACCGGGGGACGGGCACAGGAATTTTACCTGATCCAGATCCTTCCAGGGGGTATGGCCGTCAAGTCCGAACAGGACTGCCTTGTTGACGATGTCGTACATGATGGAAGTACTCATGGTACCGCCGATGTAGATCTGTTCCGGTTTTACCTCCAGGATTTCGGCAAAGATCTCCTTCAGTGGCTGGATGCCCGCTGTGCCGGCATAGCCTCTGTAGTCGACTTCCCTGTCCAGTTCCGTCTGGGATGTTACAGTGTCCAGCATGGGCATGGAGATGGCCAGCTGCTCCTTGCAGGGCCAGCCTCTTTCCATGTTGATGTTCAGATTCTGCGCTTTGTATTCCTGATATCTCTTCTGGACAGTTTCTTTTGTTTCATGCATAATTCAGCCTCCATCTGTCTGTGATCAGATCTCTTCGATCAGGGAAATGATGTCCTTGATCGGCATAAGTCTGGAATCCACTTCCGCCGCCCGGTGATATTTGAGGATATCTACCGCAGTCTGCTGCATGGCGGGATATGCGGCCCTGGTCAGCTGGTTGGCGTAGATTACAATATTGACGCCATGCTCGATCAGCTCCGCTTCTGTGATTGTATTGAAAGAAGAAGGAACGACGACGATCGGTGTTTCCTTGTTCACGGCACGCAGGCGGTCGCAGAATTCCAGGATCTCGGCGGGATCTTTCTTTCTGGAGTGGATCATGATGCCGTCAGCCCCTGCCTCAATATAAGCAAAAGCTCTCTCCAGCGCGTCTTCCATGCCCTGCTCCAGGATCAGGCTCTCGATCCGGGCGATGATCATGAATTCGTCGGACAGCTGGGCCCGCTTGCCGGCCCGGATCTTCTCCGAGAAATTCTCGATGGTATCCTGGGTCTGCTTGACATCGGTACCGAACAGGGAGTTTTTCTTCAGGCCTGTCTTGTCCTCAATGATGATGGCCGATACGCCCATACGTTCCAGAGAGCGCACATAGTATACGAAGTGCTCGGTCAGTCCGCCCGTATCACCGTCGAAAATGATGGGCTTGGTGGTGACTTCCATGACATCATCGATGGTCTGGAAACGGCTGGTCATATCGACCAGCTCAATGTCCGGCTTGCCCTTGGCGGTAGAATCACACAGGGAGCTGACCCACATGGCGTCGAACTGGTCGATGCCTTCGCCGTTGGCCACGATGGTCTTCTCGGCAATCAGGCCGGTCAGGCCGCTGTGGACTTCAATGGTCTTTACGATGGGAACGATCCGGAGGAGCTTGCGCAGGCGCCCTCTTCTGAATTCGGGCATGGCCAGCTTTTCCTTCATCTGGCGGTCGATCTTCTGGACCTTCTCATTAAAGGTGTAGGGGATCTCCACCAGCTCTCCGCCGTATTTCTCAGTCAGGCTGATGATATTGTCGCGGATGACCTGCATGCCTCTCTTGTGCCAGTCCTTTCCGTGGACAACGTAGTCAGGATGGATCTGCTCGAATACCTTGTCATACATAATCATATCCTGGACGATTACGTTAGAGACACAGGGAATACTCCTGACCATCTCGATCCTTTCCTCCTGGGAGGTGGTGGGGAAACGGTTGTATCTGACCATTTCAGAGTCACACAGAATGCCGACAGTAACATCGCCGAGCTTTGCCGCCTCATTCAGGATATTCATATGTCCGTCATGGATCACGTCTGTAGCAAAGCAGGTATAGACAACAGGTCTGCTCATATTTTCGTTCTTCTCCTTTGTTCTTGCGTCTTTCAAATATGCCTTTTCCGGTATGTTTTTCGGGAGAGCGTGCCTTACGTATTCTTCCCATAAAGAAAGCCCTCTGACCGAAGCCGCAAAGATATATACATATACATTGCATGACTTTGCGGAGGGACTGCCGCAGGATGACATCCGGTTTCCGATATCCAGCAGCGGATACATAATATCCGGTATTCACTATTGAATCATAGTATCCGGTATCCACTATTAGATACATAGTATCCGGTACCTGTTATCCGATGTCTGTTCCCTGCCGGAAACAGAGAGATTCCTGCCCTATTATGTTAAACGTCATCCTGTAAAAAAACAAGCCTCTTCATTGTTTTTTAAGGAATGGCCTCCTGTCCCGCAGCGTACGGCAGGGCAGAAAAAGGACTGCCGTGAAGCGCGGCGGGACAGAAAAAAGGACTGCCGTGAAGCGCGGCGGGCACTTCTGTACGGCAGTCCTTTCTGTCTGCGGGACCGGGATAAAATTCTTACATGATCTTCTGGATCCAGCCTTCGGGCGCTTCAATCCTGCCCATCTGGATACCGGTCAGGGTATCATACAGCTTCTTCATAACAGGGCCGATATCTTCCATACCGCTCTCCAGCAGGATCTCCTTGCCGTGATCGTAGATTTTGCCGATCGGGGAGATGACCGCCGCAGTGCCGCACAGGCCGCATTCCACGAAGTTGCCGTCGTCCACTTCCTGCAGGGTGACTTCTCTCTCGACTACAGTCATGCCCAGATAGTGCTCCGCCACATAGTGCAGGGAACGGCGTGTGATGGAAGGAAGGATACTGTCGGAAGTCGGGATGACCAGCTTGCCGTCTCTGTCAACGAACAGAATGTTGGCGCCGCCGGTCTCTTCGATCTTGGTCCTGGTGGCAGGATCCAGATAAATGTTCTCCGCGAAGCCCTTCTTGTGTGCGTCTACAATGGCATGCAGGCTCATGGCATAGTTCAGGCCGGCCTTGATATGGCCTGTTCCTCTGGGAGCCGCACGGTCAAAATCACTGATCCTGACAACGATGGGCTTCTGGCCGCCCTTGAAGTAAGGACCTACCGGTGTCGTAAAGATACGGAACATATAATCCTCTGCAGGAGCAACGCCGATGACAGGGCTGATACCGAACATCAGAGGCCTGACATAAAGAGTCGCGCCGCTGCCGTAAGGGGGCACCCATGCCGCATTGGCTTTGACAGTCTCGATGACTGCCTTGACAAAACGGTCTTCAGGGAACGCGGGCATCTCCAGGCGTCTGGCGGAATCTGCCATTCTGGAAGCGTTCAGGTCAGGGCGGAAGCATACGATATGGCCGTCCTCGGTCTCATACGCTTTCAGGCCTTCAAATACAGACTGAGAATAATGCAGGACGCCTGCGTCCTCGCTCATCACGATCTTGTCATCACTGATCAGCGCGCCGTCATCCCATGCGCCATTCTGGAACATGGATACATAACGCTTATCCGTTACATGATAACTGAATCCAAGATTACCCCAGTCAAGATTTTTCTTTTCCATTGCTTGTCCTCCTGCTTCAAATTACTTTCTATAATAAAAAATATTATTTGACGAATGATTGTATCGGTCCAATGTGAGACTTTAACGAATTAAAGTAACAGTGACCTTACATATTATAAAACTCTGTTCTGCATTTTTCCAGTATTATTCTTCTAATTCCGCCTTCATTTCCTGCATGTTCCGGTATATTTTTGCGGGAAACGTGACTTTTCGCGGTTTTTGAAAGAAAAAATCCTTTCCATGGCACCCACAGTCCGCGAATCCGGTCAGGTATCCTCTTCCAGGTTCTGGTAATAGCGGCAGTATTCTGTCAGGAAACATTCCCCGCAGCGGGGCTTTGGCGCCTTGCAGATCTCCCGTCCCAGGGCGATTCCCTGCAGATTGATCAGGATCCAGTGGTCCTCCGGCAGGACTTCATACAGGTCAAATTCCACTTTGACCGGATCTGTCTGGTCTGTCAGGCCCAGGCGGTTGGTCACCCTTTTGACATGGGTATCCACCACGATGCTGGCCTGCCCGAAGACATTGCCCCGTACCACATTGGCCGTCTTCCTGCCTACGCCGGGCAGGCTGGTCAGGTCCTCGATCGAGGAAGGCAGCTGCCCGTCATAATCGGACAGGAGCTTCTGCGCCGCCCCGATCAGACTTTTGGCCTTATGGTGGTAAAAACCGGTCGAATGGATATCCTCTTCCATCTCCCGCAGGTCCGCCTTCGCGAAATCCTCCAGCTCCGGATATTTGACGAACAGGTCTTTGGTGACCATATTGACCCTGGCGTCGGTACACTGGGCCGACAGGATGGTCGAGAACAGCAGCTGCCAGGGCTTTTCCTTATTATAATGCAGATAGGTCTTCAGGTCCGTCCCATAGCGGGCGTCCAGCAGCGGCAGGATTCCCTGCAGGCGCTCCTCGATGGTCATCTTCTCTGTGACTGTTTTTTTTGCGCCCCTGCCTGCTTTATCTGTCTTTTTCTTCTTTTCCGCACTGCCGGCCTTCCCGCTCTTTACAGCTTTCCCGGTCTTTCCGGCCTTCCCGCCCTTTACCGCTTTCCCGGTCTTTCCGGCCTTCCCGGCCCGGGATTCTGTCTGATCCGCAGTCTCGCCTTTCGCGGCCTTCTTCACGGTCTTTTCCGGTGCTGTATCCGCCTGTATTTCTCTGGTCTTCTCAGTCTTGTCCGCCACTGTTTTATCCCCTTTTTCCTGTCTTCATTGTATCCATTCGTAACCTTCCTGTTCCGCCGGCAGCAAAACACGGCTGCATCATCCCGGGTACCCGCGAGAACCGGCAGGTCTTACTGATTTCATAGTATAGCACAGATTGATCCGGACGCCGTTCCCCGTTCTGTTTTTCCCAAGCAGGTTGTTTTATATTTACCGGGCTGCGTAAGAATCGGATACACCGGTAACAGCAGGGCGGCCATCCTTCATCTCATAACCGCTGCGGATACTAAAAAAAGGACCGCGGCATTTCTGCCCGCGGTCCCGCGTAAAACTTTTACATTATGAAGTCCGGAAGAATCAGAGCTCTACCGGGCCGTTGCCGATTCCCAGCCTGTAGAAGGAAGCTTCATAGCCGACCTTTTCCAGATAGACCGGTCCGATCTTATTGATGAATTCGTCTACTGCCTCATCCTTGACAATGCTGACTGTGCAGCCGC
>ODAI012823890.1_pt1 | contig 19215 bp, 36 predicted proteins | sample 1539321 | NCBI WGS metagenome assembly ODAI01 (sample SAMN02144231, study PRJEB22623) | gut metagenome | biome: sheep rumen | host: Ovis aries | place: New Zealand
ATCATATAAATAGTTGGATGGTGATAAAAAATAAGGGAATGCATATGATATGATTCATGCATTCCCTTTTATATATCGAATTTCTATTTTTCCCATTTAAACGCATATTCATTAAAACCCAATATAATGTTTCTAAGTGTTTCATTCTCGTATAATGGATTGCTGGGAGGACCGAATGCCCCATATCCAACACTAACAAGACCACTTGGAATGTTTATGCTTGCAAGATTTGAACATCTTTCAAATGAATACCTTCCGATACTTGTAACGCTATCTGGCAACATTACGTTTGCAACGGCACTTCGTTGGAATGCCCTGTCACCAATGGTTATAACGCCATCTGGAATTATCACGCTTGTAAGAGCCTCGCATTCTTTGAATACCCTCTCGCCAATGGCCGTAGGGTCATTCAATGTGTATTCAACAGTATGTTCACCTGTGGTGGCAAAATGATAACCATATTGTATATAGTCACCAACTTCCCCACTCAGTAACTCCACTTCTGTTCCGTCCACCGTCACTTTGGTGAAATACGGATTGTTCTTCGGTTCAGAATATAATAGCATCGGCTGACTTGTATCAGCAACATTATATGTGGCAATCACTATTGGAATGATTAAAGGATTATAATGTACCTCATTTTCCTGGACGCAATGAGACACATTGGGTCTTACCATTGCCCCCCCCCAGAGAATTCCTCATATTCTGAATGTGTTTGAAATAACTTTAAGTAGTCCATATTATCTTTCTATTTTGTTCTGATTATTTTTTTATTATTCATACCAATAAATATCAAGGAGGACGGAAAAAAGAAATAAAAACAGAGCTAATAACACCCCCATTTTTGGTCTCACGCATAGTATGATTTTTAAAATTAATTTAAAAGCGTGTAAATTATTGATAATCATTATGTTATGAGTGTTGGCCATTATTTTGTAAATATTGCTTACCCTGACGTGTATTAATGTGTAGATTCGTGGGGAAATGTGTGGAATTGTGGGGATTTGACGGTATTCAATATATGATGTGCGATAAACGATGAATTGGTATTGATATTCGATATGACATGTGCGATATATGTGTAAATATGTGTGGTAAAAATGTGGAATTTGATGGTGAAAAGATAGGATATATGTGGAATATAGTGGCAAGAAAACTGTTTTCCACCCTCATTCCCAAAAATTTCCTAAAATTTCACAAATGATTTCGCCATGATATTTATAGAACGTAAAAATAAACAAAAAATAAATTCAAATCAAATCGAAATACATTAAATTATTCGGCAATCATTCTGGATATACGGAATATATGGAAAACAATGAAGTAACACATCCCAGTGTAAGCCACTGCATCCAGGAGAACGAGGTGCACTATGAGTCTCAAGTGCTGCCAGGCAATGAGGAAGTGTGGGAGCTCTACTCATCCCTTGTGTGTGACAGCGCCAGGCTTGACGAGGACCTGAGGAACATATTCAGCAAGTACCAGGTCAGCACGAGTCCGTGCTCCAATACATTTAGGCGGTCTCAGGACATATTGTACACTGACAGCGGAACCCGTTTCAGTTACAGTGATGGTTTTAACTATGAATGCGACATTCTCACGTCCAGGGCAGCTTTAGACAGCAGTTACGCCCTGGCATCAGTTACCAATGACTGTGGCCAGAACGTATTACCAGAAGGTGTGGGTTCCTGGAGGATTCATACTGAACAAGACTCACCTGTTTTTGAATAAATATACATAAATAATTGCATATTTATTCACTTTTGGAAAAAATCCCCATATGGAAAATTTTCAAGGAGATGAAAAACATGCATAAATATGCAAAAATAGTATTTGCTGTAATTTATACTTAAATAAGTACAATGGGGGGGGTCTACAATGCCCCCCCTTAAAAAAAAAAGAGGACCCAATCAGTCCTCTTTCTTTATATAGCGTGTGAAGTCGAACGACTCCAGCAGTCTCTTTCCAGCATCCTCAGGGGTCACCGTTCCTTCGTCCACCCCCTTCTTCAATTCCCTCCTGAGCTCGAAGAACTCCTTTTCCATTTCATCCAGGAAGCTATCGTCTTCCCCTGAGAAAATCTCGTCAAGAATATCCTTTATGTTTCCCATGATTTATATAGTTTGAATTTGGTTTATATCTTTGCTGTGGGATATTTATATGCAAAGATATTGGTCTATCTTTGCATATAAATATCATCGAAATCTCAAAAGTTCAGGATTATTTTCAAAAACCTTGTCATTTCTTGACATATATCAATTTTATACTTAAATAAGTACATCCCTCTGGGATGTCCAGCAGTCTTGACGACTGCGGTACAACGGCCCCTCTCTACAGGGTCAATGTCCAGTGGCCATATCCATCCTACTCACGGTCTGGAGTGCCAGGATGCTGTCCCTTTCAAGCTCATGCATTTGAATCTGTCTCTGGAGTACTCAAATAAGTACATGTCTCTCCAATCCTTTCCTTGGTTTCCCTGAACATGATGTCATGGAGCTCCTCCTCGGTTGTCTCCCAGGACGGGTTCCTTATTGAATTAAAAAATGTGACATCATTGATATTCATGGTGTCCTCCCTGAGGAACCTGATGGTGTAGTCCCTGTGATACTTTCCACAGTAGGGACAGCAGGAACTGTACGTGACTGGGTCATTGTTGACAAGCTCACCTTCCTGCATCTCCATGACCGCCCCGCACCAGTTGCAGGTGACCTCGAATATCTTTTCCTTGCAGGCTCTTGCGAATTTCTTTTTTCCTGGTTTAACGATTATCATATGCTTTTCACGGTATTATCTGGTATATGTAACGGCATTAATACTTAAATAAGTACATCCCCATAGGGACTGATGCCATTGAATCCCATTCAATGGTCTACATCCACCCCGTTTTCTAGTAACAGGAAGTGCAGGTGACTGCCATGGCCTAAAATTCTTGCCGTATATGCACTATAGTTTTATGCTGGAGCCCTTTTTCCGCTGAAAAGAACCGTGCGTCCCTAAAAACTACCATGTGCAGTCTCTGCATCGTATCCTGTGATGTAGGGAGTGAGGGATTTGAACCCCCAACCTTATGTGTATAAGACATTTGCGCTAACCTGTTGCGCCAACTCCCCATTACAAATATATGATTAATAATCCACATATCCAACATATACAACAGGTTTGTTGCCGAGTCCCCCTCCATTCTGGGACGGCAACAATACGTCAGGACTGTATGTTCGATTGATGACAGTACCTTATCTTAACCATTTTTCCAATTGTCTTGAGAAGATATGTTGTCCCAACATATTAGCGAACCTGTTGAAGTCGTGCGTTCATCTGTGCACGTGTGGTGCCGCATCAATCAGCGGACACTCTCCTTCATGATAAATACCATGTTTACTTTCTCATAATCCAAATGTTTTTAAGTTTCACGTTACAAATATATGTCTTTTTTTCGAGATATCCAAGAGACGACTCTAAAAAAATATGAAAAATATTTACACAAAACATGATTTTCCACATATAGGCGAATTTGATGCGAAAAATATTTACAAACTTTTTTTATTCTCTCCCATATACTATGCGCACGTGTGCGTACCATTATATTAATATAAAAAAAATAGTTGGGATTAAAAATAGATTCATTTTTATTTGGTTATCTGGTTTAAATATCCTATATTTGTCGTGTAAACAACGTAAAAAACAAGACGATATGGAAAGAAATGACATTGAGAAGGATATTCAGAGGATATTCAAGGAAAATAAAATGTGGCATGACTGGGATGTCAGCCTTGACGGTTCTGTCGAGATTAGCGTTGACTGGGGCGACTGGAAGCACGACCACCTGTACCTCAACCACGTGATGAGGGAGAACGGATACATCCTCATGGGCGAGGAGGTCACGGAGGAAGATGGCAGCGACGCATATTCAGCGGTGCACACGTTCCTAAAATATGAATTTTAATTTGGATATTTCAAGGATTTGTCCTATATTTGTAGCAGAAACAAAAGAAACAAGATATGGAAATTTGCGAATTAAGGGAAAAGATAAATTCTCTCGGAAACAGAATGGACTTCTGCATAGAAGAGGTGTTCTCATGGAGAGGGGTGTATGCCGAGCCTGCATGCTGCATTTCCTCTTGCAACACAACCAAAGAGCACAATCTGGAAATGCTTGACAGACTAACGTCAGAAGTGTTTTTCGGCTGGAAGGGAGGCGATTTCAGATATGATGAGCATTCCACCATCCACTTCGAATGCGAACGGTCTTCTTGGAGTGACGGCAGGTTCTTGGACAAGTTCCTGCTTGACAATGCAGGCAATAAGGACGTACAGTATATTTTTGGGTAATTATAATATAGTGGCGAATAAAAAGACTAGGAGGTAAAGTATGATTAAGTGCATTCACAACATGAGCATGGCAGAGAAGGAGGCCGTAGTGAAGGAGTTCCTTGAACTGCACCAGTCATGCACTAAGGAAAGCATGTTCGACTGCAAGATTGAGGGGAGGAACATCTTCTTCTATCCGAGGCACGGAAACACCCTGTACTCCATTGAGGACATCGTGAAGTTTGCCGAGTACTACAACTCACACGTGTTCTGCGGATATTATGACGATAAGGTGACTGCCGTTATCTGTTAAAATCAAGTATAACCAATTAAAAGAAAGAAAGGAATAGATTATGTCACATTTTTGCGGATTTGTAGTTATCACACCAAAATGTAGTATGGATGTGGATAAGTCTCTTGAGGCTTACAACGAGGAACTGGAACTCCCGATGCACAAGGTTCTGACCAAGGAGCAGATTATCAAGGAGGGACGGAAGAGCATTAAGGAGTATGCGGAGAGCTGGTATGCGGAGTACCTGAAAGACCCCGAGGCTTATAAGGCAAAGCATAGCACCCCCAATCACATCAAGTATATCAGCGAGGAATTCCCCAAGAGACTTGAGTGGACTGACGAGCAGGTATATGAGGATTTTATCTCCAGTTATCGTGAGGACATCGAGAACGGTGCGACATGGTGCAAGATTGGTCTGGACGGAAGCCTCTGGAAGACCACCAACGAGAATGCCAAGTGGGACTGGTATGATGAGGGTGGCCGATGGGACGGGGGCATCAAGACGAAGGATGGCGAGTTCGTCAACAACTGTCTTCTCAAGGATATCGACTGGACGGAGTTTTCCGATGAGGACTACGGTGAGGAAACCGAGAACATGTGGGGTGAGAAGTACCGCCCGTTGAAGGAAGGCGTGAAGTGGCATTTCACCAAGTCAAGCATACCGTTCTGCCTCGTGGTTGACGGTGAGTGGGTTGAGAGAGCCAAGATGGGATGGTGGGGTGTGACAACCGATGAGAAGGATGACTGGGACGAGACATTCCACGATATCCTTTCCAAACTGCCCGAGGATTCTGAAGTGACGCTTGTGGATTTCCATATCTGATTATATTATGTTTGGCACGTGCCACCCTTGCAATGGGGGTGGCACATTTTTTTATTCATGGAATAAAAATAAATCTAATTTTATTTGGATATGACGTAGGAATATCCTATATTTGTAGTGTAAACAAGTTAAACCAATAAACATTTTAAGATATGGGATTTTTTTTCAACAATGACAAGAAAACGTATATCGGGCGATACAAGGGTGTTTCCTGCTGGTGCTACGGCTCGATGATTGGCTCCAATTGGTACGGTGACTATTACTGCACCAAGCGCAAGAATGGAAGGAACTACAAGGTGAAGGACAGCGTATGCAGGAGAGTCGATGACCTTAAGGCTTATATCGACCAGCATATCGACGAACTGAAGGAAGTGTAAACATGGAATATCGGATTTACCAACTGTCAGATAAGAAGCACCTTTTCAATCCCCTGAGGTGGTGGAAGGACGACAAGCCTGAAATGGGGATGTACGACCTGAAATATGAGGGGACTGTGGAGAAGCAGGAAGGCGTCACGGTATACGGGGTGCTTGAGCATATCTACCACGTGTTCAACGTGAGCAAGCCTGAGGGTTTCAGGGGACACTCCCTGAGCATGTCGGATGTGGTGGAACTCGAAGGGAAATACTACTTCTGCGACAGCGTGGGTTTTACGGAGATTAATGATTTTAAATAAATAATATTATGACAGACAGAGATAAAGAATACGTCAACGACTACATGTATCGGATGTTCCTGCACTTTATGGATTCATCGGACGCTGGCAGGCTTTCCGACGAATTGCAGGATGACGTGGTGAGTGACATTGAGGAAACTGCCGATAGTGACAACTGGAACTCGTCGGATGTGGATATTGCCATGTCGAGAGTTCTCCTGAAACGTGTAGGGCTATGATACGACTGCCAGCATTATGCCTGAAAAAAAGTCAGGCATTTGCTTGGCTGTCTGGAAATAATATACTATATTTGTAGTGTAACCAATAAACATTTGAAGATATGGAATTCATCAAGACAAAAGAGGCAGGTGAAACATCCTATGCGGCTTGTTTCCTTGCAACAAAGGGACAAATCGTAAAAGCATTTGGCGAGCCCTCGTATGAGGAAGACTGCATTGGCGAGAAGGTGCAGAACGAGTGGGATTTCGATGTCGAGGGACATCCCGTCACCATCTACGATTGGAAGGAGTACCGTGCATATGACGATGATGAGGCTATCGAATGGCATATCGGCATGGAATGGGAGAATCGGGATGAGAAGTTCGTTGAGAGTGTGAAGGCTGAGATTTTGGAACGCATTAAGGCATAACGGCTATGGATAGGAAATTTAACGTCAACGGGCGTGAGGTTGAGTGGTATCACCTTACCGACAACGAGATTGCAGAACTGCTGGAGAAAGAGGATACCAGCAGCGAGGACAGGGAGTTTCTGAACAAGTTCATGTTCGACAGGTTCAAGAGCGAGTGCTGCGCAAATCCAGGCGAGACCAGCAACGACGTGTTCGTCAGACAGTTCTCGGAGCACGTGAACGGCAGGATAACGGGCGAGAAGGTCTATGACCGTGAGACTGGGAAGGATAAATGGATTGGAGGCGCGGAGGCCTGTGCCAGAAAGATGGCAAGGGAGCACAGATACCTTCAGCAGGAGATGTTCAAGGTATGCCTCGAATACATCAAGGTATTGGCCGAGAACTATGAGAATGGAATCTACGACAACAGGAACGAGTGGTCTTGCCAGATAAGCAAAGACTTCGTGGACTACTGCAATGAGAGCGGCATCTGGATTTGGTCATAATTCTGTTGTTTGTACGTTGTTTTCTGCCCAGTCTTCATTGACTGGGCATTTTTTCGTGAAATTATTTGGATGTTCCGAATAATTGTCCTATATTTGTGGTGTGAGGTGATAGCCTCCGAACGTAAAGTGAGTAGAACAATAAGCAATACAACTATGAAGGGAATTACGGTAAACCAACTTGCTGCCATGTGCAAGGAGCAGCAGGAACTAGGAAACGGGGACAAGGAGATTATCGTGGCAAGCGATGACGAGGGAAACGAGTACCATCAAGTACGGGAAGGACTTGTCGACGGAAAGACGCTCACTGAGTGGGTGTGCGGCTATCAGATGTGCAACTGCACGTGCAGCGACATAGGCAAATACGTCGTATTGTCGTGAAAACGGGATATGAGGCAGGGTTGTCCCCTGCCTCACGATGTATAACTTAAATTCAGATTTATGGGAATAAAGGAGACAATTAAGAGGAAATGGAAGAAGGCACTTGGGTGGACAGTTGCCGTGTTTGCAGTCATCTGCCTGATTGTGCAGACAGTGTTTGTGGTCAGGGACGAGATTGAGAAGCGTAATATCAGGAACTATCCGTTCACAGTGATGAGGCACGAGGCCGTCCTGAGCTACAACGAGTATAAGAGCAGGCTGGTAAAGGAGGTGAAGCACTACATAGACAGCGTGGCTCCTACCAGCACATTGAGTGGGTATGCCATTGTGGACATGGCTGAGAAATACGACCTTGACATCAAGTTTGTGCTGGCTCAGGGACAGTTGGAGTCGCATTTCGGTACTACTGGAATGGCTGTCAAGACGAACAGCGTGTTCAACGTCGGGGCTTATGACGGCATGAAGTTCGAAAACATCAACGGGAAGTTCAGGTACAAGCATCCTGATTTCTCGATTGAGCCGTACATGCAACTGCTGTACAAGAACTATATCACTGGCAGCAAGACAGAACTTGACCTGATGGCAAAGTATGTGACAAAGGGAGGAAAGCGTTTTTCGTCGAACAGCAACTACGAGAGGGAGCTAATGAATCTGTACAGGAAAATCGACAAGACAACGGACATATCGACGCTTCAGGGAGAAGTAAGGCGGTATAGGATTATCTGTGGGAATTAGAATTAAAATAGAATACTATGAAAAACAATGAGACAAGGTACTGCCCGTCGTGCGGATGGGCTCTTGATGGGTGGAACTGGAAGCGTCGTGGAAAGTTCCACTGTCCTATTTGCGGCTTGGACGGAAGCAGGAAGCATACGCTTGAGAGACCTGATGAAATCAAGGAGTGGAAGGACGGATATGACGAGGACTGGCTTGAGAAGAACGGCTATGGCGTAATGACGTACCCAGACTGCATGGAACTCGTCGGAAGGGAAGGATTCAGGGATAACATCTGGATTATTGCCGACGATGAGGGTGAGGAACTGTACGGCAGGTTCTCCTATGTGTACAGGAAGGACTGGCTTGACGGAAAATAAAAATAAATCTAAATTAAACGGGATAATCATTTGGTTATCCCGTTTTTTTATACTATATTTGTCATGTAAAACAACAACAATATGGATATAATAGAGAAAATAACGGAAAAAGCAAGGGAGATATTCATGAAATCCGCAAAGGAATGTGGAAATAAGGAATATGTTGACCTTTTCAGTATCATTGCAAACGTGATGCTTGACAACGGATTACGTCCAGACGAGGACACTGTAAACGACATTTATTTAACAATTAAACAACAATGGTAATTATGAAGGAAAGAATTATCTGGGACAATCTTGACGTCGAATACGACGATTGGAAGGAAGATTTCAAGGACTGGTGCGAAGTAAACGGCTTCAACGAGGACGAGATGGATTTGTACGAGTGGGTTGATGAGTGCCTTTCCAACTACCTTGATGACGAGATATGCAATCTGAACAAGGGGGTTGACGGGGTGATTGTGGTGTTTGCCGATTTGGGACTCTGGGATGGCCACCATCAAGGCTCACGTATCATGGGAACAAACGTGAGGAACATCCTGCGCTCGGACTGTGACTATACGAAGTGGTACTGTGACCGATACAACGTGAGATGCACGGCAGCACACCATGACGGCAGGAACAGTTATCTCTACCGTGTCGCAAAGGACATGGATACGGCAAAGAGATTGGCTGAGAAGATTGCCTACGAGGGCATGACTGAGCGGCAGTTCATGAAGGCCACCAAATCACTAAGACCTTACGTTTCGAGAGTCTATGGGTGGCGTTGAGAGGTGTGTCGATAGCAGGCACGGAAAGTATGAGCTGAAAATCTACTGGGATGATGGGGTAACGGTTGAATGCCGTTACTTCCTCAGTATAGAGGATGCCGAGTATTATGCTGAGCGTAATGGTATCTGTGATTTCGTGATATGGAAAAAATAAATCTATTTTTATTTGGCTGTCTCGAAGGAATATCCTATATTTGTAGTGAAGCAAGGCTGAGCTTGCTCCCCAATCCTTTGGGGAAGTCTAGTGTAATCAATAAATAACAATACGAATATGACAAACGAGGAAATCAAGAAAGTGGTGACGTGCGAGCACAAACAGAAGTTTCGTGTCAAACTCGCTGACGGGACATCGAAGGTGGTACGCCTTTGGATTGGCAACGGACAGCCGTGCATCATCGACAAGGGCAAGAGGAACTGGGGGCACTTCTTGAATAGCGGATGGATTTTCGAGACGAAGGATTGGGTATCCCTGACACCCGTCGAGAAACGGGGTGTAGACCTGAAGAAACGCCTCATCAAGCGTGCTACGGCAGCACGGAAGATGCTTGCTGAAAGTGGTCTGTGGGACGACATCAAGGATGAGATAGACGCTTTCCTTTCCCTTCCTGAGGACGAAATGAAGAAGTTCATGGAGGACGTTGAGAAGAAGGGACTGTACGAGGCAGCGAGAGACAAGAAGTATTCATGGTTTCACACATATCAGGTGTTCGACAGTTTCCTGAGATACAAATGCTGGAAGTCAATCAATTTCTACAAGCGTGACAGAGAGTACGAGGTTGATAGAATTCAGGAAGCATTAAAGAACAAGACGGGATTCAGAGTCTCTTGGACGAATGGATACGACAACTCCATTGAGGTATCTCTTGGCGAGGACAGGAAGATGAGGGCTTGGTACAGCGAGGAGTTCAGGGGCTGCGCAAACGGACACTACTACCTGATGTTCGATGCGACACATGCCATCTTCTATGAAAATGATTAAAATAAATCTATTTTTATTTGGATATATCATAGGAATATCCTATATTTGTAGTGAAGTCAAACAAATAACATTTTAAGAATATGAAAAAGTATATCATGCTTGAGATTTCAATTCCAGTAGATACGGAAATCGAAAACGTTTGTGACGTGGTTGACAACTTGGATATCAAGATTTCCTCGGCATCAGAGAATGTTGAGGTGACTGGAGACCCCTCCGTTGACAATTTCTATTATTTTGAGCCATAAGGGGAACTTGATTGATATAACGAGAATGTATAACAACTTAAAAAACAATAGATTATGGGAAAGAGAATACATGTTGTGGAGAAGGTAGAGGAATACGCTTCCGTGGAAGGATTCAACTATCAGCAGAGTGAATTTGTGTCACTTCTTAATGCGCTTGGATGCTATGTAAGCGTTGACGAAGGAGATTCTGACCGCTTTGAAGCGTCTACTGAAGACTATGAGAAGGCTCTTGCTTCTTTCAAGGCGTACATGAACGGTGAGGAAATGCCCGAAGATTCGGATGCAGATGACTTGTGTGTAGAATACGCAGTTAAAGCCCTCACCAATGAGAATGAAACCCAAAAGGAAGCAGAAAAACGCATCCTGCAACTCATGGAAGATTTCTATGAATCTCGTGACAAAGACCATGATTGGATGATTTTCGTCTCTTGGTGATGCGACTGAATGGTGGCAAGTATTATATCCTGCCCCATTTTTTTTTGATGGAAAATTAAAAATAAATCTATTTTTATTTGGACGGTTCAATGAAATATCCTATATTTGTGGTGAACAATTAAAAACAATAAGACCATGAAGGAATTGAAAATTGTAACGAATAAGACCGAGTGTGAGTGGGGTTACGAGGTTGAGAAGGGCAGAATCATCGTCATCTGCGACAAGGAAGGAAAATTCCTCTTGAGCTGGGATAGGAAATTCAACCTGAAGACTGGTATCGTATTCGAGAGTGATGATGTACTGGACAAATACGATGAGAGATATGCCATTACACTTAACCTTCTTGCTGCCAATGGGATAGGCAGGGAAGTGCATTGCTACGATGAGTATGACATCAACTTGGGTTGGATTAAGACGCTTCCCAAAAAGAAGATTGCCGAGATTCGCAGCGAGTTCGCTGAAAACGGTTTCAATGTCACAGAGGAAGCGATAATGCACAACTTTAACTGTTGGAAAGGGGATTACAAGTCTGGATACCGTGACGATGCAAACGGATACCATCTGTTCACGCCATGCGGACATAACCCGTTCTCCCTCAGTGCTACCACGCTCGTTAAGGGTCTGGACTGGCAGCATACATACGCCTGCTAACCCACCCTGAAGAAAATTAAAAATAAATCTAATTTTATTTGGCTATCTCAGGATAATGTCATATATTTGTAACGTGAAACAATAATATTAATTTAAATTCATTTTAATTATGGCACATAACATCGAGATTAGAAACGGAGTCGCTTCATTTGCAGAGAACGGTAAGAAGGAACGTGCATGGCACAACCTTGGTGATGACCAGCAGATTTTTGACCGTCCCATGTTCGTACACGAGGCTCTTAAAGCCTGCCACGCAGACTATACTGTTCAGGCACAGCCAATTGCAGCCCTCTCTCCTGAGGTGATGGAGATGATTAAGAACGGTCAGGATGTCCCGTTCAGCATGCTTCAAGACCTCATCGTGGCTGACAAGATGGCAACCATGAGACTCGACCATAACGAGACGTTGGGTCTTGTTTCCGACAAGTACGGAATCGTTCAGAATGAGGACGCCTTCAAGTTCGTAGACCTCTTCTGCTCTGGCCAGTTCGCAGACCGTGACAATACGCCAGTCATTGAGACGTGCGGTGTTCTCGGAAAGGGTGAGCGTGTATTTGTTACTGCAAAGTTCCCTGAGCAAATCGTCCTTGACGCAAAGCGTGATGACCTTATGGATATGTACGTGGTGTTTACCACATCACATGACGGAACTGGTGCAGTAAGATGTGTTGTTTCGGGTGTAAGATGCGTTTGCAACAACACACTACAACTTGCCCTCAATAACAACATCGGAAGACTTTCATTCAGGCATTCGTCGAAAGTTATGGAGCGCATGGATTTACTCAATGCCGAAAATTCAAGGTTTGCCTATGAAACGCTTCACCTTGCCGAGATTTATACGAAGAGCCTGAAGGAATCTTATGAACACCTGAAGAACATCAAGTTGAGCGAGAAGGAACTCGACAACATCCTTGCAGAGGTGCTGCTCTCCGATGAGTACAACAAGATTTACAAGCAGACTGGCACAATCGAGTCTGACGGAATTCCAACACGTTCCAAGAACATTTTCGTCGGTGTTAAGAATAGCATCGAGAATGGTATTGGGCAGGATATTCTTGAAAGAGGAAACGCACAATGGGCGCTGAATGGAATGACAACATATTTCCAAAATGAGGCGAAATATAAAGACGCCACCACGAAATTCGATTCTATTTTTGATGGAAACGTCTTTAAGAAAGTTCAAAAGGCATACGACTTGTTTCTCGCAGCATAGTCGGAAATAAAAAAAGTGTTGCATACTACTCTTTTTGGGGTGGTATGCAATATTTATTTATAAAAAGCATATGTCAAAGAAGTTATTACTAAATGAAGTTTTAGAAAAGTTTGAGAAAATACATGGAGATAAGTATGACTATTCTCTCATAAAGGAATATACCAATAACAGAACACCAATTCCAATTATATGTAAAAAGCATGGTGTTTTTTATCAGCGACCAGATAAACATTTTCGTGGCCAAGGGTGTCCTTTATGTAATAAAACATACAAATTAACAAATGAAAGTTTTATAGAAAAGGCAAAATCTGTTCATGGTGATAAATATGATTATTCAAAGATAAATTACAAGAATAATGATACAAAAGTATGTATCGTTTGCCCGATTCATGGGGAGTTTTGGCAATCTCCACACATGCACTTATTTGGTCAAGGGTGTCCTAAATGCTACGGCAATGAGAGGAAAACAACTAAAGAATTTATAGAAGAATGTAATAAGATACATGGGGATAGATATGATTATTCAAAAACCGTTTACAAGAATGCTTATTCGAATATTATAATAACATGCCCAATACACGGTGATTTCACACAGGTAGCTAGGGTTCATTTACAGGGGCATGGTTGTCCAGAATGCAATGGTAAAAGAAAATACGATAAAGAATATTTCATAAAGAAAGCAAAAGAAATTCATGGCGACAAATATGATTATTCGTTAATAAATACGATAAAAAATAATCGTGAACCATTGCCAATATTATGCCGTAAACATGGTGTTTTTTATCAAACAATAGACAACCATTTGAATCAGTCCCAAGGTTGTCCAAACTGTAAAAGAAGTGCTCTTGAGGAGAATGTAGCAAAATTCCTTACAGAAAAAAACATTAGATTCGAAGCCAAAAAACATTTTCAATGGTTAGGAAAACAACACCTTGATTTCTATTTACCAGAACATAATACCGCAATAGAATGTCAAGGAGAACAACATTTCATCCCATCCAATTTTGGGAGTAAAATCAAAACAAAGGAAGAGTGTTTTGGAAAAGTAAAAGAACTCGATGAAAGAAAAAACAAACTGTGTGCTGAAAACGGTGTTAATTTAATTTATTTTACGAATATCAAAATAAAAGAACTCCCTGAAAACATAATAACAAATTATGATACTCTTTTAGAAAAAATAGAAAAAAGCAGGGGATTTTCTTTGGATATGACGAAGGAATATCCTATATTTGTGACGTGATACAAGTTTAATTTAAAACAGCTAACGGTATGGGAGTATTATTAATTGTGTTCGTGGCATGCCTGATTGCCGACATTGCCACAGACGATAAATTCAAGGAATACGTGAAAAATATAGAGGAATAGTTTGGATATTCCAGATAAATTCCATATATTTGTAACAGATTAACGGAAAGGAATATATTTATGAGATTAGGAGAGGGATATGTAGACCACATCAACAGACTGTTCGTGAATTCGGATTTCAGGAAAAAGGATGCTGGTACAATCAGGGGGATTCTGGAGGGAGACTTCCCGAAATCGGAGACCCCGATGCTGGTGCAGCCTGACAGCATCGATGTGGAGGAGAAGAATGACCTAACGACGAAGGTGACGTTCTCGTGGGATGATTATTCGTTCGCATTCTTCATGAACTGGAGAAAGAACGAGAACGGGAACGGATACATCCTGAGCAGGGCGCTGCTTGCAGGAGCACCTGAGACCTTGGGTTGACTTGGGTTCCAGTTTGTTTGATGGTTAAGGGAGGAATTCAAGCGAAAAAAGGAAGAAGAACCTTTTTAAATTGACCGTGGGGACTGCGTTGGGGAGCGACAGTCCCCACTTTTTTTTTTTCAGTCAATCCTTGGCTATCTGGGAATAATATCCTATATTTGTAATGAAACAATATAACAGTAACATGAAACAGAAAAAGATTTACGAGAGCTATGTGACTGATACGGGCAGTACCCTAGTGAGTAACTACCAGCTATGCCGTTCACGCCTGGACACGAACGGAAGCATCCTGAGGCTCTGTGAGCAACTGCTGCTCAGACAGTTCAACAAGCCTTGGATGAGGGGCTGCATCTCGAAGGCGATTACCGCAGCGGAAAAGAAAGGGTCGGACTACGTCATCTCAATCCCACAGCTCAGATTCACGAAGAAGGCATCTGACATACTGTCCGAGTTCGTCGACAAGGAGTTTGACTACATGGTATACGAGGTGAGCAGAAAGGGGCTTGGAAGGTACCCGTACAACCTCAAGAAGGCGATGGAGAAAGTATTGAGAAAATAAACCTGATTTTTATTTGGATATTTCACAGATTTATCATATATTTGTAGTGAAGCAAGGCTGAGCTTGCTCCACAATACTTTGGGGAAAGTCCAGCGAAGTTAAACAATTAAAAACAATAAGACTATGGGACAGTATTACAGACCTGCGGTGCTTAAACACTCATGGAAAAAGAACAGAAAGCCAGTCAAGGCGTCACTTCTCTGCTATGACTACGATGATGGCGGCTTATTCATCGGGGCGAAGCTCATGGAGCATTCGTATGTTGGAAACCCTCTCGTGCAGGACATGGAGGAACTGATTGCCACGAAATACAAGGGCTATCCGTTCGCTTGGATTGGGGACTATTCCGACCCAGTTGAAATCAACGGTGAGAGCGTTGACCTGTACATGGAGACGGAGAGGTTCATGTACAAGGACTACGAAAGCGACAGTGACGAGAAATCAAGCGGATACCTTTCGCTGAAGCGTGAACTCAACCACAAGAAGCATCATTACAAGTACCTCTTCAACAAGACGAAGAAGCAGTACTGTGTGATACCAGAGGAAAACAAGGGAAAGAGCGTCATTCATCCGCTGCCCCTTCTGACAGCATACGGCAATGGACGTGGTGGTGGAGACTACGGAATCGACGACGAGCGTGTGGGCAGTTGGGCTTTCGACAAGATTGGTGCAACAGATGACCCTCAGGACTTCGCAGGATTCGACGAGATTAGCGGATTCTTCAAGTTGGACTGGTAACGGAAACGGTGCTGAAAGGCACCATTCCATGCTCCGATGGTGGAATTGGTAGACACGTCAGATTTAAGCTCTGATGGCCAGTAACGGCTGTGTGGGTTCGAATCCCGTTTGGAGCACTAGAAAACTTTTTATAATAAAGTTGTCAGAAAACCAACAAATCTTCAGTTTGTTGGATGAATGACAACATCGGCAGGGACTGTCGATTACACTGATGAAGCTAAACGTTAGACCAAGCCTAACCACATAAGTGGCAGTGCCAATGGCAGTTGGCTATGAAGTCAGAAGCCCACAAATCTTTAGTTTGTGGGTAGTTCGCAAAACTATTATTGTGTTGGTGGGAGCCCCCCTGATGGGCTACCACCATTTTTTTTTTAAGGGGTGTACTATAGTACCTTAACTACTACTATGTATAGGTACTAAATAATAATATATTATATATAATACTATAAGTTATACTAAATAGTACTATATCTTACACTAAATTTAATTTTAAAATAATATTATTAAATAATATAAGAAAAAGAAAAAATATAAAAAGAAAAAGATGTGGAGCCATTTAGAGGCTCCACAATCGTTTATCTGGTTAGTTCTGGATAAGTTGTCCACAGAGGCGGCAAAAGCCCGTCAGAAGCGAAATAAATGGCCTCTGTGGTGATTCAGCATATTTTATCGAAAAACTTACCGAAAAGGTTTGGATATCTCAACGGAATGTACTATATTTGTATCGTGAGGCGATAGCCTCCGAACGTAAAGTGAGTAACAACAAAACAATAGTGATATGAAGATTAAGAGAAACAAAGACGAGGTTACCCTCAAGGAGAAGGACTTGAACCTTCTGGGTGAGACAATGGTTACAATGGGTGCTGACTTGTTCCAGACGCTCTACGACATGAGCGACGAGATGGACTACACCATGACGGCATGCCTCATCAGGGATGCGGCAATTGAGTTCGAGCAGGAGCTGAACTGGAAGAGCGACGGAAGCGATGATAGGGACTATCTCATGGAACTTGAGAAGTTCGAGCAGAGGAAACTTGAGCAGTGGCGAGAAATTTACGCCTAAAGGTTTGGATAGTTCGGGAATTTGTCATATATTTGTAGTGCAGAAGGAAAAGGTGCTTGATTGAAGGGTAGACCGTTCAACTACCGCAAACGTGGGATAAGGTGAGAACATTAAAACACAAACCCCCACAGCACCGCCTCCCTGCATACGTAAGCAATTAAAATTGACAACAATGGAAGTAAGAATTACATTCAGAAGTGAGCTTTACCTTGAAGGGAAGGACATGAAGGAGATTGCGGAGAAATGGGAAGGAATGGACTTGTTCTCCAGTGAGGCCTACTGTGCAGGAGCATGTGAGGTAGGCGTCGTCAGCGTGGAGGACAATGACACATACGACGACCTGACACAAGAGTTTGAGAAATATTAAATCATGGAGGAATTGCAATGGCGAAAGAGCATTTTTTTGACAAACCAGTGGATGTGTACGGAAACGACGGGACATGCTACCCGAATGTTGTTGAGGTGTGCATCGGTGAGAACGACGAGAGCAGCTACATAGCTGATGTGAACGACGAGATTCTGTTCTTCAGCGAGATGGACTATGCCATGGTTGAGAACGTCCTTGAACTCGTGGAAGGCGATAAAGAATAGATTTGCGTTTTAAGACCATTCAGTTCGTGAGAATAGAATGGTTTTCCCTTTAGAAATCAGGCACTGGGCATTACAGTTTAATAAAAAGGTATGATTTGGTTTATTGTCTACTATGTATTTGCAGGCCTGTTTTCCGTCGGATACGTGCCGATGTATCCGACTGACAGTTTCAGGACAAGGATTATCATTGATGCACTTGTGTTCCTGTTCGGTTTCCTGATTTTCCCAGTCATTCTGGGCGGAGCGTTCAGGATGTGGCTGTCGAAGAAGAATAATTAAACAGATTGTTATGAAAAAGTATCTATTGATTAGAAAACCAGTATCAGGGATATATCAGGTTGACATCGACCTATACGATTCCGAAGAAGAGGCTCGTACCGATTCTTTAATGGATGAAGATGACATCCTCAAAGTAATCCCTATCGAGTTCTAACAGAATGATGGGAGGGAAGGATGGATAATAAGACAGCCCCATAGTCGAGCGAAAAAGACGCAATCCTCCTAAGATTGAGGCACGGGTTTGATTCCCGTTGGGGCTACTTGAGCAACCATAAAGAAAAATCTCTAAAATGGTGTGGTTCATTTGACTTTTTAGCCACATTGTGATATTTATATTAAAAAGAGATTAAACAATGTATTTAAAAAATGTGACAAAAGAACAGATATTAGATTCTCTACAAAATTCTTATTCATTAAGAGAGTGTATGGAATTGTTGATTGGAAAAAAAGTAAAGAACCAAGAAACATTAAAAAAATTATGCCTGAAATATGGTATAAATTGGAAGGATGAACTTAAAAAAAACGATAATAAAAGGTATTGCAAATATTGTGGAAAAGAATTAGTTTTAACAAAAAATAATAGAAAACAATTTTGTAATCGCTCGTGTGCCGCTAAATACAATAATAGGGATAGGAAACATAGTGAGGAGACTAAAATAAAAATATCTAAATCTTTACAAAGGAGAAACCCTAATTTTAATGGTGAATATAAAGAAAGGGAAGAAAAACAGCGATTAAACTATATACTTTTTAATAAAGAAAAAGAGTATTTCTGTTTAAATTGTGGCAAGAAAATCGAAACACCAAGACCAAGTAGTGCAAACAAATACTGTTGTAGTAAATGCCAGAAAGAATATCAATATAAACAATACATAGAAAGATGGAAAAACGGGGAGGTAAACGGGTTAAACGGTGAATATTACCTCTCAAAACACATAAGAACATATCTTTTCAAGAAGAATGAGAATAAGTGTGAGAAGTGTGGCTGGGGAGAAGTAAACCCTTACACCAACAGGGTTCCGTTACAGGTTCATCATATCGACGGGAACTGCCAGAATAATAGAGAAGAAAACCTACAGTTGCTTTGTCCTAACTGTCATGCGCTGACAGAGAACTTTGGAAGCAGGAATAAGAATGCGACGGAAGGTAGGACAGCATACTTTAAAAAAGATAAATAGGTATAAATTACCATTGGATATTTGCTTTTCTGGAAAATTATCCATATATTTGTATCGGAATAGGCCAGTAGGCAGGCTGGCATGGTGGCACTGCCACAG
>ODAI013930318.1_pt1 | contig 19205 bp, 20 predicted proteins | sample 1539321 | NCBI WGS metagenome assembly ODAI01 (sample SAMN02144231, study PRJEB22623) | gut metagenome | biome: sheep rumen | host: Ovis aries | place: New Zealand
CTGTCTTATTGCCATTATTGAGCACGACCTCAAGCTGGGCAGACCTGTCTTCGAAGTTATGCGCATACTGGGCAGCTCCTTGCTGGTTAAGGATGACCTCTTGGAACTTTTCAGACAGCGGCAGAACGATATGGTCAATAGTGGACAACTTGAATTAAATCTTAATTGTTAAATATTTTTAAGAGACACTAGTGTAATATTATACTATTTCTAATTCGATATGATTTTTTGTATATCAAGATGCTTTTTTATAACCGCTGGATTTCCAGCCACAAGCACACCTGATGGCACATCTTTTGTAACAACAGCCCCGGCTGCAACTATACAATAATCACCGATAGTAACCCCAGGAAGGATAGTTGAATTAGCTCCAATCCAACAGTTTTTTCCAATAATAACAGGAGCTTTTTGGGGTGCATACAATTTGTTTAATTCATTTCTTGGGTCAGCACCTGTCAATATCGTTGCGCCATAAGCCAAGCCACTGTTTTCACCTATTTCTATCCTTGCCCTCGCTAGAATCATACAACATTTGTTAATTCTTGAATTCTCATGCATATATAAGTAATGGTAATCGCCAATTACGGTTGGATGAGCCATAAAAAAGTTACAATTATCAACCGCATGTACTCCTAAAAATTTGTATGCAAATTGTCTACCTCTAAATGCAGGAATTAATAGAATGGCTTTCCCAATAATAATTCTAATATTCATTTGTCTCAGTCTTTATAATTCAACAATTCAGGGTTAAACTTCTCTTTTAATAGTGATTTACCTTCCTTATTAGATACAGTAAAAACAGAATTCATAAAGTTCACGTCACGAACAAGCTGTTCCATATCATCAACAACCGAATAAACAGAAAATATGGGCCAATCCACAATGCGATGTGTGCTGTAACTATCACCCACAAATAAACGCTGCTCGTTTTTTACGAAGGACTTCATTCCTTTTATTTCTTCCACACCCGTTATTTTGCCTATGGTATCTTCTCCTGCTATTAACAAATAGTTGACACAAACGCCATAGATTTTATAATTCCCTACATCAACAGGTAATGAATGAATATCATCTATCATTTTTCCAGTCAAGGCATACTTAACTGTCATCTTTACAGGGTCAATGCCAATACACCTGTTTTCCAAATCATAGTATGAACCTCCTAAACGGCATCCCATCTCATAGAAAGTAATTCTATTGCCATTCGAGAAACCCTGAAGGAAGTATAAACCATCCTTAAACCCCAGTGACTTAAACATGTTGTTTACCTTATCGTTCACTTCATTCAGGTAATACTCAACCGCAGTTGACGGACCCAAGGCCAAGTTAGCATAGTTTATAACACCATGCCTGTCTGAACAAGCATATCGATCGAACATAGAAATCATACGGAACTCACCGTCTTGAGCGATGAAATTCATCAGAAACTCTCTTCCACAAAGATAGTCTTCAATCATGGCATTCTTGGAAACAGAATAGCTTACCGCCTCAGCAAATCTATCATCAAGTTCTTCTCGATTATTACAAATGGCCGCTCCACGAGAGCCGCTTGCATCCATTGGTTTGACAAACACCGGATATGTAATTTTTCCATAGACCTCGTCTGGAATGATTTCGCCGATAAAATAGGTTTGCGGAACGGGTACGCCAAATTGATTGCAAGTATCCTTGAAATCCAACTTGTTTGTTGACATGGACAACATCTTCGGGGTAAAATAGCAAGGCATTCCAAGTTCCTTGCATACATCATAACAAGGCTGCATAAGAATATCTATGAAACCAGTTGTTACCCCGTCCACTTTTTCTTTTCTACAGAAATCCACCAATGCAGGTACATCAGTGGCACTTATCAACTCAAATTGATCAGCATATTTTCTTGCTGGAACATTGGGGTTATAGTCGGCCACAATGACATGGACACCCATTTCTTGGGCACGGGTTACAATCTCACTTTCAAGTGCCAGTCCGCCTAACACTAATAGTTTTTTCCCTTTTAGATTATCCATATTTCTATTTTTATTTGTTTTCCAACTTCAGTTTTCTTTCTTCATCCAGATACATTCCTGTAGGAAGCACTTCGATGTCTTTCTTTTTGATAACGTTGACAATTGTCTTAAAAACAATCTTCACATCATTCACGAACGACAGGGTTTCAACATATTGGGCATCTAGTTCCAAACGGCTTTCCCAATCCATTTTGTTGCGACCATTAACTTGAGCAAGCCCTGTCATACCAGGTCTTACCGTATGGCGCAACCGTTCCCTTTCTGTATAGTAAGGAAGATATCGTGGCAATAATGGACGAGGGCCAATAAAGGACATATCTCCTTTCAATATATTAATTAACTGGGGTAATTCGTCAATACTTGTTGTGCGAACAAACTTGCCAACCTTGGTAAGTCGTAGTTCATCGTCCAATAAATCGCCATTGGAATCACGTTCATCAGTCATCGACTTGAACTTGATAACCTTAAAAATCTTTTCACCCTTTCCCGGTCTCTCCTGGAGGAAGAATGCTCCTGCTCCCTTATTGGCAAAGTGGAGGAAAAAAGCTAATAATAATAATAACCATCCTATTAGCAATAAGGCTATACTAGAAACCAAGATGTCTATAAGGCGTTTAAGAAAGTGTTTGTACATATCATTTTAGTATTTCATTATAATACTCTAACAAGCACCTTTGGACAAATCCTTGTTCAAACCTCTCCATAATCAGTTGGCGAGCATTACCTGCCAGAGAAATCCTCCAATTATTATCAGTTACCATTCTTTCCATCGCTTTATACAATGCTTCTATATCTTTTGATGGGATGATAGTTCCATTCTTGGCCTCAATAATGATATCTCGCGAACCATTGATATCTGTAACGATACTCGGTAAACCCATTGCACCTGCCTCCAAAACAGTATTGGGGAACCCTTCGCGATAGCTCGGGAACACAAAACAATCCGATGCAGCATAGTATGCCACCAAATCGTCGCCATACTGTGGTCCAACAACTTTGATTGCAGGAGTATTGTTTATTATGTTCCTTGAATCTTCCGATATTGGGTCAATATCGTCTTCGAAATTGCCCACCAAAAACAAGCGAGTCTGGGTGTACTGTTTGTTCAGGTGCTCAAAAGCTAAACATAGTTCATTAATACCTTTATCCTTGACAATGCGCCCAACAAAAACAAACATAAACGCTTTTGCGTCTGCAATTAACTTGGATTTTTCAATTACTTCTTGTCTTCGGCTGAAACGTACCATATCGACACCCATTACATTGCCAAAACCCAACACTCGAATAGGTTTCTTTGTGATATGGTTATTGAGTAGGTCATTCTTCACACCCTCACCTTCTGGGATGACATGTGTGGCACAGGCACAGGTAATTTTGTCGGTGAACATGAGCAGTTTTCGCTTCCATCCATGTTCAGTTGGCCACACCAATCCTGTGAATGTGTGTACTCTTACAGGCACTTTCGTTATCCATGCAGCCATCATGCAAAGCAGCCCTGCTTTAGGGGTCATACTGTGAACCATATAGGGCCTTTCATTACGGAAGACCTTTATCAGTTGACGAAGCGATTTCATGTCTTTTAAAGGGGACAAACGGCGATACATTTCTATAGCATGTATTTTCACACCATATTTTTTCCCCATCAATTCCAATTGCACGCCAGACGAAGAAAGCAATTGCAAATCATATTCTTTTAAAAGGTCATTCATTGTTCCCTCAAAGAAAGAGAGAGACCGAGGGACTGTAGTTGCTCGAATTATTTTTTTCGTCATATTCCAGTACTAAAAATGTTTTAAATAACTTCTTTCAACTTCCCGTAAACAATTTCATCCATCTTACTCCTAATATGATTTTTAATAGCACACTGATATGCGTTCTTTGCATATTTTTTCACAAGATATTGATCCGTAAGACGTAATAGCTGTGTTTCAATTTCTTCATTATTCGTTGCTACAACAGCTGCGTTTTCATTTCTTAAATACTCTATGGGCGCAATATTATTAGGGCCAGCCGCAAAAACGCATTTCCCACTGGCCAAGTAATCACAAATCTTGGTAGAGAATGACAACCTTGCCACCTTGCATAATGATGGCTCGAAAGATTCAACAAAAGCCACTACATCATTTTGCGCTATTACTCTTGATACCTCCTGATATGGTACTGGGGGCATGAGGAAAACACTATCATTAATTAAAAGCTTTTCTTTCAACTCATCTGAAATATTATTATTGGTATATATATATAATTGTAGTCTAACCTTATCAGCATTGATTTTTTTCATCGCCTCTGCGATAGATATCAGTGAATATATACGCCCATAAATCACTTGCCCTAAGTAAACCATTCTGACTGGTTCATGTACGTAATCAACTCCACATTTTATATCTTCAATTTTATTACTCTTTGCGATAAAAGTACTATTAAAACCAAATATTTGATCATACTCCTGCTTCATCTTCGGACTTGCAACAAACATATCCCTACACTGACGGACTACGCGAAGAACAACTTTACGAAGATAATATCTATAAATTCTTTTCATTAATTTGCCACCACAACTTTCGTAAGTATAAATATCATCTTGCATAAAGATAACCGCAGGCTTTTTTGCTATTTTCAGCACATAATTATACAATCGATTCATCAACGGCAAAGGAGAACCATCCAGCCAGATAACATCAGGATCAAAATCAAAAATAAAGTGCCTGAGTTCACTTGTTTTCCAGCCATTTAATGCCCACATTATTTCTCTTGCAAAAGAGAACCAGATAGAACGATGTTCCCTAACATACTGCATGGTAGATGCTTCCTTAGCGGCAATTTTATCATCAACAATTGCCAACTCATGTTCTTTAGTGTCAAATGTATGCCCTGTTTTTATCCTCCACTTATAAAGTTTGTGTACTAACGAAAACTCCGAGATTTGGTAGAACCGATGACAGCATTTAGTATTGGGCATTTGGGTTTCAATATACAAATGTGCCAACTTATCGGAGTCATAATCTTCAAACAGATTAGTTAGTGTGCTTGAGGTACCTTTGGTATCATCCCAAACACCACGAGAGATAATTAATACTTTTGGAAAAGAGGATTCCATAAAAAGAATAATTAAATTACAAAAAAGGATTATATCTGCTGCCAATAGAAATAATAGGAAATACCTCCACCTGACAAGGTCAACAATGACAATACACCAATTGCAATGGTATAAGCCAATCCTTGACTCTTTTTATCGAGCATACTGTCAATACTAAATGGGATAAGAAACATAAGTGAAATATAATAATAGAGGGCTATTCTAATCATGGAGCCATTACTATTAATCAGAGGCGCAAAGAGCGTGAACAATGGAGTCATAACATAAAAATAGCGTAAATTAATATTATCCTCCATGTCTTTTCTTTTAATTGCAAACAGACAAAACAAAGACAACAACTCGAGTAATACCACAAAAGTATTTGCACCTCCTACAATAGAGCCCTCTCCGTAACGAGCATATTTCTCCATCTCTAAGAGGTTACCCATAAACCGAATCATTTCGTTTGGATAAATGTATACAATAGGGAATACCAAAAAACATAAGGTATGTATTATCTTGAGAGTTCGTGGAGTAATATTAAGCAATATCATTAACAAAGGAATTATAAACAAAATAGATGAGAAATGCAGAGTAACTCCTAATAAAAAAAGGACTACAGTCAGTATTTTTTTCTTATCTATGATAGCAATAAATGCCATAAAATCAAACCCAATAGCGAACATCTGACGAGCCCCACCTAAGAAAAAAATCTGAACAAGTGCAATATAAAATACAAAAGCAAAAATCAGTTGCCTCATATTGGATAAATAACGGTACAATATCACTCCCAGAGGGACAAATACAAATAAATCAGCCAATAATGAAAAAATATGAAAATCGTGTGTAATATATCCCAGTAACTTACAGAATATAATATATCCGATATCGGAATCCAAATCAAATAACAAATATCTTTGGCGAAACAAGGACCAAACCTCATTCCATCCCAAATCAATGGAAGATAAGTACATACCCTTATAATTCAATGTATCAATACCATACATATCCTCCATATACTCAGGATGTCGCATAGCCGCAACAAAAAGAAGGATTGCGCCGACAAATATCAAATAAAAGAGGCGGTTCTTTCTATTATCAGGCAAGACCAATCCCAAGATAATAATTAATGGAATAAGAAATAGATTTATATGCATAGGGTTTTCAATACGATTGCTTAGAATAGTTCTCTCAACAGAAAAAAAATTCTACTTTTCTATTTTACGAGCTGGTGAACCAAACCATATTTCTCCACTAGGAACATTTTTTGTTACAACAGCCCCCATCCCGATAGTACACCTTTCGCCTATCTTACACCAATCTCTTACTACAACACAAGAAAAAATTGTCGTATTTGCACCGACTTCAACACTACCAGCAAGCATAGTAGAGCCTGTTATCCATATATTATCATGCAAAATATCATTAGAGCCAATGAAGCACATGCCATTTATCTTGCATCCATTTCCAATAGTAGTATCAGATAGAGAACCACTAGCAATATGAGTGTTTGCTCCAATATAACAATTGTCACCGATAATCACACCACCAATTTGAGGGAATTCCTCCAAAGTGCCATCATCATTTCTTATACAGCCCAAGCCATCAACACAAATTATCGCACCTGCATGGATAACATTATTGTTGCCAATCACCGTACGGTCGTAAATATGAACATTTCCGTGAATTATATTTCCATCACCAATTACACACTTACCAATGTAGCAATTAGGACCAATATATACATCTTTTCCAATTATCGCATCAGGATGGATGAAAGCAGAAGGATCAATGAAAGGCTTGGGCTTTTCTGCAAAAAACTCCTTCAAAATCCTCATTAAAACTAATTTAGGGGTTGATACTACAATAAGGAGTTTATCTAATTCCTGTAGCTTCAAAGTAAATATGATATCATTATCTACAATTAAAACTTTTGAAGGGCTACTTTCTGCCGCAATTTGTTTTTGGGGGTTTGATGGATTAATCCAATCAAGACTATTTGCATTTACCCTTTCAACATTGGTAATATTATCAATATAACGATTACCTATGTTGCCTCTTGTTTCCAGTACATCTTTCCCTAAGAAATTAAGGATATCATTTACAGCTACTTTCTTTATTACCATAAGTAAAATATTTCAATTTATTTATCCAATTTTTTCATTGGCTTTCTTTACATAACAATTCTTCAGGAATGGGTATACCATTGTAGTAATGTTCAACAACGGCATGAAAATTACGCGACATTTGATTGGAATTGCTTTCGTCGTCGCTCCAGCGGGTGGCATACACCTTGGCGTTGTTGCGTAGTTCCTTTACCAGAGTTTCATTCTCCATCAGCTTGAGCATCTGCTTTGCCAAATCTTCAACATCACTGTTTTCAGCAATTAGCACACACTCTTTATCAGCATTAATTTTAGGCGTGCCTTCCGTTTTGTAGCAAACCACGGGAAGCCCATAATGCATGGCTTGCCGTATCGTGCTAGAAACAGAATCCATCTTACAAGGCAACACTGCAAAACGAGCCTTTTGTATATGCTGGAACAGATCCTCTTGCCTTTCGAAGAAAGGAGTGAACGTTACATTCGATTCCAACTGCAAATCGGCAACCAGCTTCTCTAATGCCTCTTTTTCTTCCTTTGAGCTACCACCGACGAGGTTGAGCTTGACCTTGGGATACTTCTCCTTCACGATAGCCAAAGCTCTTATCGCATCGGGATACCCCTTCTTAGGAATCATGGACATTGCATAGTTCACGAAGTCGTACTCCTTGTCCAATGGTTTAACCTCCGGCAAAAGGTTACCTAACGCCCACTTGAAGTTGTATGCCGTCTGGTTGAACTGGCGGAACAGTCGGCAATGCATCCCTGTTCCCACGGCAACATACTTCAAGTCTTTGAAGATAAGCCGCTCCACATACGCATTTTTGGCATCTACCGGGCCGGATTTGCCCCGGTCGGGATTGTTGAAGATGGTCTGGCACTTCACGATGAGCGGAACGCCTTCTATACCCAGCACCGTGCCTGAAATATGGGCATTCTCCGCTCCAATCAGTGCCAACACATCGGGCTGTGTCTTTTTCACGATGTTCCTTACCACGGGACGCATAGGGTTCAGACGATGCCATAACGAAGGGCTTGAGATCAAATGCTTCAGGAGCGTTGCTCCCTCAACCTTTACGAAGTGATAATGTACTCCCTCCAGGTCAAATGCGACATGCCTTTTGGTCAGCCCTGTATGCGCTGAAATCACCGTGAGGTCAATATCGTCACGCTTTCGGAGCAGTTCAATCATATAGGTGTCCCATCCGGCCACGTCACCATAGCCACCGTTCTTGGTCGGCAGGCCAAGCACTCGCCGCACCAACCGGTACATTTTGCGGTTGCTCAACGGCAAATGATCCCGAACCTTGGCGTTGGAGAAGGAACATACCAATGCTACTTTCAGTTTATTCATTCGTTATTTTCCATGAGGTATCATACTACGGAACAGCAACTTCTCGTCCTCGTTGAAGAGGAAAAGATACGCAATAGTTCCAAAGATAATTGTATATGCAAGTATCGCTGTCAAAAGTCTCACCCAGGAAGAAAGTTCTATCTTGCTCACACCCCAGAAGGCAACCGCAGCCACAACAATCAGCAACGGCATAATTTTCAGATGGCAGTTCTTGAAGAAGGTGGCTATATCCAGTTTGAGGTCTTTGCTATAGAAGATATTGATTGAGATGGTGTACATCAGCAAACCCAATCCTGTGCCTATGCCACAACCAACTGCCCCCATCTTCGGAGCCAGAAGGGCCGAAATCACCAAGCCAACAAACGAACTGGTAAACATACGGATCGAGCTATCCTTGATGCGGTTCTCCACGTAGATGTAGTCATCCGCAATTCTCTGCGTCAAAGTGACCAGATTTGTAAAAATCAGACAGAGAAGGATATAGTAGGTGTTAGCAAACTGTGGCTCTACCCAGAGCTTGAGGAACTGACGTCCAAAGATAACAAAACCTGTGAATATCAAGGTAATCAGGTATAGTTGAAGGCGACCGACCCTGAGCATCAGGGCTTCAACTCCTTGTTTATCTCCTTTCACTGTCAGTTGCGACACCCTGGGCAGGAAAAGGCCGTTGATGGCAGCCGAAATGGTGAACACCATAGCCTCAAGTGTCATTCCCAATGCAAAAATGGAAATCTCAACACTGTTGGAAAGGATACCAAGCACAGTCGGGATAAGGGTGAGGCGCATTCGCTGGGCCAATCCGTTACCGAAGGCCCACATAGAGAAAGAGAATACTTCTTTGACCTTCCCTCGGTCATAATATTTCCAGTTGATATGTAATCCTGTCTTCTTGCGGAACACCACGTACTTAAGGATGGAGGCCAGCAAGGCCATTGCTCCATTGATAAGTACCAGCGCATAGACATCTGCTCCGAAGAGCAAGGCGATGCAAACCAGCATTACGGCACCTACCTTGTTCAGCATTCCGATCCATTGAGTTGCCGTGAACAGTTCAAAAGCCATAATAGTTCCGCCCAATGGCTTGAACATAAACGACAAGACACTGAACGTTCCCGAGATACAGTAGAGAACCTTCAGCTTTTCAATTTCTTCCGGTGTTAGCCCTGTGAATATCTGTTCCAGGAAGAAATAGCAGATGGTCAGGATGAGGAATATAATGATATCGATAACCAGGAATATCTTTGTGGTCAGTCCTATCAGGTTCTGAACCGACTCCAAATCTCCTTCTGCCCTATACTTGGCAATGAACCGCTGCACGGTCTGCGTGAGTCCGAGGTCAAGGATAAAATAGGAGATGAACGACATCACAAGGCTATACAGCCCGTAGTCGGACACCCCTATCTGGCGAATCATCCAAGGAGTATAGAAAAAGGATATCGCAATATTCAGGAATATCGCAATATACGACAGGACAGCCCCTGTTTTTATTTGACTCTTTACTGCCATGCTAATTTCTTTTAATCCATTTCGGGCGTAATTATTCTAATTATCTGGTTTTAAAACACATGTAATACCATCTTCTCAAAAAACTCCGGAGGGGAGAAGTAATAGGTAGGAAATAGAGATTAATTAGTTTTTTCTTAGAAAGTGGGAATAAACCATCAGCACTCTTCTTATAATGAGATATCATTTGCCTATAAGTAGTAAAAGAGAACTTCTTAACATTTAAATATCTGTTCTTTAAATACTGCAATAATTCTTTATCAGCTTCACACAAATTGAAAAAATCGGGAAGGTAATCATACTTATAAATGGTGTCTTCGACATAATTATACTTTTTTAGATTAGTAGACACCCCAATGTTGGTATAATAAATAGCTGCCACAAACGGAACATAGTAAATGTGATGAGAGAAATAGGTTTGTTGCAAATCAGCCACGGCTTCGGCAAGCGGTATACCATGTTCCAGAGGTAACGGCTTGTATTGGTCTACTGTTCCTCTGCTGAACAAAGATCCTCTTGTATGTAAGTATCCCCTCAACTGAAGGCGGAATGCCGATTCTTCGCTTCTTAATGCCCGGTTTTTCACTACGCTTTCCTTACCATTAGGCCTAACTGTCTTAAAATCCATTAAGATGCCGAATGGATCTGATGACGGCATAGGATGACTTTCCATAAAAGTTTGAGCAATCTTGAACGAACCATCGCAGAGAGCATCGTCGCCTGACAGCTGGACATAGAAATCAGCCACCCCTCTGTTCTGTATCAAAGCTTGCCAATTTCCATAGATGCCCAGATTGTGCTCATTGCGGTACGGCTTGACAATGTCGGGATATTTTTGAGCATATTTTTGAAGGACGTCCCATGTCCCATCTGGAGAGCAGTCGTCTTGGATGATGATATTATTAAGTCCCCAATCCTTTTGGCATAATACGGAGTCTAAAGCTCTACCAATAAGATTCTCTTGTTTGTAACAGATAACAAGTACATTTATTGAATACATATTATGTTCTTTATAATGGTTTTACTTATAGTCGTTTATTAGTTTAACTACCTTTTCTACTTCCTCGCTCGAAATAGAAGGTCCTATTGGCAAACTCAGTTCCTCATTGGCAATTTTCTCCGTTATAGGAAGCCGCAATTGCGGAATGTTCCACGCTTCCTGGGCATAGCACTCCTGCTTGTGCGGAGCAATGGGATAATGAATTACGGTACCCACACCGTTCTGATCCAGATAGTCGTGTAAAGCATCACGTTTGTCTTCACCCACAAGGATGGGGAACAGATGGTAGGCATTTTGCTCATCAGGTAGGTGGTCGGGCAAGGTAATCAGCGGATTGTTGATATAGTCGTAGTAATAGTTGGCTACCTGCTTGCGGTGGGCATTGTCCTCGACCAAGTATTTTAACTTCACATCCAGCACGGCTGCCTGAATTTCATCCAAACGACTATTGCGACCTGTATATTTGAACACATATTTCTTCTGTGATCCATAGTTGGCCAAGGTACGGACTGCTTCAGCCAAAGCATCATCTCTGGTAGTTACTGCACCACCATCACCTAAAGCTCCTAGGTTCTTCCCTGGATAGAACGAATGTCCAGCTGCATCACCAATCGAGCCTGTAATGCGACCATCAGTGTGCTTGCAGCCGTGAGCCTGAGCATTATCTTCAATGAGTTTCAGATTATATTTCTTGCACAAAATTCCAATCTTGTCGGTATAGGCATTGCGGCCATAGAGGTGTACTATGCAGACAGCCTTAGTCTTGGGGGTGATGGCTGCCTCAATCAGGTCATCATCAATCTCCAAGGTGTTCAACTTAGGTTCAACCAGAATAGGCTTCAGTCCATTCTCAGTGATAGCGAGGATGGTAGCAATATAAGTGTTAGCTGGAACAATCACTTCGTCGCCCGGCTGCATCACTCCCAATTCGATATAGGCACGGAAAATCCAAATCAATGCATCCAAGCCGTTAGCGCATCCAATACAATGTTTTGTACCAATAAACTTTGCATAGTTATCTTCAAAATGTTTGTTTTCTTCGCCTTGAAGATACCAACCGCTGTTTACAACACGGGTAACTGCGGCGTTGATTTCATCACCATGCAAGGCGGTGACATCATGTAACGATAAAAAAGGTATCATATTTCTATTCTTCGTTTTGCGGGATTACCAATCCAGACTTCTCCTTCTGGAACATCTTTCGTCACTACTGAACCTGCTCCGATTACAGCATTTTTTCCTATCGTTATGCCAGGTAATATGGTCGAACCTGCTCCAATTGAGGCTCCTTCACAAATTCTAGTTTTTAATAAAGTCCAATCCTTATTTTTTGATTTTGGATACTTGTCATTCGTGAAACTGACATTACCACCAATAAAGACATTATCCTCTATCTCTATTCCATCCCATATCTGTACGCCACTTTTAATTGTTACATTATTTCCAATTCTCACATCATTTTCAATTAAACAATGAGAACAGATATTGCAGTTCTCTCCAATCTTGGCATCGGGAAAGACCACACAAAATTGCCATATATTGGTCGATTCTGGAATATTTGTATTTTTACAGTCTGATAAAGAGTGTATCATAAACTTGCTCTATATTTCAAAAACTCATCATAGTCTCTAATGTAATCCTCCGCTTGATACAATTCACTAGCCAACACCATACAAACAGAGCCTGAAGAGAAGTCCTCTAAATCACGCCACATACCTGGTTTCACATAAAGGCCTTGATAAGGCCGATTCAAGAAGAAGGATCGTTTACATTGCCCATCGTCAAGCGTGACTGTAAAAGAACCTGACGCCGCTATGATTAGCTGTTCCAATTCCTTATGGGCATGAGAACCACGTGACTCGCCACCAGGAATATCGTATAGATAATAGACACGCTTTACGTCGAAAGGCAGAGTGACACCATTTTCTACTACGGTAAGGTTACCTTTACGATCGCTGTGATGCTTGTCCAACTCCACCATGGAGCAGTCGAAAACATTATATTTTTTCATCAGCCTTAAGTTGATTAAAGGTTTCATAATCTCTCACATAATCATCCTCATCGTAATGGCAGGAGCCAAATTCCAAAGCAAAGGCATTAGAAGAGAAGTTCCCTATCTCGCGCCACAAACCCTTTGGAATGTAAAGCCCATAATAAGAACGATTCAAAGTGAACGTCTTCTTTGCCTTGCCATCGTCAACCATTACGTCAAAGGCGCCCGAAAGAGCTATGATAAGCTCTTCATTTTGCTTATAGGCATGACCGCCACGGCATTCGCCACCAGGTACGTCATAGAGCCAATAAGTACGCTTGATTTCAAACGGAATCTGCTTGTGGTTCTCCGCAAAGGAGAGGTTGCCACGAGTATCAAGAAATTTAGGCAATTCGATGATTCTGCAATCGTCTATGGTTTTCATTATGTCTTAGTTTAACAAAAGCAATAAGATACTTCAAAACTACCAATTGTCAACTAACTATCTCCCTTTATACATATCCTCGTAATATTTCTGATAGTCACCACTAGTGACGTTATCCATCCACTCCTGGTTGTCGAGATACCACCGCACGGTCTTCTCGATGCCTTCCTCAAACTGCAAGCTGGGCTCCCAACCCAGTTCCTTTTGGAGTTTGGTCGAGTCGATGGCATAACGCATATCGTGGCCTGCGCGGTCAGTGACGTAGGTGATTAAATCCATGTCGGCACCCTCGGGGCGACCCAACAAACGGTCAACGGTATTGATAAGTACCTTGATGATATCAATGTTCTTCCACTCATTGAAACCACCGATGTTGTAAGTCTCGGCCACCTTGCCCTCATGGAAGATGAGGTCGATGGCACGGGCGTGGTCTTCCACATAGAGCCAGTCGCGCACATTCTCACCCTTGCCATAGACAGGCAGCGGCTTGCGGTGACGGATGTTATTGATGAACAGCGGGATCAACTTCTCGGGGAACTGGTATGGACCATAGTTGTTAGAGCAATTGGTCACCACGGTAGGCATGCCATAAGTGTCGTGGAATGCGCGCACAAAGTGGTCGCTGCTCGCCTTGGCGGCGCTGTAGGGGCTGTGAGGTTGGTATTTCAGGTCCTCTGTGAAGAACTTGTCGCCATAGGCCAAATGGTGCTGTCCGCTGCTGGCCTTGGTGCTGAATGGAGGTTCAATACCTTGAGGGTGGGTCAGCTCGAGGGCACCGTAGACTTCATCGGTACTGATATGGTAAAAGCGTTTGCCTTCCCATTTCTCAGGCAAGGTTTCCCAATACAACTTGGCTGCCTGCAACATGCTCAACGTCCCCATCACATTGGTCTGTGCGAAAGTGAAGGGATCCTTGATGCTGCGGTCCACGTGACTCTCTGCTGCCAAGTGGATAATTCCATCTACATGTTCCTCCTGCATCAGTTTTAACACCCCCTCAAAGTCGCAAATGTCCATCCTAACAAATTTATAATTAGGTTTATCCTCAATATCCTTTAGATTAGCAAGATTACCAGCATAAGTAAGTTTATCAAGATTGATGATTTTATAGTCTGGATATTTTTTCACAAATAGGCGCACAACATGACTTCCTATAAATCCGGCTCCTCCGGTGATAATAATCTTCTTCATTCTAATAAGTTGTTTTACAGGTCATATCTGGGTGTAAAAAGGTAGTAGAACTAATTTCTTCTTTGCATTCATCTATAACTTTAAGAAGATATTGCCCATACTGATTTTTTAACATCGGATGAGCTATCTCTCGCATTCGTTCTTCGGTAATCCACCCATTGCGGTATGCAATACCTTCCAAACATGCAATTTTTAGTCCTTGGCGCTTCTCTATCACCTCAACAAAAGTGCTTGCCTCAGCTAATGAATCGTGTGTGCCTGTATCTAACCAGGCAAAGCCACGACCAAATACTTGCACTTTCAATTCGCCATCCTTCAAGAACTCTTGGTTTACTGTGGTGATTTCAAGTTCTCCGCGTGCCGATGGCTTGATAAGTTTGGCTACATCGACCACCTTGTTGGGATAAAAATACAGACCCACCACTGCATAGTTACTCTTAGGTTCCTTAGGTTTCTCTTCGATACTGAGGCAATTGCCCTGTTTATCAAACTCAGCAACACCATAACGTTCTGGATCACTTACCCAGTAGCCAAAAACTGTGGCTTTCATATTCTCCTCTGCATCCCTAACCGCATTGCGTAGCAAGTTAGTGAATCCACTCCCATAAAAGATGTTGTCACCTAAGACCAAACATGCTGAATCATTCCCAATAAACTTTTCACCAATGATAAATGCTTGTGCTAAACCATCCGGAGAGGGTTGCTCAGCATACTCAAAATGGACACCGTAATCACTTCCATCACCTAAAAGACGCTTAAATCCTGGTAAATCAAAAGGAGTAGAAATAATCAAAATATCTCTAATTCCCGCCAACATCAGTACCGATATGGGATAATACACCATCGGCTTGTCATAAATCGGAAGCAATTGTTTGCTCACCCCTTTAGTAATTGGGTACAATCTAGTGCCAGATCCTCCAGCAAGAACGATTCCTTTCATTTTTTGTATTATTTGTTTCTAATCTTCTTCATCATCTGGACATAACATTCCTTTGGCATGCAGACCATTTATTTGTCCTAAAATCAAACGCTCTGTATGGTCATACAGGGCTTTGGCAAACCGTTTTCTTGGCGAGAGTACTTCTGCACTCCAATTGGCATCATGGGTTAATACCTGAAGATGTTGTACTTTATCATCTTTCAAAACGTCCTCAAGTCTATCGAAACGCCAGTAGCCTAGACTGTCACCACAATAATTATAGTATTCCTTGAAGTAGGAGGAATAGACATTAATCAACCCTCCATACTTGTATGTAAGACAACTTTGGGTGAACGGAGTCGTATTATGGAAAGAGAATGTGTCAATTTGAACACTAAGATTCTTTTCTAAATAGTCTTTGTCCAATGCAATGAATTCATCCAATTGCTTTTCATCGTTGATACCCCAATATCGACAGTCAAAATGTAAACCCATATGATGGCCAAAATCCTTAATCTGGTGGAACACCTTGGAATAATGCTCATCAAACAGGTTATAATAAGGACTGTGCAGTTGGAAAAAGTATGTAGCAACAACCCCTTCTTCGTGTTCTATCTCCGCCATCTTCAATGCAATATCCGGCTCAAATTCCACATCGTGACGCCAAATGACATCATTACGCTCCGGCACAAACTCATCCTTGTGGAGAATGAACTGAAACCCTTTCTCCTTCGCTAGACGAATCAAACGCTGGTAGTTCTCCAGTGTAAAATCGTCAAAATGATATTTTTCTCTGTTGGTCATAACTACAACGCATTTATCATTATTAATTACTCAAGCATCTCCCTCATATCCTACCTGACATGTTCGACCATGAGGAAACAACCTATGCAGATATTGTCTATTTTAACACTACTGTGAAAAATGTTTCAAATCAATTTCGAAATCCCTGTCGTTGATGTAGCCACCTGTACTTCATCTTCCAGAGGCGGCTGATAGAATCTCTGCTGAATACCATATAACAACAATCGGAGATGGCTATCGTTGTTGACGATGAACTTTCCTGTAACTTCATCAAACGGGAGATTGTCTCCGACAGTATCTCTGATATACTGCTTGAGTGTCGCTTTCTTTTCCGGCTCGTATTGATTGTATTTGGCCAGAATTGAGGTGATACGCTTGCGATTGGAAACGCCGACACCTGATGCATCAAAACCATCGGTCTGGATAATATCCAATTGTAGCATTTGTGTTGTTTCAGCCTCGGTAGCTTCCTTATAATCAAGTTTCAGGTCTGCAAACAACGTATAAGCTTTTGATATGTCCATAAAGTATATACGATGACTTTGATTATCATATATGCAGTTAGGAGTTGGATTCAAATATATCAGACCATCCTCCTTAAAGTATTGCACCGCATCTCCATTCCATGCAAACCACTTCTTCTTCAGAAAATTTCCCTTGGTGAATTTCTGTATAAAATAGCGGTGTGCATCGTAAAACGCGATGAAATCTATATGATGGCTCGCGAATTGTTCATTTGACAAGCTATCCAAATCAACGACATCAAAATCTAAATCTAATAAGGGCAAGAAACCGTCTTTATTGTTGAAGTCTGGCACATAGAACCACTGCCCTGCCTCTGTATTGTTGGGGTCATATTCAATCGCCTCGGCGAGGTCAATGCTTTCATAATCCTCATTATTTTCTTGGTCTGCCAACTTATACCAGCAGTTATCCTCTCCTTTGAGCTTTGCAATAAAACATCCCATATTCTTTGTCTATTTGTCAGTATCTACATACACAAGTTCATTCACTTTCCTTAAATGCGGAAACGTAGGCTTTTCACCTCCCTTACGAATAGTCTTTCTTGTCATCACAAAAACCTTTATTCCATTACTCGTTGTGACCTGATAGTAACCATAACCAAGCACAATAAATATCGGGTTAAAGCACAGTGTTTTTGAGCAAGTAACAAAAAGGCAAATAAGGAAGTACACGATTATTAGTGTCTGCCATTGTACACCACCATCCTGGGTATTTGGCATACTCAATGAAACGAAAATATAGCCAAGGTACACTGGTAGATACTCGTGATTCACCGGAGTTATCTCATTGACACCATTTTTTATAGAGTCTTTGCTCTGATATTTCATCCACATCAAAGACAACACACTCAGCACCACGGGTACTCCAAGTATCAATACAAGGTCAAGCACTTCATTAGCAATTATACACTGTGTGTGAAAAATAACGACTTCACTCTTTATAAAATAGATAGCAGGTAGCAAAGACGTTGAGGCCAGAGCAATTATAAAATGACAGATTGTCCTGTATATCTTTTCCATAATCAGATTCTTCTCTACCCCAATCTCTCCAGCTTCGTCAGCCACTCATTAAAATGCCTGCAAGCTCCGCGAAGTGCATCCACACCTATCTCATGAGCTATCATCGACCCAATGGTCGGCTTGTTGTTCTCGTAATCAGCGAATACTTTGATAATACGCTTCGAGGGTGCAGTCTCTGCTCCTTGATTGATAAGCTCGGGATTACCAAACTCATCGGCAATGGCACGAAGCTTAGCTATTTTCTTTGTTTTGTCAATGTACTCTATTCCAAACTTTTCTGGCTCGACAAACAGTAGGGTCTCAAACTCATGCAACTGGATATAAGGGATAAAGCGAGGGTCGGCTATATCTGCGGCGATTGCTTGTTCTATCTTTGCAACTTTCTCATAAGGGTCTTGCAATAGAAGTGCATCTTGATATCCCGGGAAATCTTCCGGCAATGCGTAGAAGTCAAACATAGTGGTGAAAGCCACATCTGTATTGCTGGTCTCTTCACGAAGCCAGCGCGAAATATCTTTCTTGGCCTTTTCGTATGTCGTCATTCCGCCACGAAACGTCTTTGCCTTCTTCTTGCCTGTCAACACACAACGCACGTCGGCATACACGCCGAACTGAGCCAAATGTTGCTTCAGCGTCTTGTTGACAAACGATTCCTCCGTCTGTCCTTCAGCTGTTATATGTAAGCGTTTCATGGCCTTCCTCCTATCACATTTTTATCCCACAACTCACTGGTGGTAAACTCATCTTCCCACTCCTTGAGGTCATCGCTGCTGAGTTTACGGAAAAGTGATGTATGTCGCACCTCATCGCGTTCCACAACAACCACTTTGTCAGCACTGAACTCGTCCAAAAGACGGGGTGACTGTGTGGCTATAATCACCTGAGCATATTCCGAGGCTTTTTTTATCATACCCGCAAGGATGGTGATGGCGGCCGGATGCAGTCCTAATTCTGGCTCATCGATGATGATAATGGAAGGCATTGTCTTCGGTGGCTGAAGCAGCAATGTGGCCAAAGCCATAAAACGAAGCGTCCCATCCGAAATCTGATTCACGCCAAATATGTGGTCGCTGTCTTTCTCTCTCCAGTCTAAGGCTATGTAGTCGCCATCCACAACAGTTGGCTCCATCACAAAGTCACCAAACTGGGGCATCACCTGCTGGATATATCTCACTATGCGCTGATAATAGGCCTCTCCGTTTTTGCGATGCTTAATTCCATAAAGGAAAGCGGCCAAATTGCCCGCATTGCTGCGAAGGAACTTATTGTCACCTAGATAGCCTTTCTTA
>ODAI013664888.1_pt1 | contig 19203 bp, 15 predicted proteins | sample 1539321 | NCBI WGS metagenome assembly ODAI01 (sample SAMN02144231, study PRJEB22623) | gut metagenome | biome: sheep rumen | host: Ovis aries | place: New Zealand
CCTTCCCCTCAAGGGGAAGGCGTTAAAAACACTCTTGGAGGTACAGCAATGAAGACCATCCTGGCTAATGTGGTGCCGGAGGAAACCCGGCTGGCCATGGTAAGTGACGCCGACGGCGAACTGGAGATGGTGGAATTTGAACGGGCAAGCCAGGCCCACCTGGTGGGCAATATCTACCGAGGGCAGGTGCAGAACGTGCTGCCGGGAATGCAGGCGGCCTTTGTGGATATCGGAGGAGAGAAAAACGCCTTCCTCTACATAGGTGACGGTCTGCCCTACGGCGAGGGGGAGGCCCGCCAGCTGCCCCACCGGAAAATCCATATCGGACAGATACTGCCAGTGCAGATTGTGAAAGACGCCGTGGGCACCAAAGGTCCAAGGGCTACCATGCACATTTCCCTGCCCGGCAGGATGCTGGTGCTGATGCCCACGGCAGCCTATATCGGACTTTCCCGCAGGATTACAGATGAAGGCGAGCGGAGCAGGCTGCATGATATTGCAGGGCGCATCTGTCCTGAGGGCATGGGCCTCATCATCCGCACGGCGGCGGCAGGGGCCAGTGAAGAGGAGCTGAAAGCTGATGCCGAAGCCCAGCTCCGCATCTGGAACTCCATCCTGGCCCGCTTCAAGCTCAAGGGACAGCGCAAGGGAGCTCTGCTCTATCGTGACGCAGACCTGCTGATCCGCTGGGTGAGAGACCAGCTGACGGAGGATATCTCCGCTCTGGTAGTAGATGACCGCCAGGCCTACCTCAGGGTGAAGGAACTGGCTGAGGCCCTGACCCCGGAGCTGGCTGACCGGGTGAAGTATTACGAGGGCAAGCGCCCCCTTTTCAAGGAATATCAGGTGGAAAGGGAGCTGGAGAAGCTGGGAGACCGGCAGGTGGAGCTGAAGAACGGGGGCTTTCTGGTCATAGACAAGACCGAGGCGCTCACCGTTATCGATGTGAACACCGGCAGCTTTGTGGGCCGCTCCAATCTTTCGGATACCGTCTATCAGATGAATCTGGAGGCGGCGGCGGAAATCATGAAGCAGATCCGCCTGCGGGACATCGGCGGCATCATCATCGTGGACTTCATCGACATGGATGCGGCCGAGCAGAAGGAAAGCCTCCTGCAGAGACTGCGGGAGCTTACGGCCAAAGATCGCACGAAGATGACCATTGTGGACATTACCAGCCTTGGTCTGGTGGAAATCACCAGGAAGAAGTCCCGCACCAATCTGGAGACACTTATCTACGCCGAGTGCCCCGTCTGCCACGGCAGGGGGCGGGTGGAGTCTCCCGAGACTGTCAGCATCCGCATCAGCCGGGATATACGGCGGCTGGAGAAGAAGTGCCATGCGGTGGACGGCTATGACATAGAAGTACATGACAGCGTGGCTGACGAACTGGGGGCCAACCAGCTGCTCATGAACCTGGCAGCAGAGTTTGCCTTTGACCTCAAGGTCATTGCCCGCCCGGACTTCCACCCAGAAAGCTATACCATTACCCAGACCAGCCCTGACTGAAATTTCACCTCTTGACAGGTTTGCTATACTGATAGTGTAGGTCTTTTGAGAGGCCTGATGTATTGTATTTGGGAATAAGCAGAGGACGCCGATATCAGTGCTTTGGTGCGATATCAGCGTCCTCTTTGTATGGGAAGAACGTAGGAAGGAGTATTCATTTGAAAAGATTTAAGTATGTACTGTGCGCCGTGATGGTGATGCTTTCCCTGCTGGCTGCGGGCTGCGGAGGGCACGAGGCCCAGAAGGGGAGCAAGGAGGGAGAGTTTGTGATTGTCACTTCCTTTTACCCCATGTATATTGATGTGCTGAACATCACCGAGGGGGTGGAAGGTGTTAAGGTGGTGAACATGACCAAGCCCCAGACCGGCTGCCTGCATGATTACCAGCTCACCACCGAGGATCTGAAGACTTTGGAAAGCGCCGATGCTTTTGTGGTGAACGGAGGGGGCATGGAGAGCTTCCTGGACAAGGTTGCCTCCCAGCAGAAGAATCTTAAGATCATCGATGCCTCCAAGAGCGACAAGATTAATTTCCTGAAAGACGGGGATGAGGAAAATCCCCATGTGTGGCTGTCCGTGACCTACGCCATTGAGCAGGTGAAGGCCATTACCAGCCAGCTCTGTGAGGCTGACCCTGCCCACGAAAAGCAGTATAGGGATAATGCCATGGCTTATGTGGAGAAGCTGATGAACCTGCGTGAAGAAATGCACGGAGAGCTGGATAATTTGTCCCACAAGGATATCGTGACCTTCCATGAAGCTTTCCCCTACCTGGCCAAGGAGTTCAGGCTGAACATAGTCAGCGTGGTGGAGCGGGAGCCGGGCACGGAGCCATCTCCCAAGGAACTGGAGGAACTCATTGCACAGGTGAAGGCTCTGCCGGTGAAAGTCCTCTTTGCAGAGCCCCAGTATTCTCCTGTGGCAGCAGAGACTATTGCACGGGAAACGGGAGCGAAGCTCTATCAGCTGGACCCGGTGGTGACAGGAGAGGCGAAGCCGGAAGCAAAGGATGCCTACCTCAATACCATGAGGGAAAACATGAAGGTGCTGAAGGAAGCCTTGCAATAAGAGAAGCCATAGTTTAGAATCAGAGGCGGAGCAGATGCTCCGCCTTGATTTTTTATTGTAGATAAGAATGCAGGAGCAGTGAAAAAGCAAATTGAAACGCGAGCATAAAGAGGAAATGAAGCAAAGGAGCCGCAATATCTGCCTGAAGGTGGCTTATGACGGCACCAGGTACCACGGCTTCCAGCGCCAGAGCCCCCCGGTGACAGCGGTGCAGAATGTGCTGGAAAAGCAGCTGGGCAAGATGTTCGGCGATTCCATAGAGATGGCGGCAGCCGGCCGCACGGATGCAGGGGTGCACGCCTACGGCCAGGTGGTGAACTTCTTCACCAACGGCAGGATTCCCACGGAGAGGATTGTGCAGGCCGCCAATAGCCTGCTGCCGGAAGATATCACGGTGGTGGAGGCCTGGGAAGGGGGCTATGACTTCTCTGCCCGGCACAGCGCCAAGTCCAAGACCTACCTCTACCGGGTGCAGCAGGGGGCGGTGAGGAATCCCTTCACTGACCGCTATGCCTGGTATGTGAACCGTCCCCTTGACCTTCCTGCCATGAGGGAGGCTCTCTCCATGCTTCTGGGGACCCATGATTTCAGTTCCTTCCGGGCAGCTGGCGGCGCTCCCATGAGCCCGGTGCGTACCCTTTACCGGGCGGATATTGAAGAACGCGAGGGGGAGATGCTGGAATTTGTCATTCATGGCAACGGCTTCCTCTATCACATGGTGCGCAATATCGTGGGCACGGTGGTGGATGTGGGCAAGGGAAGGATCACGCCCCGGCGTTTCGGGGAAATCCTTGAAACCCATGACCGCGGCAAGGCCAGCCCCACGGCTCCGGCCTGTGGGCTGTACCTTTATGAGGTGGAATATTGACAGCAGGGGGAGGCAGCTCCCCCTTATTGGATTGGACATGAAAGATGATTTTATGGTATATTTTAAATGGTATTGAAAGGAAATTTCATTACAAAGTAGGAATTTTCTTTTTGGACAGAAGGTATGTATAAGTAAATGGGGGAATTATATGTCAGACCTTATATATGCAGCAGGGGGCATTCTGGTGTTGCTCCTGCTGGCAGTTCTGGTCATGGCAGTGTCGTTTGTGCGCCGGGGAAGGTGCAAGGCGGGGACTGTGCTGATTTTGATGGTGGCTCTTTTGGTGGCTGTGGGAAGCTACGGAGTCTGCATGTTCCGTGACTCCAGCCAGCAGGCCGTAGAAGCCCAGGTCAGCTCCTACGAGAGCAGCACGCTGGAGCAGGCAGAGACAAGCTATCAGGAAGCTGTGGTGCTTCTGCGGGCGGTCTCCCTGCAGAATGCGGATATAAGGAGCCTCAAGGCAGCCCAGCAGGATTTGGAGGCCATTGACGGCAACGGCCACATGGCTGATATCCTGGTGGAGAAGTATCCGGATGTGCCGGTACTGCTCTCCTATACGAAACTGCTGTTGGCTGTTTCCCGCCATGAGGAAGGGCTGAGCAGCCGCGTGGTAGCCCAGGACGGCCCACTGGTGGAAGCAGCCCTGGCTATCCCTGCCCAGTACGCCGGGACACTGGCGGAAAAGATCCTGCCTGTGCGCAATATGATCCTGGCCATGAAATCGGAAGGGGACAAGAAGTCCCAGCAGGATGCCCGGGATATGGCTGAGCACAAGGAAAAGATGGAGCAGGGCGAGTACGGACTGATTGCCAAAGGCGACCCGGAGAGCAAGCTGGTGCCGGCTTTCGGCCAGCCTTTGTACGTCAATGAAGGTACGGACAAGGACGAGCCCAAGCAGTACGTCTTCCGACACAACAGCCGCAATATCTACGTCTATACGAAAAATGGCATCGTGACAGACGTCCGGGGGTTGTGAAGCCGTCTTATTTTGCTGTTAATGGTTGGCAAAACCGGTAGATATAGTGTAAAATAGAATATAGGTTCGAAAAGGCGGCTGTTTAGCCGCCTTTCACTAGAGAGGAGCGAAAAAATAATGGCAAAGGAAAAGACAGTACAGAGGGAACTGCCCGCCCTGGACGACATGGAAGGGCGCAAGGCCGCCCTGGCTTCGGCCCTGAAACAGATTGAAAAGGATTTCGGCAAGGGCTCCATCATGCGGCTGGGGGATGCCAAGTCCAGTATGAACGTGGAAGTCATACCAACCGGCATCCTGCCCCTGGATATTGCTTTGGGCGTAGGCGGCGTGCCCCGGGGACGTATTGTGGAAATCTACGGCCCTGAGTCTTCCGGCAAGACCACCGTCACCCTGCACATGATTGCCGAGGCCCAGAAGAACGGCGGCATCGCGGCTTTCATTGATGCAGAGCACGCCCTTGACCCCATCTATGCCCAGAAATTGGGAGTCAATATCGACGACCTCTTGATTTCCCAGCCGGACACCGGCGAGCAGGCTTTGGATATCGTGGACGCCCTGGTGCACAGCGGCGCCCTGGACATCATCGTGGTGGACTCCGTGGCAGCTTTGGTGCCCAAGGCAGAGATCGAGGGCGAGATGGGTGACAGCCACGTGGGCCTCCACGCACGTCTCATGAGCCAGGCCATGCGCAAGCTCACGGGCATCATCAGCAAGTCCCGCACGGTAGTGGTGTTCATCAACCAGATCCGTGAAAAGGTTGGCGTCATGTTCGGCAACCCGGAGACCACCACCGGTGGCCGTGCCCTGAAGTTCTATTCCTCTGTGCGCATGGATGTGCGCAAGAAGGATAAGATCACCCAGGGACAGGATGTAATCGGCAGCCACACCATCATCAAGGTGGTGAAGAACAAAGTGGCGCCCCCCTTCAAGCAGGCAGAGTTCGATATCATGTACGGCGAGGGAGTTTCCCGTCTGGGCTGCGTGGTTGACATGGGCGTGGAACTTGACATCATCGACAAGAGCGGCGCCTGGTTCTCCTACAATGGTACCCGCGTGGGACAGGGCAAGGAAAATGCCAAGAAGTATCTGGCAGAGAACCCGGAGACCTGTGAGGAAATCGAGAAGAAGATCCGCCAGAAGCTCATGGAATCCCAGCAGACGGAAGCCAACACCGAAGTGGCCCAGGCCATGAAGTCCGCCGAGGATGAGGTTGAGGCTGAGGATGAATAAGAAAACCGCCCTCATGTATGCGGTGGATCTGCTGGCCCGTCAGGAGCAGAGCGAAAGGCGCCTGCGGGAAAAGCTCGCCCGCAAGGGGTATGAGGAGGAAGAAATCGACGCCGCCATGGCGAGGCTTCACGAAAAGCATTACCTGAATGACGAAGAAGCCTGCCAGCGGCAGTTTGACTACCTCTACCGCGAAAGCCGCAGCTCAGTGCGGCAAATATGTCTCAAGCTCCAGCAAAGGGGATTCGAGGGCAGCCTGGTCAGGCAGTGCGTGCCCAGTGATACCTTTGAGCGTGAACAGAAGGCGGCCCTGAAGAACCTGAGCCTGAAATTCAAGCCCTCCGCTGACCAGCAGAAGATGCTGGCCAGCCTTTACAGGCAGGGCTTCGGCACCTCCGTCTGCCGGGAGGCAGTGGAAGAATTCACGGCTGAGGCGGAAGAAGAAAATTTATAGATAATGATATGTTTCCCTGTAAGGGTGCCTTTGGATTGGTTATCCTTACAGGGATATTTTTATTTCATTGACCTAAGTACCAAAAAGTGATACCATTGAGATATGAATAATAAACATAAACAGACATATAAGGCTATTTACAGTGACCCGGTCAGGTCAAATGTGAAATGGTCAGATATAGAGGCTCTGCTGGTGGCGGCAGGGGCTGTAATAACAGAAGGAAATGGCTCCCGGATTCGTATACTTCTTAATGGTGAGCGTGCTGTGTTTCACAGGCCTCACCCAGAAAATACAACCGACAAGGGGGCTATTAAGTCTATGCGCAGATTTTTGCTCAATGCGGGGGTGACGATTGATGAACTATAAGGGGTATATCGGAAAAGTAGAATACGATGAAGAGAATCATATTTTTTCGGGAGAGGTAATCAACACTCGTTCGGTGATAACTTTCCAAGGTGATTCTGTAAAAGAATTGGAGACAGCTTTCAAGGAATCTGTAGATGATTATTTGGATTGGTGTGCCCAGGATGGTGTGGAGCCGGAGAAGCCGTATTCGGGGAAATTCAATGTTCGCTTCCAGCCAGAGCTTCATCAGCAGGCCACGGTAGCAGCGAAAATTTTGGGAATGTCGTTGAATGCTTTTATTGCAAGGGCGGTTACAAATGAATTGAAGGCTGTGCCTGTGAAGTAGGAGTTGTAGTTATAATTGTCGCCGCTGTAAGGGCGGCAATTTTTTTAAGGATGTGTAATAATGTTGTCACAAGATGCAAATAATAAGATGAAGAATGTTATTTGGGATGATACTCCCGTGGATGTTACTGAGGAAGTCAATCTCATCTGGTCTATAGCCAATAAGCTGCGTGGCCCCTATCAGAGCGACAAATATAAGAATGTCATTATCCCCATGACGATTATCCGTCGGTTTGAGTGTGCGCTGGAACAGACGAAGCAGGCTGTGCTGGATAAGGTGGCGGCTATGCCGAATGTGCCGGATAAGGTGCTCTATAAGACAGCAGGGTATGCTTTTTACAATAAGAGCCGTTTGTCCCTCTGTGAACTGTTGAATGACCCGGATAATCTGGCTGAGAATTTCAAGGCTTATCTGCAGGGCTTTTCGGATAATGTCAAAAATATCATTGCCAATCTGGAGTTCGAGAAGGAAATTGTCAAGATGGACAAGCATAACCGCCTCTATCGTGTGGTGGAGTCCTTCTCTGAGGTGGACCTTGACCCGGCAATTATCGACAATGTGAAGATGGGCTATATCTTCGAGGATTTGATTCGCCGCTTCTCTGAAAATGCCGAGGCTGGTGATCATTACACGGGGCGTGATGTCATCAAGGTCATGGTGGAAATCCTGCTGGCTGAGGGGGCGGATGATGTCTTCGAGGATCACAAAGTCGTGCCTGTGCTTGACCAGGCTTGCGGCACAGGTGGTATGCTCTCCACGGCCTACAACTGGATCAAGCGTTTCAACGAAACCGCAGAGGTGAAGCTTTTCGGACAGGAAATAAATCCAGAATCTTATGCCATGTGTGTGGCAGAAATGCTCATCAAAGGTGAGGACGCAGATAAAATCAAGCACGTGGATACCATGAAAACAGAAAGCTTCCCTGACCAGAAGATGCGCTTCGTCATCGAAAATCCTCCCTTTGGGCAAGCATGGGGCGGCAAGGATGCCTCTGAGGGTGTGGAAGCTGCGGTGAAGGAGGAATTTGCCAAGGTCAACAGCCGTTTTATGGCCGGTCTGCCGGGTTCCGGTGATATGCAGCTTCTGTTCATGCAGTCTGCCATAGACAAGATGGATGAAGCTAATGGCCGCGCCGCCATCATCGAGAACGGCAGTCCTCTTTTCGCAGGGGGGACTGCATCAGGGGAAAGTCAGATTCGCCGGTATATGCTGGAGCATGACCTCATAGAGGCCATAATTGCGTTGCCCACAGACCTTTTCTACAACACGGGGATTGCCACCTACATTTGGATTCTCTCGAAAAACAAGCGGCACGAGCGTGAGGGCAAGGTTCAGCTGATTGATGCCACCCAGCTTTATCACGGGCTGCGGAAATCTTTGGGCAAGAAGCGCAATGAAATCACCGCTGAGGACAGGGAAGCCATTGTAAGGCTCTATGCAGATTTTGCGGAAAATGAGCAAAGCAAGATTTTCCGCAATACGGAGTTTATGTATCGTGAGTACGCTGTCATGCAGCCACTGCAGCGTAGCTATGCCATCAATGAAGAACGCATTGAGCGCATGTTGGAAAAGAAGGCTTTGTCTTCCCTTTATGATGATGCCAAGGTCTTAGAGTTGATGGGGCTGGATGAATTATCCAGCAAAGAGCAAAAGAAGCTTTCAGCCTATGAGAAGGGGGAGGCTCTTTATAATGCGATATTGGCAGACCTTCGTGCCAACATCTCCGATAAAGTGTATATGTCCCCAGAGGAGTTTGAGCCCGTATTGGAGCGTGCCCTGGCAAATCAGGCTATGCTTATGTCTGTGCAAAGAGGTTTATTTGGAAAGATAATGGACGGTCTTTCTATTATGGATAAACAGGCGAAGATTCAGCGTGACCGCAAGGGCAATATCATCTATGACAAGGAAACCAAAGATACTGAGATTGTGCCCTATGAAGAAAGCATTGAGAATTATATGGCAAGAGAAGTCCTGCCCCATATCCCTGATGCCAAGGCATTCTTTGAGGAAGATTTGAGCAAGAAGAAGCCTGTTATCAAGACCGGGGCGGAGATCCCCTTTACCCGCTATTTCTACAAGTACGTGCCGCCCAAGGCCAGTGACGAACTGGCGAAGGAGTTTTTGGCACTTGATAAGAGTGTCAATGAGCGTATTGCAAAACTCTTTGGAGGCACGGCGTTATGAGAGAAATGAAAGATAGTGGAGTAGATTGGATTGGTAAGATACCTAAATCATGGTATCTTACCAAAATCAAGTATTGTGTGGATTTATGTGGTAGTGGTACTACGCCTAAGTCTAATAATATAGAATACTATGATGGAGACGTTTCTTGGATACAAAGTGGAGATTTATATTCTACGGATGTCATAAAAGATACTGCTGTAAAGATAACAGGGATAGCTTTGCGTGACCATTCTGCTCTAAAAGTATACAAAAAAGATTTTCTTGTATTAGCAATGTATGGTGCATCTATAGGAAATGTCTCTATTTCAAAAATTGATGCTTGTGTGAATCAAGCTTGCTGTTGTTTAAAAACAAATGCGAATAATGACTTGATGTTTTTGTATTATTGGCTTTTGTATTGCAAAGAAAATTTTTTGATAAAAGCAGTTGGAGGAACACAACCTAACATTAGTCAGGTTATGATAAAAAATCAATGCTTCTTAGTTGTCCCTTATAGGGAACAATTAAAAATTGTATCGTATCTTGATAGGGAATGTGAAAAACTTAATAAAATTACTGCTGATATTGAACGTGAAATTGAAGTCTTACAAGAATATAAGCAATCGGTTATCACTAAGGCAGTTACCAAAGGGTTGGATAAAAATGTGGCTATGAAGGATAGTGGAATTGATTGGATTGGTTATATTCCACAACACTGGAAGAAGATAAAACTAAAATATTTGGTTTCGATTCGTTCGGGTGATGCTTTTGCAGTAAGTGAATTGTTAGATGATGGGATATACCCTGTATATGGCGGTGGCGAACAAATCGGTATGTGTGACAAGTTTAACGCCAATGAAAAAGATATTTTAATTGGTAGAGTGGGAGCTAGGTGCGGCTGCGTTTCTTATCCACAAAGGAAAGTATATGCGACAGATAATGCATTGGTAGTAACTTCTAAATACAATACAACATATTTATCTTATATTTTGGAATCTATGAAATTAAATAGATTAAACACATCTAATGCACAACCTCTAATAACTGGTGCAAAAATAAAGAATGCTTATATATCATTTGTTTTTGATGAAGCAGAGCAAAAAAATATCGTAGAGTATCTTGATGAAAAATGTGCAGAAATTGAGTTAATTATAGATGACAAGCAAAAGCAGCTTTATACTTTATCAGAATATAAGAAATCCCTAATCTACGAATATGTGACAGGCAAGAAGGAGGTGCCTGTGGATGCGTGAGATTTTATCGGAGCGGGAATATCAATCCTTTATCTTGGAGCAGCTGCGGGATAAGAATGGCTTCCTTATCCGCAACGCCAAAACGGACTTTGACCGTTCAGTTGCCATGGACAGGGCGCTTCTGTTTGAATTTCTTGAGGACACCCAGCCGGACGAAATGCAGGCCCTGCGCCGCATCTACAAAGAGCAGACCGAGGAAACTCTGGTCAACTACATCAATCAGCAGGTCACCTCAAAAAAAGGCAGCCTCATTTCCGTCTTGAAGCACGGCATTGAGCCAGCTACAGGCATTGTGCTGAAGCTCATGTACGACAGACCTGCCTCGAAGCTCAACCCTGCCCTTTTCGCCAAGTATGAGAAAAACCGCTTTTCCGTCATGGAGGAAGTGTGGGCCAGTGATGATGAACGTGTCGATGTAGTCATTTTCCTTAATGGCCTGGCTATCATGACCTTTGAACTGAAGTGCAACTATCAGGGGCAGTCCTACAGTGATGCCATCTACCAGTACCGCAAAGACCGCAACCCCAAGACGCGACTGTTCCTTTTCAAAGCGGGGGCACTGGTCAATTTTGCCATGGACCTCAATGAAGTCCACATGACAACTAAACTCTCTAAAGATACAACCTGGTTCCTGCCCTTCAATCAGGGCAATGGTGAGGGCGTGCAGGCGGGCAAGGGCAATCCCCTCTATGATGACAAGTACAGCGTCAGCTATATGTGGGAAGATATCCTGCAGAAGGATACCTTGCTGGAAATCATCAACAAGTTTATCTTCGTGGATATTTCTGAGAAAGTGAACGAGGAAACGGGGCGGAAGGAGAAGCGGGAGAATCTGATTTTCCCGCGGTATCACCAGCTTGATGCTGTCCGCAAATTGCTGGCAGATGTGAAGGTCAATGGCAGTTCACAGAACTACCTTATCCAGCATAGCGCAGGTTCCGGCAAGACAAACAGCATTGCCTGGCTTTCGCACCGTCTTGCCTCCCTGCATGATGATGAAGACAGGATTATCTTTGACCATGTCATCATCATGACGGACCGTGTGGTAGTAGACCGCCAGCTTCAGGCGGCAGTGCTGGGGATTTCTCACAAGAGCGGCCTTATCCGTGTCATGGATGACAGCTGCAGTTCGTCTGATTTGGCTAGGGCTTTGTCACAGAATACGAAGATCATCGTCACTACTATCCAGAAGTTCCCCTATATCGTCGATGAGGTAAAGAATCTAAAGGAACAGCGCTTTGCTGTCATCATCGACGAGGCCCATTCCTCTACGGCGGGCAAAAATATTGCCGCTGTTACCAAGGCTCTGGGTTCAAAAGAAGGTTCGGAGGATGAGGACGAACGGGATATGGAAGATGCTATTGCCGAAGAGATTGAACTGAACGGCAAGCAGGCTAATGTCTCTATGTTCGCCTTTACCGCTACGCCGAAGGCTATGACCTTGAAGAAGTTCGGGCGGCTGAATACCAAGGGGATGTACGAGGCTTTCCATATCTATTCCATGAAGCAGGCCATTGAGGAAGGCTTCATTTTGGATGTGCTGCAGAACTATACCACCTATGATACTTTCTATAGGATAAATAAGGCCATCGAAGATGACCCGGAGTTGAAGACTGCCGAGGCCAAGCGCAAGATTGCCCGCTATGCGGCGCTCCATGATACGAATATTGCCCAGCGCATAGAGATCATCATAGAACATTTCCGCACCACCATCATGGGGGAATTGGGCGGTACGGCCAAGGCTATGGTGGTCACTGGCTCCCGTCAGGAGGCCGTGAAGTACAAGCAGGCTTTTGATAAGTATATCCGACAGAAAAGCTACAGCATGAAGGCCATCGTGGCATTTTCCGGCAAGGTGAAAATGCAGGGCACGGACTATACGGAAGCGGGCATGAATGGCTTTTCCGAGCAGAAGACCCGTGACAAGTTCGACAGCTCGGAATACCATGTCATAATTGTGGCCAATAAGTATCAGACAGGCTTTGACCAGAAGCGGCTCTGTGCTATGTATATCCTCAAGAAGCTCAACGGTGTCACGGCTGTGCAGACCCTTTCGCGCCTGAACCGCATCTGCCCGCCCTATGCGAAGAAGACGTTCATTCTTGATTTCGTCAATGATTATGGGGATATGAAGAAAGCTTTCTCCGTGTATTATACGGTGACATTCCTTTCCAACTCTGTCCGTCCGGAGTCTATCTATGAACTGGAAGCAAGGATTGACGGCTACGGTATCTTCGATGATGAGGATGTGGCCAAGGTCAATGAACTGCTTTATGGCAATGACCGCAACAAGAAAACCCGCATTGCCAAAGTCCTTTATCGTACCCAAAAGCAGATGGAGCATTACAAAGATGACGAGCTGAAATTGCTTATGAAGCTCTTGCGGGGATTCGTGAAGTATTATGAGTTCCTTATTCAGGTATCAAGCTTCGAGGATCACGCTATCCACAAGAAATATACCTTCATCGACTGCCTGCTGGCTTTCGTCAATATTCGCCACGGAGGCGGTGGCTTTGACCTCAAGGGCAAGATAACCGCCAGCGACTTCAAGCAGGAGAAGACTGGGATGTATGTTAAGGAAGATATTGTTCCTTATCCCATTGTCAAATTGCCGGTTCCAGATAACATCAACGTATCGCCTGAGGTTTATCAGAAACTGTCCGAGATTATAGATGAAATCAACAGTCGCACGGGACAGAATTTTGACCGGGATGTTGCCGTCAAGTCCATGTTGCAGCTGCGCGACATCATGCTGAAATCAGATGACCTCAAAGCCAGCGCGAGGAATAATACCGCCTCGAACTTTGAGATTTCCTTCTACAACCAGCTGGATGATATTTTAGTGGAGGGTTATGAACAAAATCAGGACTTCTTTTCACTGCTTCTGAGCAATGAAGGCATCAAGCATCAGGCTATGGGGATTTTTGCAGATGAAGTTTATCGGGAATTACGTGAGAATCAAATGAATGTGTAATATGGTCACGAAAAAGGACTCCAAAGTTCGGAGTCCTTTTTTATGTACATATCTATTTTTATGCTCTCACCAGCCATTCCGACAAATTCCTTTTCGCAGAGTCGAAGTTCACGCCAATCTTGAAGAGCTGCCGCTGGTCGGCTGCGAGGGGGGCGGCGTAGGCTTTTTCCTCTATCTGGGCCAGGGCCTCCTGGGCTGATTTGTCCAGCTTGAATTCAAAGAGGTAGATGAACTCTTCCGTTTCCAGTATGCAGTCGGCCCTGCCCCGGCTGCTGTGTACTTCGCATTGCACGAACTGGCCCAGCAGGGTGAAGACGATGTAGAGTACGGACTGGAAGTAGTGTTCGAAGGGAGCAGCGTCTGTGGTATAGGGGATGCCGGCGAAGAGGGCGGTGAGGATGTCCCTGGCACCATCAGTATCCCCTGCCTCCAGGCAGTCGCAGAGGGCGAATACATCTGTGCCGCGATTTGCTATGGCGGCGGGAGTGTAGGCGGGCAGGAGGCTTTTCAAAAAGGCGTATTTTACTTCGTTATTGGGGAAGCCAAGGGTGTAGACCTGGCGGCGCTCATTGAACCCCTGGATGGTCAGATAGCCTGTCTGGTAGAGCAGGGGGACGGGGTCGGGATTTTCGTAGCGGTAGTCTGTCAGAGCGTCCATATCGGCGCAAAGAGTCTTGTCCGTGAAGCGATTGGCATTCAGCCGGGCTTCCTGCACCCGTTTTACCAGGAAGGTGGGGGTGCCGGTGGAGAACCAGAAGGCTTTGAACTGCCGTTTCTTGAGGGCATTTAGCAGACTGAAGGGATTGTAAAGGCCGGGGCAGCCGGGGAAGAAGTGGTAGCCGTCGTACATGGCGGCCAGTTTCTGCAGGGCCTCATCTTCTGTCAGCTTGTGCTTTTCGGCCAGCTGTTTCAGTTCCGGCTGGAAATTCTGCTCTATTTCTTCCTGGGTCAGCCCGCAGATGGCGCTGTATTCCTCATCAAAGGAAATGTCCTCCAGCTGGTTCAGATCACTGAAAATGCTGACCTTGCTGAATTTCGTGACACCAGTGATGAAGACGAACTGCAGATAGGCATCGTAACTTTTCAGAGTGCCGAAGAAGCCTTTGAATACTGCTTTGTTATGCTCTTCGCGTTCCTTGTTTTCAAGTACCTCTAGGAGAGGTTTATCATATTCGTCCACCAGCACCACGCATTTTTTGCCGGTTTCTGCTTTAGCTTTCATAAGCAGGGTTTGGAAGCGGGCGCTCAGGGAGCCTTGGGGGACACAGTCATACAGGGCCTCCCATTTCTGCAGCATTTTGTCCAAAGCATCCTCCAGGGCCGTATCCTGCTGATAGTTCTCCCCGTTGAAGTCAAAGTAAAATACTGGATAGGGCTGAAAGGCGTTTTCGCTGCCTTCTTCCATTTTCTCAATGGAGAGTCCAGCAAAGAGTTCTTTCTTCCCCTCCCAATAAGCCGCCAGGGTGGAGAGGAACAGGCTCTTGCCGAAACGACGGGGGCGGCTGAGGAAGTATTGCCGTCCGGAATGTGCCAAATCATATATGTAGCTTGTCTTGTCAACATACAGGAAGTTTTCCTGTCGCAAAATATCGAAGCTCTGCACCCCTATGGGCAGTTTTCTGTTCAAATCCTTCATTTTCACGGCTCCTTTCCTTGTTTTTTGCCTGGCTCAGACGTCTTTTTATGGCTCAAGCATAGCATATTTTCAAAAAAATAGCTATACTGATGAATCTTCTTTCAGGTTCCCCCTGCCGGGGGCAGGAATTTGCCATAAGCAAGGAGAATATTTGCCAGATAGATTTGTTTGCTGATAGAAAAGTGAAGGGGAGAATCTGGAGCGTGAAGGGGATAAGGACCTGGCTTCGACGGATGACTGAATATAGCCGGGCCAGCATCAGGCGGCAGGTGTTGTTTTTGGTACTGGCCTGCAGCCTGGGGACTTTGCTGGCGGCCCTCCTGATGTTTGGCTATCACCTGCGCGGCCTGGAAGAATCGCTGGTGGCAGAGGGACGGGAGATTGAGGAAATCGTAGCAGAGTCTGTGGGCGAATCTGTAAGGAAGCGTACTAAGGCCTGGCTGGAAATATCGGTGGAGAATGAAGCTGCCTATTTTGCCGACATGGTGGAAGATGCTGGCAGCTTCGCGGAACTGCAGCGCCAGTTCAGGAATTCTACTTTTGGCAAGACAGGCATCAGTTTCTGTCTGGATGGCAAGGGGCAGGTGGTGCTGTCCTCTGGCAGGAAGACGATGTTGAAGGGCAGGTTCCAGGGTGAGAATCTCAGGGAAAGCGATGAACCGAGTCTGGCGGAGGCCGCCCGGCGCATGACCGCAGGCGAAAGCGATGTGGTGAAGGAGGTTTTACTATGGCAATAGTGACTTCACGGCTGAAGGCTGGGAGCATACCTTCTGAGGAGGTAATGGCGAGGATAAAGGAGGCCGTATGTTACCCGGTGACATTTGATGAGGATTGCCCGGAGCTCACTGATGAACAGCTTAGGGAGTTCAAGCCTGTAAATCCTGAACTTCATGCCAATCCTAAGTATTTCAAGCCAAAGAAGAGGCAGATTACCCTAAAAATAGATGCTGATGTATTGGAGGCATACCGGGGAACGGGTAAAGGCTATCAGACTAGAATTAACGAGGCATTGCGTCATGCAGCTGTTAACGCAGGCCTTCTGATGGGCTGATGTAGTGTCCAAGCTTTTATATCTGAAAATTTTTTATGCCGTTTTATTTATCGAATGATTTGTACTCTGGAGCGGTGCAAGAAGATAACTGAACAGAGAGAAAGCCACCTTTCCTAAAAAAGAAAAGGTGGCTTTTCTAATGGCATTTGGATCAGAATTTTCCTCCTCCGCCGCCGTGGCTGCCGCCGCCACCGCCGCCGGAGCTTTTCTTTGGCTTGGGGCGGCGGGTTTCGGTGGTGTAGAGGAAGGTGTCGTTGTTTTCCGTGAGGCTTACGCTGCCGTCTTCCAGATAGGCATCTGCCGAGGGGGCGTAGGCCACATTGCTCATCATGCCTTCAAGGCCGCTCTTGACCAGAATGGCGGCAAGAACGCCCAAGGCAATGGCTATGACCAGGGCCAGGGGACTGAATTCGTTGTAGGGGTCGTAAGGCTCCCCTTCCCGCTCGTAGTAGGCGAGCATTTCATCTGTGCCGTCTACGTAGGCATCAAAGGCACCGTAGAAGTCATTGTCCTTCAGATGGGGCAGGAAGGCTTCTTTCAGATGGGGGAAACCGCCGTCATCGGTGATGATGGTGCGCATGACGCTGTCCGTGGATACATGGTAGTCGCGGCTGTCCATGGCCAGGAGCAGCACGATGCTGCCGTTCTTGCCGCCGGCATACTGCTTATCAAGGATGCTGTTGGCAGTCTTGCCCGGGGGTGCCCCCTTCAGGGATTTCATGGTGACGATGCCGATTTTCACTTGATGGGCATCTTCCACCTGCTTGATTTTCTGCTCCAGTGCTGCTTTCTGCTCTGCCTTGAGAAGCTTGGCTCCGTCCTGGACAGAGGCGGCAAAGGCCGCCGTCATGGTCAGCAGGAGGCAGAGCAGGAGGGCAGAGAGCATAGCGGATACTCTAGCAAGTCTTTTCATCTTCACGCCTCCTCATTCTGCCAGCACTTCTGTCAGGAGATACTTGGCTATATAGTAGAACAGGGGCGTGGTTAGAGCAAAGATCAGCAGGCTGTAGAGCAGGGATTTTTTCTTGTCAATGGGCAGGCTGCCCACGGTTTTCCCTGTCTGGCCGTTCATCATGAAGGTGTAGGGCTGGTCCTGGTATTTCGTGGTGAGTATCCACACCGGGGCCATGGCATAAGACACAGCGCCTTCCTCCTTGAAGACGGAGGAGGTATTGCAGTTCACGGAGTCATAGCCTGTGACGGTGTCTGCCAGCACGCCCACAGCGCTTTCCTCTACCCGCTTGTCTGCCCTGGGCACAGAAGCATCTGCATCCACATCGTACTTGTCTGCCAGGAAGCCAGTCATATAGGTCTGGGTGAAGGGCACCATTTCCTTGTAGTCGAAAGGCTCGATGCTCTCCATGTAATCATCGTCCATCTTCTCGCTGCTGTCCACGGGAATGTTTGCAAAGCTCATTTTCCCCGCCCGGTTGCACTCGTAGTGGCGGGTGATAGTGACAATCTCATCACTGGTCTCGAAAGTGTTGTCCGTGGTGGCATGGAAGCTGGCGTGGGCATCGACTTTGGCATCAAAGAGCCAGAAGGGCACGTACATGGGCTGGATTTTTTCCAGCTTGTTGGCACTGTCAAAGCCCGAGGGCAGGAGAGGCTTGCCTTTGTAGAATTCCTTCAGGGAGGCGAGGGCCTCCTCCTTGGTTTTCTTGAAGGGTATGATGTAATCCGGCCTGAGAGTGCCAGAGAACTTCTGGGGCACCATGGTGGGGTTGCCACAGTAGGCGCACTGGGTGGACATGGTGTTCATATCCGCCACAATCTCCGCTCCGCAGGAGGAACAAACCAGGCTGCGCAGGTTGGCAGTGTCTTCTTCGCTCCACTCACTGCCGGCCTGTTGGGTTTCCCATTTCTTGTCCTCCAGGTCGGCCAGGGCAGCGGCTCTTTCCTCTGCCTGACGGTAGAGTTCCTCGATGGTTTCCGTCTGGAACTCTGTGCCGCAGTATTCGCAAGTGATGGTTTCCTTGCCAGGCTGGTAGGAGAGCGGGGCACTGCAGTTAGGGCATTTGTAATTTACCGCAGATTCTGCCATAGAGCCCCCTCCTTACGGTCTGGGGCTGCCGCAATTGGAACAGAATTTGCCCTTGTTCACGGTGCCGCAGGAGCAGGTCCAGTCCCCGGCAGGTTTGGGCTTGCCGCACTCGGCGCAGAACTTGCCCGTATTCACAGCACCGCAGGAGCAGGTCCAGCTGGTGTTTTCGGGGCGGGGCTTGCCGCACTCAGCGCAGAATTTGCCCGTGTTGCCTGTGTGGCCGCAGGCGCAGGCCCAGCCGCCGGCAGCAGGCTGGGCAGGGGCTGCAGGAGCCTGGGCATTGCCCATTTTGTAAAGGTCTTCGGCCCTGACGCCGCCAGCTCCAGCCGCCATATTCATGCCCATGAAGCCGATGGCGGCGCCGCCTGCGTTATTGGCAGCGTCCTGCATGGCGGCAGCCTGGGAACCTACCATGTGGGCTGCGGCCATGGTGGGATTGCGGAAGGCGGCGTTGCGCTGGAGCTCCTTGATCATCTGCTGGTCTTCTTCGCTGATGCTCACGTTGCTGACGCCGAAGGAGACGATTTCAATGCCCCGCAGTTCGCCCCATTTCTTGCTGAGCACATCATTGAGGGCATCGGCAATCTCTTGGGTGTGGGCGGGCAGTTCGCTGTAGCGGATGCCCAGGGCTGCAATCTTGGCCATGGCAGGCTGCAGGGCTGTCATGAGCTCGGATTTCAGCTGGCTGTCGATTTTGTCACGGGAATACACGCCTTCTATATTGCCACAGACGTTCTTGTAGAACAGCAGGGGATTCTTCAGATGGTAGCTGTACTCGCCGAAACATCTGAGGGAAATGTCAATGTCCAGGCCCACGTTCCTGTCCACCACCCGGAAGGGAATGGGGGTGGGGGTGCCGTACTTGTTGCCCATGATTTCCTTGGTATTGAAGTAATAGACCCGCTGATCCGTGGAGGCTTCCCCGCCGAATTTGACACGGTTCAGGAATTCGTCAAAGACCTTCTTGGCGCTGTCCCCAAGGCTGCCTTCGAAGATGGTGGGCTGAGTGGCAGAATCGAAGATGAACTCGCCAGGCTCGGCGCAGACTTCTATGATCTCGCCCTGTTCCACGATCATCATGCACTGGCCGCTGTTCACAGTGATGACTGAGCCGTTGGAAATCACATTGTCGCTGCCGTCCGTGTTGCTGCTGCGTTTGCCTGCGCGCTTCTGTCCCTTGGCAGCCAGAATGTCCTCGCTCAGGCTGTCACAGTAAAAGAATTCTTTCCATTGGTCAGCCAGCACGCCGCCTGCGGCGCCAGTCACAGCTTTGATAAGTCCCATAGTGTA
>ODAI013367135.1_pt1 | contig 19198 bp, 11 predicted proteins | sample 1539321 | NCBI WGS metagenome assembly ODAI01 (sample SAMN02144231, study PRJEB22623) | gut metagenome | biome: sheep rumen | host: Ovis aries | place: New Zealand
AGAGAGTATCTTTATGTCAGAGTAAGGGGGAAAAGTACCTTCAGTAAGCCGTGATAGAAGATCTGTGGATAAATGGTCTTAATAATAGGAGACAGAAATTTTATATAAATTTTACATGGATTATGTTTGGCTTTTATGTGGACGTGGTATTGTGTTAACTGGAGAAAATTAGCATTTGCGCACTGAAATCTGATAGATAATCGGAGGGTTTACAATGGACAATTTAAAGTGTTTTTGCAACAGAGAGCTTTCGTGGCTTAAATTTAATGAGAGAGTATTAGATCTTGCAGGAGCTGAAAAGACGCCAATAGGAGAAAGACTGAATTTCCTATCTATTTACCAGTCAAATCTTGATGAATTTTTCATGGTAAGAGTAGGTACTTTAGTTGATCAGATGCAGATTCCGGACTTTAGAGAAAATAAAACTCATATGAGTGCAAAGGAGCAGCTAGAGGAGGTATTCAAGCGCTATAAGGAGATTGAAAAGAAGAAAAATCACATCTATTCAAATCTTCTTCATGAGCTAGAGGCCTTTGGTATTCATCTAGTTGATTATACAAGTGCTACTGCAGCCATGAAGAAGGAACTTGTGAAGCTTTTTGATAATAGCATTGCGCCGTATCTTTCTCCGATCATTACAGGAAAGCCCATGCCATTTCCGTTTATGGTAAATAAACAGCAGTATGTTGTTACAAGACTTAGCACAAAGGGAGGAAAGCCAAAAATCGGTGTCATTAATTGTGCTAATGATGAATTCCCAAGATTAATAGCGGTTCCGGGAAGAAAGAGCGAATTTGTTCTTTCTGAGCAGGTCATCTTAAATAATGTAGATCGAGTGTTTAAGCAGTTCAAGGTAGAGGAGAAGGCCATAATCAGAGTTACCAGGAATGCAGATATAGATGCTGATGAAATTTACGATGAAAGCATGGATTATAGGGACATCATGGAAACTCTCATTAAGCAGAGAAAGAGACTTAGCCCGGTTCGTCTTGAAGTATCTGAAAAGCTATCAAAGCCTTTTAGAAAAGAGCTATGCGGATATCTGGGAATGGATAAGGATCATATTGTTCTAGTTTCCTCTGATATGGATTTAACTTATGTAAGTAAGATGAAGGCACTTTTACCTGATGATAAGTCTCTTTATTATGCAAAAAGAATACCAAGGGGAAGCCTTGGCCTTAATATGAAGGGAAGCATCATTAATCAGGTAATTAAAAAGGATAGACTTTTATCTTTCCCGTATGAGAGCATTAGGCCATTTCTTGCAATGCTCCATGAGGCAGCCTTTGATCCTAATGTAATATCCATAAAGATGACACTTTACCGTCTTGCAAGCCGCAGTAAGGTAATAGATGCCCTTGTAGATGCGGCAGAAAATGGCAAGCAGGTAACTGTACTTATAGAGCTGAGAGCAAGATTTGATGAAGAAAATAATATTGAATATTCAAGAAAGCTTGAAGAGGCAGGGTGCCATGTTATTTACGGACCTACTGGCTATAAGGCGCACGCAAAACTCTGCCTTATCACAAGAAGAAATACCGGAAGCGGTGCAGGAAGTGATAAGAGCGCAATAAGCTATATTACCCAGGTAGGAACCGGTAATTATAATGAAAAAACTTCAAAGCTTTATACTGACCTTTCCCTTATGACAGGAAACAGGGAAATAGGCTTGGCAGCAGAGCAGGTTTTTGATGCGCTTACGGCACGTAAGCTGGTCAAGGACATAGACTATCTTTTAGTTGCGCCTTACTGCTTACAGAACAGGATAGTAGCCTTCATTGATGAAGAAATAGAAAAGGCAAGGGAAGGAAAGCCGGCATATATAGGTGCAAAGCTCAATTCACTTACCGACAAGGTAATCATTGATAAGCTCATAGAGGCTTCGCAGGCAGGAGTAAAGATACAGCTCATAATAAGAGGAATTTGCTGCATTGTGCCGGGAATTGAAGGCTATACTGAGAATATTTCAGTTGTAAGTCTTGTAGGAAAGTTCCTTGAGCATTCAAGAATATATCGTTTTGGAATTGAGCCTACTGACAAGCTTTTCATTGGCTCAGCTGATTTTATGACCAGAAATACCGAAAGAAGAGTAGAGGTAGCTGTGCCTATTTTTGATACAAGAGTCAAGGATAGAATAAGATATATTTTTGATACCGTATACTCGGATAATGTAAATGGCAGAGATCTTAATTCTAACGGTGACTATGAATATAGGGATGCATCCGTAAAGGAAATTAATTCGCAGGAACTCTTATTTGCGGAGCATATGCATTCGTCAAAGGCATCAGATAGAAAGAAGGCCATGGAGGCGGCTAGACTTGCAGCGACATCTGGAAAGCCAGCAGTGCCAAAGGAGAGCGAGGGCAAAGCGCAGGAGGCTGGTGCGAGCGTAGAAAAGAAGAGTACCGCAAAGAAGAGTACCGCAAAGAAAAGTACTGCAAAGAAGAGAACTGCAAAGAAGAGAGCTGCAAAGAAAAGTGCTGAAAATAAAGTAGTAAAAAAGAATGCTGCAAAGAATGGCACTGCAAAGAAAAGTACATCTAAAAAAATTGCAGATAATAAGGCAGCAAAAGTAAAGACTGACAAAAAAACAAAAGCTCTAAGGCAAACGGAGACTAAAATTACAGAAAGCCTTAAAGCTAAGAGTACTAAAAAGAAAAAATCTGAAAATTAAATAATCATAGGTCTTTAAGTAGAACTGAAAGACTCTTAACAAGCTCTGGTATTGTGCTCTCGAAATTGACGCCGTACCAGGGCTTTTTTGGATCATTTAGGGTTTCCTGAATAGTTATTGCAGTATAGTCTGCAGCTAACTTAAAGGAGTCGTGAAGAGATACGCCCTGAACAAGTGCGCCGACACTTACACTGGCGAAAATATCACCGGTACCATGGAAGGCGGCATCAATTTTATCTGCCTGATAGGTAAAGTATTTTCCAGAAACAGTATCAAAGCCATATACGCCGGTTTTACCAGGAAGTAAAGATACACCTGTTAAAACGACGATTTTAGAACCGAGAGCAGCGAGCTTATCAATAAGATGCTTTATATAAGACTCATCATAAGTAGTCTTGTATTCGGTGTTTGTCATGAAGCAGGCTTCGGTTATGTTAGGAACGATGATGTCTGCCTTTTTGCAGAGACCTGCGTTTAGAGCGGCATATTTTTCATCAAAGCCGGCATAGAGCTTTCCATTATCTGCCATTACAGGATCTATGAAGATGAGGGTGTCCTCCGTTTTAAAATCATCAAATATTTTTTCAGTAATGGCGATTTCTTCTTCAGAGCCTAAATAGCCGGTATATATTGCGTCAAAGCTTTCCCCGAGGCTTTTCCAGTGCTGCGTTATTGGAACAAGCTCTGAGGTAAGATCCTTTACAGTGAAATTTTTGAACATTGTATGGGTTGAAAGTACTGCAGTAGGCAGGATTACAGTTTCAACTCCCATAGAAGAGATGATGGGAAGAGCTACCGTAATGGAGCATTTGCCCAGGCAGGAAATATCCTGAATTGTAAGTATACGTTTCATAGTGCCTCCAGTTTATTTAATAGTTTTTGAATCTGTTTTTTGCATATTACGTGTGAGCATCCGCATTTTGCATCTGCGTTTGCCTATAGGTATTTTGTAAAAGACGTCTTTTTATATGGGGTTTATCATATACGTTATAAATGCATATAATAATTAATATATGCCAGTACCTTTATAGGCGCTGGCATATGTTAGGTAATTCATAGATTATTATATGCAAAATTGAATATATATGAATAGTCAGATTGATACTATTTGATAAGACCAGATTGGATAAATTTATCCTTCTATACTTGGCTTAACTCCCTTTAGTTCTTTTCTTGTTTTAAGAGAGACCATAAGAGGTATTACCATTAGGCACCAGGCGATAGGCTCAGAAACGATGATTCCCCAGTATCCATACTTAGGAGTGAGAAGAATTACTACAACTACCTTAACAAGAAGCTCTAAAAAGCTTGATATTAATGGAGAAAACTTGTCTCCGATGGCCTGAAGGGCGTTTCTTGTAATAGTAACAAGAGTTACAACAAAGAAGAACAAACAGTCGAACTGCTGGTATTTAACAGCCGTCTTAACTACAGGGCTATCAATGGAGTCGACGCTTGCAAGTATTTTTATCAAATAAGGAAGTATTGTATAGCACATAATTATCATGAGTATGCACCATACCCAGGCTATTTTATAAACTAATCTTAAGCCGTATTTAATTCTTCCATATTTTTTAGCACCAAGGTTCTGTCCGCAGTAGGTTGCCATGGTTGCACCTAAAATTGCAAAAGGCATCATCATGAAATCTGAAAGCTTTCTTGTAACCGTGTGGGCAGTGAGGATATCTTCATCAAATTTGTTGATAGTTGTGGATAAAGCTGCAGTACCTATGGCGACCATGGAAAGCATGAGGGCCATGGAAAGGCCTGTTCCGTAGAGTTTGATGTCAAGCTGGGCGTCTGGAGAAAAATCATACTTATCCACAATTAGAAGTGGATAATTTGTTAGTATGTGGATAAAACAGAGGATAAGTGAAACCAGCTGGGATAAAATTGTGGCTTCAGCGGCCCCTGCGATACCTCTTTTAAGTACTAATATGAAGAAGAAATCCAGACCGATATTTAATACAGCAGATATGATAAGGAATATCATAGGTGTCTTTGAATCGCCTATAGCTCTTAACAGGCTAGTTGCAAGGTTGTTAAAAGCAGTAATAATAAGGAACAAAAAAATTACTGAAATATAGGATTTTGCACCGCTATAGAGATTTTCCTTTACGTTGAAAAATTTTAGCAGCGGATCCAAAAACGTCATGCAGATAATTGTCATAATGGCTGCAGTTATGAGAGTAAGCTTTATGGCGTGAGCTACGTCCCTCTTTATTGCTTTTGTGTTATTTGCTCCGAAGTCATTTGCTACTATTAGTGAAAAGCCGTTTGTTAGACCAAAAAGAAAGCTTATCATGAGTGCACTAAGAGCACTGGTTGCGCCGATCATGGCAATGGAGTCACCGGGAAGGGTAGCTCCGACTATCCAGGTATCGGCAAGATTGTAGCATAGCTGTACACTGTTTCCTACAAGCAGTGGTATTGCAAACGAAATAATTAAGTTCAGGGGATTTCCCTGTGTCATGTCCTTCATACCTTTATTCATCTTATTTTCCCTCTTTAAATGTAAACGATTTCATATAATGACCGCGATATTCTATACCTAAATTGAAAATAAGTCAATGATTTTTACATAAACAATTCACAAGATTTCTTGACATAATTGGTAAAAAGATTTATTATAGAAAACGTGTAAGTGGCTTGTAAAATATATGAATTTTTTACAAACCATTGAAAATAATTATAAATGATAAATGAGCGTAAGATGCGCAAATGGAGGAATGTTATGACAGAGTATAAGCCATTCAAAGAGGGCAAGGTTCGTGAAATTTATGATGTAGGAGATAGCCTTATTATGGTCGCAACAGACCGTATCAGCTGTTTCGATGTAATTTTAAAGAATAATGTTGATAATAAGGGTAAGGTCCTTACACAGATGTCAAAGTTCTGGTTTGACTACACAAAGGATATCCTTCCAAATCATATGATTTCTGTTGATACAAAGGATATGCCGGAGTTCTTTAGAACACCTGAATTTGAAGGCAGAAGCATGATGTGCAAGAAGCTTGAGATGCTTCCTCTTGAGTGCATTGTCCGTGGATATATTACAGGAAGCGGCTGGGCAAGCTACCAGAAGACTGGTCTTGTTTGCGGAATCAAGCTTCCAGAGGGCCTTAAGGAATCAGATAAGCTTCCTGAGCCAATTTATACACCATCTACAAAGGCTGAAATCGGTGATCATGATGAGAATATTTCATATGAGAGAAGCATCGCTCATCTTGAGAAGTTCTACCCGGGAAAGGGCGAGGAATATGCAGCAAAGCTTAAGGAGTATACAATTGCTCTTTACAAGAAGTGTGCAGATTATGCTCTTACACGCGGAATCATCATTGCTGATACAAAGTTCGAGTTCGGTCTTGATGAGAATGGAAATATATTAATTGCAGATGAAATGCTTACTCCAGACAGCTCACGTTTCTGGCCAGCAGAGGGATATGAGGCAGGACATGGACAGCCATCCTTCGACAAGCAGTTCGCACGTGACTGGCTCAAGGCTAATCCGGATAATGATTGGACTCTTCCACAGGATATTGTTGATAAGACAATCGGAAAGTACCTTCAGGGCTATGAGCTCCTTACAGGAACAAAGCTTGCATAAGAGCGCATAAAAATAGTAAAGTGAGGGCAAAAGATGTTTGATGACATTCATATAGTGCTCGCATCGGCTTCGCCGAGAAGAAGCGAAATACTGACCAAAATGGGAATCACCTTCGAAAAGCTTCCTAGTGAAGCAGAGGCAGTTTTTAAGGATAAGGTAGATGAACCACTTAAGCCACATGAAAAGGCAGAGCAGCTTTCGTATGTAAAGGCTGCAGACATTGCCGGAAAGCTTCTTATGGGAGAAGCAAGAGTTGGAAAAATATCTAAGGGCGTTCTGATTATCGGAGCAGATACTGTTGTTTCAGCATACGGAGAAATTCTCGAAAAGCCGGAGGGCTTTGATGAGGCCTGCGTTATGCTTGATAAGCTTCAGGGCAGATGGCATGAGGTATATACCGGAGTTACTTTAGTATATATGCCGCCAGAGGCAGCTTCAGGGGCTCAGGGACTTGCAGGACATGAAAAGGCTAAGCAGAAGACCTTTAGTGTTTGCAGCAATGTAGAAATATATCCTATGTCAGGTGAAGAAATTGTAGATTATGTAGCCAAGGAAAAGCCTTATGATAAGGCAGGCGGATATGCCATTCAGGGAAGCTTTTGCAATTTTGTAAAGGCTATTGATGGCGACTATGAAAATATCGTAGGTCTTCCAGCATCAAGGCTATATCATGAAATAAAAGAAATTATATCAGAAGCTTAATTTGTCCTAAAAAGGTGAAGTTAATTCCCTAGGCATGATTCTTTTTGTGAAATTGTGTCTGGGGATTTTTTTATTAAATGAATCGGCGGAGGTACTTATTATGCAAAAATATATTATGGCATTAGATCAGGGAACTACAAGTTCTAGATGTATTTTGTTTGATGAGATGGGCAGCATCAGGTCTATGGCGCAGCAGGAATTTGAGCAGATTTATCCCAATCCGGGGTGGGTTGAGCAGAATCCAAGAGAGATCTGGTCTTCGCAGCTTGCAGCGGCGGTTGAGGCTATGGGAAGACTCGGTATTACCATTGATGAGGTTGCAGGAATAGGTATCACTAATCAGAGAGAAACAACCATTGTGTGGGATAAGAAAACTGGTCAGCCTGTGTATAATGCCATTGTATGGCAGTGCCGCAGAACTTCGGATATGATAGAAAAGCTCTGCAGCGACGGGCTTAAGGAATATGTAAGAACGACAACCGGGCTGATTCCGGATGCATATTTTAGTGCAAGTAAAATTGCCTGGATACTTGAAAATGTAGAGGGTGTCCGCGAAAAGGCTGATAGGGGCGAGCTTGCCTTTGGTACAGTTGACAGCTGGCTTATCTGGAACCTTACAAAGGGCAGGGTACACGCTACTGATTATACGAATGCTTCAAGGACAATGCTCTTTGATATTCATAATTTAAAGTGGGACGAAAAGCTTTTAGAGTACTTTAAGATACCAAAGGAAATGCTTCCTGAGGTAAAGCCTTCAAGCTGTTTATTTGGAAATACAGAGGGCAGCGTAATAGGTGGAAGTGTTCCTATTGGAGGAGTTGCAGGCGATCAGCAGTCAGCTCTTTTTGGACAGTGCTGTTTTGAAAGAGGAGATGTCAAGAATACCTACGGAACAGGAAGCTTTATCCTCATGAACACCGGAAAGGAAGCGGTGAATTCAAAGAATGGCCTCTTAACTACTATAGCAGCAGGATGTGATGATAATGTGGACTATGCCCTTGAGGGAAGTGTTTTTGTTGCAGGTGCAGCAGTGCAGTGGCTAAGAGATGGAATTAAAATTATAAAGAATGCTGCAGAGTCTGAGGCTCTTGCGACTTCAGTAGAGGATTCTAATGGGGTTTACATTGTCCCTGCCTTTACAGGTCTTGGAGCTCCTTACTGGAATCCATATGCTAGAGGAACTGTCTTTGGACTTACAAGAGGCGTAAGCAGAGGACATTTTGTGCGCGCAATGCTTGAATCCATAGCATATCAGACAAATGATGTAATTAATGCGATGGAGGAGGATGCGGGAGCTAGACTAGGCAGCCTTAAGGTAGACGGAGGTGCTAGTGCAAATAACTTCCTTATGCAGTTCCAGTCTGATATTACAGATACGAAGGTAATGAGGCCTGAGACAATAGAGACTACTGCGCTTGGCGCTGCTTACCTTGCAGGCCTTTCTACAGGGTATTTTGGCAGCAAGGAAGAAATAAAGAGAAAGTGGGCAGTAGGTAGGGAATTTACGCCTTCCATGGATGATGGCGAAAGAGATGAGAGATTAGCTAAGTGGAAGCTTGCGGTTAAGTGCTCTATGGAGTTCAGGTAAAAAAGAATAAGTATTTTACGTGAAATTATGGCTATGCTCTTTTCCTTGAATCGGTAAAATTTGTATGTTATACTTATTCTGATAGGTTATCTCCATATGGCTTACATTAGCATAAAGAGGTGATTATTTTCTAACAAGTTACAGGAGGAATTTATGAAGAAAAAGATTTTAGGAATCGTGCTTGCATTAGGACTTATGTGTTCATTTACAGCATGTGGAAGCAGCAACGATGCCGCTACAGCAACTACTGCAGCAACTACTGTAGCAACAACTGCAGCAACAGAGGCGGTGGCAGAAGCTACGACAGAAGCTACAACAACTACAACTGAAGCTACAACAACTACGACAGAAGCTACAACAACTACTACTGAAGCTGCAGCAGAGATTAAGCTTAGACTTAATGTGCTCTACAACGATTCAGATAGTAACTATTATTCAACAGAAGTCAGTTCCGACGAGGTTACTGTTACAGAAAACGGACAGTATGAGCTGACCTTTGATTGTGCAACAGACCTAACCGATAATGCAAAGACAGCAGGTGTAAGAAATCTTCAGCACCTTACAGCTATCTTCGTATATGATCAGGCAGTCAGAGATGGAAGCGAGGCAGCTTCTCCCCTTAAGACAGCTGATATCAGATGGGATAAGGTAGTAGTTGACGGAGTAGAGCTTGCAGTTACTAATTCTGATTTTAAGTCAGCACTTAAGTCAAATGGTATCTTCGATACAAATGATCCTATTAATTCATGGGATGGAAGTGCAGTTGAGGGAATGGTTGAAGCAGGAGAGCATGTTTTAGATTTTGCTGATAATGAGAATCCTCAGAAGATTACAGTTACCTTTACTATTGATAATCTTGAATTCAAGTAATTTGCCGCTATGATGCTGAAACTTGAAGAGGAATTTATAATAATGAATTTAGAGTGAGCTTTAAAGGTAAGCTTTAAAGGTGAACTTTAAAGGTAAACTTTGATAAAAAAATAAAGAGACTGCGTTTAACTATATAGTTAAGGCAGTCTCTTTTTGAGCCTTTTTGAATACTATTTTAATTACTTAATTTTTTTCTAAATTGATAATGATATTAATACTATTAATTATTGAATGAACTATTTTGATAATATTATATTTTTTCTCTTGTTCATTGCAATGCCGAGCATTACACCAAGGATCTCTGCTGAAATGATTTCTCCGGCACCTACTGTGATTATAAGGAACCAGATAGGTGTTGCATCTGCGTAAGCAAAACGGATTACTGGTGGAATGATGAGCATGTTAGAAATAACTGTTGGGATAGGAGTAAGAAGCATTCCTACTGGTATTCCCATAAGCTTTTTTTCGATGCTGCTAAGGCTGGCTGAAGTGTCGCCTTTTCTTTTTAAAGCGCTATTTTTGAAATATCTGCTTATAATATATCCGAATAATACTCCGATAAAGGAAGCAAGGGTTCCAAAAACAACATCTTGCCAGGCAAGTCCTGTTACAAGGTTTGCGATAAGGCAGCCGATTGTTACACCAGCAACTGCAGCAGGAGTAAAGAAAGGAAGCACACTTAAGGCTTCAGCAAGTCTTACCTGAACTACACCTGAACTGAATGGCCATATCAGAACTAGCACAACATAGATTGCAGCAATGATAGCGGCTTCAGCCATGTATCTGGTGCTGAAAACACTTTTACGGGTTACATTTGATTCACTTGTCATTTTAATACACTTTCTGCGCTGTATTCTGCGCCCTTTAGTTTTGTTTTACTTGAGGAAGGTCTCGAACTCAAGTACTGCATTATCCGATTGTAAATAGAAAAACAAATTTTGTCAAATAAAAAATGTGTGAAGTAAATGAAGGAAAGTTGTTGAAAATTACCCTGCAAGGTGCTATAATTCTTTCAGTTAGCTTCTATGATTTATAGAAGAAATATAAGTACTTGAAAGGAAGATAATTATGAATAAACAGACAATAATGGCAGAGAATGCACCAGCAGCAGTAGGACCATATGTTCATGCAGTTAAGGTAGGAAATCTTGTATTTGCATCAGGACAGCTCGGACTTGATCCTGTTACAAATACACTTCCAGAGGGCGTTGAGGCTCAGGCTGAGCAGTCATTAAAGAATATTGGTGCTGTTTTAAAGGCAGCAGGATGCTCTTATGAGGATGTAGTTAAGACTACTATTTTCCTTGCTGACATCAATGATTTTGCAGCAATCAATGCCATTTACTCAAAGTATTTTACAGGAAGCGACACACCAGCTCGTTCATGTGTTCAGGCAGGTGCTATTCCAAAGGGCGGCCTTTTCGAGATGGAAGTTATCGCAGTTACTAAGGACTGATAATTAAAGAAAATACTATAATGAAAATCCATGGCTCATAAGAGCTGTGGATTTTTTATTTTCCTGTTTTATTCAAAAATACTGAAATAGGTTTTTTGTTTATTTTTTTATACGCTAAGATGTGGTATAATTGTATTTAGAATGTTATTTTATTTGGGAGGATGGTATGCCTGCAAAAATACATATTATTTACGGAGAAGCGGGAAGTGGAAAGAGCACTGAAATAAGAAGACTTCTGCTTGCAAAGGGAAAAGAGGAGACAGATAGAAAATGCATCCTTATAGTTCCTGAGCAGGCTACTCTTGCTGCGCAAAAAAGTATCGTAAGTGAGGCGCAGGGCGGTGTCATAATGAATATTGATGTTATAAGCCCTATGCGTCTTTCAATGGAGCTCTTTGCTGCAGCTGGTGTTTTTGAAGTAAATGTTCTTGATGATACCGCAAAAAGTCTTATCATTAAAAAGTCAGCAATAGAGCATGCTGCAGAGCTTGGGATTTTAGCAGGAAGCATGAATAAGCAGGGCTTTGTTGATGAAATGAAGTCTCTTTTTTCTGAATTTATGATGTATGGGATTTCAGAGGAGGATATAAGAGGTATTTTAGATAAGCAGGAGGATGGAAGATTTAAGGAAAAGCTATCCGATATCCTTGTGCTCTATAAGGCCTTTAATGATTTCACAAGGGAAAGATTTGTTACTGCTGAGGGCTATCTTTCAGAGGCAGTAAGCGCAGCAAAAAGAGCTGTTCTTGAAAAAGAAGATGAAGAGAGTGAATATCTTCTAAGAGAAAAGGTGCGCTGCGTTAATAGCATAGTTAATGGAGCAATAGTCTGCTTTGATGATTTTACAGGCTTTACTCCTTCTCAGGAAAAGCTGATCGACTTTATAATGCAAAATGCCAAAGAGGTGTATTTTGCAATTACCATGGATGAAAAGAGCTTTAACTGTTTTTACCCGGCAGAAAGGCACTTTTACTATATCAGTGAAAAATTCTGCAAAAAGATACGTGATTTAGCTAAGAAGGCAGGCTGCAAGGAGGTTTCCGGAAGCTTTTTATCAGGAGATAAAAGGCATGAAAATAGTAAGGATAGCTTTGGAGTATCGATTAATTCCCTTGGCAATATTCAGGCAGAAATTAAAAAGGCAGCAGTTACCATAAAGGAGCTTGTGCGTGATAAAGGCTTTAGGTATGGAGAAATTGCGGTTGTGACAGGAGACCTTGATTCCTACGGAAAAAAGCTTGAAAGAGAGCTTAAGGAGACGGAAATTCCTTGCTATCTTGACATGAAGCCAGGTATTTTTGAAAATCCGTTAGTTGAATTTGTATTATCACCTCTTGATATCATTGCAACTGACTATTCTTACGCCTCAGTGCTCCGTTTTATCAAGAATAAGTACGGAAGAGCTGCCATTTCAAAAATGTTAAAAGAAAAGGGCTTTGAGGAGAAAGATCTAGAATCCGGAGGGCTTTTTGATGAATTCGACAATTATGTGCTTGCAAGAGGAATCAGAAGGCATGGCGCTTATGGTAAGAGTTTTGATAAAAGATATAGGACAAATCACACTCTTTCGCTAGAGAGCATTGATAAGGTAAGGGAGGCTGTATTTGATTTTTTAGAGCCTTTATATACGGTGTTTATTAGAAAATCTCTAGCAGGAGATAAGCTAAGGGCGTTTTATGAAATGCTTGAGAAAAGTGCCTGCTATGAGGAGATTGAAGAAAAGGATAATTTTTCGCGCTCTGTTTATGAAAAGATAATAGAGCTTATCGGCAGAATGTATGATCTTTTAGCGAAGGATGAGATGGATGCAGAGGAATTTGCCGAGGTCTTTAATGCAGGAATCAGGGATATGAAGGTCGGAACCGTTCCTGCAGGTAATGATTTAGTTCTCATATGCGATGTTACTAGAAGCAGAATTTCAAATATTAAAGCTCTCCTTCTCCTTGGTGCAAATGAAGGAAAGCTGGCTGTTTTAACTGAAAACGGCGGATTGTTATCTGATAGGGATAGGGAAATATTTGCCATGAATGATTTAGAGCTTGCTCCAAATCTTCGTCAGCAGGCTAGCGTGGCTGATTTTTATATCTATACAATACTTAATAAGGCAGAAAATTTTCTTTATATTTCCTATTCAAAGTATAGTGAGGATGGAAAGGAACTTATTCCGGCATCTCAGATAAAGGGAATAAAGAGGCTTTTAAAAGGAGACCTCAGCAGTGCGATTGAGCAAGAGGGGGATTTTGATAAAGAAGATAGCTTTCGTGCAGAGCTTTTAGAAAAGCTCTCTGATGATAATGGTTTTGGAAGCTTTACCAGGATCCTTGGGGATATTGCTGCGGGAAAAGAGCCATCAGAAGAGGATAAAATTCTCTTTAAGGTGATATATGATTATCTCGTAGATAGCAAGAAAAATGGCAGAGATAATATTTATAAGATAGACCTTGAGGAAATTGCAGAGAATGCTTTTGTCTGCAATCTTCCGCTTTTACTTTCTAAAGAAAACCTTGATATGCGTGAAATAGGAAACATGAGCATTACAAGGCTTGAGGAGTTTGCTAGCTGTCCTTTCAAAGAATTTTTAGAGCATGAAGTAAAGCTTGAGGAAAGAGCCGAATATAAGATCAGCGTTCCGGATATAGGAAATTATTATCATAAGGCCATGGAGCTCTTTGGAGAGGGCATATTAAGTGAAGGAATCGGCTGGAGAGCTGATCCTTTAGAGGATAAAGCGGTAAGAAGAAAAAGAATTGAAGCTTTGACAAATAGGTGTGTAATAGAGGCTCTAGAGGATACTTCAATGGATATATTCGAGAGCTCTAGGCGTAATAGTTTTATCTATGAAATGCTAAGTGATAATGTAAGAAAATCTGTTGAGACAATACTCTATCAGGTAGAAGCAGGTGATTTTACACCTTACCGTTTTGAGCAGAAATTCGAAATGATGCTTCCTGCCGGCCTTAAACTTGTAGGTAAGATAGACAGAACTGATATTGCAAAGGGAAAAAGAGAAGACGGCACTGAAACTGATTTCATAAGAGTTATTGACTATAAGTCGAATAAAAAAAAGGACATTGTATATGGTGATTGCTATTCGGGCCTTGCCTTGCAGCTTGGAGTTTATTCTAACGTTGTAGAAAAAATGTTTAAAAATAATCCTAAATCGGTTTCTGTACTTTATTTTGGTATTCAAAATCCTACAATTGATGAAAGTGAAGATATTTTTAAGATTGTAGGTGATAAAACTGATGATATAGGATTATACCTTGAAAGAATGAAGGCTGCAGCTGATAAGAAAATAACCGCTGAGATGAAAATGAAGGGATTAACGGCCTTTGATCCTCTTGCACTGCGAATGACAGATTATAAGCTCTCAAATGAGAATGGGATTCTTATACCGAGCTCGGCGTCAGATGTCATTGCCGCTAAACTTAAAAAAGACGGACAGCCTGATAGATATTCAGAGCTGGTAGATACAGAGCTATTTAAGCGTTTTGGGGAGTTCTCAGTTAAAAAGGCAGATGAAATAGGAAGAAGACTTCTTTCAGGAGAGGTTTCAATAAAGCCTAAGAGCAATAGTAAAGGGGATGCGCCATGCGCGTTTTGCAAATATCATGGAATATGCGGTTTTGACACTAGAGTTCCGGGCTTTAGAAGAGGGGCTGCAGAAAAGATGAAGATGGCTGAATTCTTTAATGCTATTTAATGTTTGATAAGGTGCTATTAGATTTTATAATCAGAGGTAAAAAATGAGCGAAAAGAGATGGACGGATAGCCAGAAAAAAGCAATAGAGCTTCGCGGAAGTGATATTTTAGTTTCTGCCGGAGCAGGCTCTGGTAAGACAGCAGTTCTAGTTGAAAGAATTCTTCAGCTAGTACTTGATGAGAATAATGATATAGATATTGATAATCTGCTTGTCGTGACCTTTACTCGTGCTGCAGCTGCGCAGATGAGGGATAAAATAGGTGAGGGCATGGATAAGAGGCTTCTTTTGGCAGAGGAGGCAAAGGATGAAGAGCTTGAAGCTAAGATATTGAGGCAAAAGCACCTTCTTGCAGGTGCGAGAATCTGCACAATAGATAGCTTTTGTTCTTATGTTGTTAAAAACTATTTTTCAAACATCGACCTTTCTCCAGATTACAGGATAATGGATAAGGGAGAAGGTGAGCTTATTTATAGGGATGCAATGGATGAAATGCTTGAAGAGGCCTATGAAGAGCCGTTTGAAGGTTTTGAACTCTTGGTAAAGGGCTTTTCAGATTCTAAAAGTGATAAGAAAATCGAGGAAATAGTAAGAAAAGTCTTTTATATGTCTGAGACCGTTGTAAATCCTGAAAAGTGGCTTGTTGAATTAGATAAGAAAGAGTTTGAGGGATATGAAAAAGAAGCGGTAGGGGCTATTTTAGAAAATGCAGGAAGAATGCTGAGGCTTACGGAAAGAAATATAAAAAAGACTCAGGCTGATGATTTTGTATGGGATAAAGAAAAGGAAGTACTAGACGCGGATAGGAAAGGCATTTTAGCCTTTCTAGAAAAGGTTTCAAAGGAAGGAACTACTCTTGAAAATATTTTAGAGGCAATAGACCTGATTAAATTTGGAAAAGTTAAGACAATTCAGAATAGGAGTTTTGAAAAGCTTGATAATCCAGAGGAGGCTAGTGGGATATATGAAGCTTTTAAGGCCTTAAGGGAGAGAACAAAGGAAATACTTAAAGGTATATTTGAGGACTATCTCTTTATGCCTTATTCACTTATGGTGCATTTTAATGAGAAAAGCGGAATATATATAAAGGCGATAGCAGAGCTTACAAGGCGTTTTAGAAAAGTGCTCAGTAAAGAGAAGGCAAGGAAGGGAGTCCTTGAATTTTCAGACCTGAGCCACTATGCGCTTGCAATCCTTACAAATGAAGACGGTGAGCCTACTAGCGCTGCAAGAGAGCTAGCTGGTGAATATAAGGCCATTATAATAGATGAGTATCAGGATTCGAGCATGCTTCAGGAGGCGATTTTAAAAAGCATCTGTGATGCTTCGGATGGAAAGACGAATATGTTTATGGTCGGTGACATAAAGCAGAGCATTTACGCCTTTAGACAGGCAAGACCGGAGCTCTTTATGGAAAAGTACGAGAGCTTTGATAAGGCGTTTGGTGAAGCGGAAAAGGGAGCTTTAGTAGAAAAAGACTGCAATGGGCAGCTCGTAGTTATGAATACCAACTTTAGAAGCAGAAAGGAAGTACTTGACAGCGTTGATATGGTATTTGAGGCAGTAATGCATAAGAGCGTAGGCGCTGTTGAATACGATGAGGATGCAAGCCTTAAGCCGGGGATGGAGTATCCTGCGCCTGAAAGGGAGGGGGATTATGTTACCGAGCTTCTTCTAGCTGTTCCGGAAGATGGTGAAGATGAGGATTCTGATAGCGGAGATTATGGCTCTTCTACAGATGTAGAAGAAGAGGGCGGAGAAGGTGATGAAGGCAGCTCTAGCGAGAACGGAGAGTCAGCCGAGGAAGTTAAAAAGAGCGAGGCTGAGGCCCTTGTTATAGTAAATAGGATCCGTGAAATAATAGCTGAGGATGGTCTTAAGGTCACTGATGAAGAGTTAGATGAAAATGGAAAAAAGAAGCTTAGAAAAGCCAGGATGAGCGATATAGCTGTTCTTGTAAGAAGCAGGACCAATATAAGCAATTACATAAAGGTATTTGAGGAAAATGGCATTGAAGCTGTTGCTGAGCAGGTGAGCGGATATTTTGCAAGCACTGAAATTGAAAGAACGCTGAATTACCTAAGGATAATAGATAATCCGCTTCAGGATATCCCTTTTGCAAGTGTGCTTAGCTCGGTATATGTCGGAATTAGTGCAGATGAGCTTGCTGAAATTACTTTCTTAGCAAGAAAAGCTTATAGAGAAAAGCTTTCAGCAGATAATGAGGGGGCAGGAAATGAAAAGCCTGATGATAAGTATAATGCTAAGTCTAGCGCTAAGTATACTACGCCCTATCTTGCAAATGCAGTAAGCTGGTATGCTGAAAATGGTGCGAGAGAAGAATTAAAAATAAAGCTCAATAGTTTTTTAAGTGAATTATCAGAGTTCAGGAAGTATTCTGCAGCCCATTCAGTTACAGAGCTGATAGAAAAGCTCTATGACGATACTAAAGTGCTCTATAAGGTTTCGGCAATGCCGGATGGTGAAAGAAGAAAGGGCAATTTAAAGAAGCTTGAAGAAAATGCTAGAAATTTTGAAGCGACGAGCTTTAGAGGCCTGTTTGAATTTCTGCGTTATGTTCAAAGGCTTATTGATAATGACGTGGATTATGGCCTTGCAGATAGCAGCCTTGGGCCGGATGTGCTTAAGGTAATGACAATTCATGGCAGTAAGGGACTTGAGTTCCCTATTGTTTTTGTAGCTGGTATTGACCATAATTTCAATGATAAGGATCTAAAGGGAAGCGTTATGATAAACGCTGATCTTGGCATCGGACTTAGATATGTCGGAAATGAAGATGAGAAGTTCAAGGTAGATACTTTGGCTCAGAAAATGATAAAAAGAAGAAATGAGGCAAATAGCAGAGGAGAAGAGCTGAGAGTTCTTTATGTCGCAATGACTAGAGCTAAGGAAAAGCTTATCCTTACCGGAGCCCTGAATGGGGACGGAAAAAAAGTAGCTGAAAGATTTGGTAGTTGGGAATCAGCAGCAGAGGAAATTTTTGAAAATGGAGTGCTTCCCCAGGATACCATAATTAAAGATAAAAACTATCTGGATATTATTGCACCTGAGTTCATACTTGAAGAAAAGGGCGACCTTCATAGATCTAAATTTATAAAAGTAAGTTACAGTAAGAAGGCAGAAGATGAAGCAGGAGACCTGGATTTTGAAAATGAGCTCAGTGAAGTGCGTGAAGAAAAGGCTTTTAGCTTAGAAGGTGCAGGAAAAGTATTAGAAAAAGATGAAGCTGTTGATAAAGCTCTAGCAAAAGATGGAGCGATAGATAAAGAGGATGAAAAGTGTAAGAAGCAGAGAGTAAATCCTTTGAAGCTTAAGCAGAAATTCCTTTCAGGAGAACTTATGACCTTAGACTATGATAAGGAAGATGGGGAAGCAGCGGAAAAGCTTGAAAGAGCAGCAAAAGAACTTCAGAGGCTTTTGAATTTTGAATATAGGTATCAGGCGGATGTTGATATACCTTACAAGTTCTCGGTTTCAGCCTTGAAGAAGACTGAGAATAATGCTGAGGCTGCGCTATCAGATGAAGAGGGAAGGGCAGTAGATTTTGAAAATGATACTGAGCATGCAAAATTAGAGGATAAGGAATACCGCGTAAGTCATGGTGCTGTAGAAAAGCCTATCCCTAGCTTCTTACAGAAGGAGAGGATAATTGCCCCTACTGAAAAGGGTACTGCAGTTCATGCTCTTATGGAGCATGCAGATTTCCCTGCTGTAATAAGCAAGGTGGAGGCAGCTGATTATGAGGAGTATTTATCAAGGCACTTTGAGGTGATTGTAAGAGGCGGCTATGTGGACAGGGCGGTTTATGAGGAAATATGCAAGGTAAAGGGCGGTTCTAAAGAGTTTTCTGAACTAGACATTAATACTCTCGGCGCCTTCTTTAAAACAGAGCTTGCTAGGAAGATGGCAGAGGCTGCTAGGAGAAATGAGCTCTATAGAGAGCAGAAGTTTGTTTTAGGTCTTTCTGCAGATGAGATTGCAGGCTACCTCAAGGAATGCGGCAAGGGCGAGAGCGACATAGCGAGGCGCTTTGAGGGGCTTGATGCAAGAATTCTTATACAGGGCGTTATTGACGGCTTTTTCATTGATGAAGATGGCAGCGTGGTCCTTATGGATTATAAGACCGACAAATGCAAAGAGCAGGAGATGATAGACAGATATAAGCTTCAGCTCGAGCTTTATAAGAGGGCGATAGAAAGTGCAGCTAATAAGAAGGTAAAGGAAATTTATATCTATGCAGTAAGGCTGTGCAAAAGTATTGAAGTTAAATAGTGATTTAGAAATCAAAATAGTTTATTGTTAACTTCCTAGATTTTTTACACTTAGAAAAATAAAATGATAAAAAAGCCCGGAAATATGCGATTCCTGTTGCATATTTCCGGGCTTTTTGCCTATAATCCTCATAGGCGTAAATACGCCTATGAGGAGGCGCGTTATGTATCTTGATTTTTGGGCAAAAATACCAAATGCCACAGGCAAGATCACCTATCGCAGGAAAGGTGATCTAGACTATGTTTACTATAAATACGATCGTATCTATGACAAAGCAACCAAGAAAACAAACCCTAAGCGGGTAACGA
>ODAI013295355.1_pt1 | contig 19195 bp, 16 predicted proteins | sample 1539321 | NCBI WGS metagenome assembly ODAI01 (sample SAMN02144231, study PRJEB22623) | gut metagenome | biome: sheep rumen | host: Ovis aries | place: New Zealand
CTATTACTGCGATGCCTTCGGTATCGGTGAGCGGACGGGTATTGACCTTCCGGCTGAGAGCCGCGGCGACCCCTTCACTGAGGAGACTATCGACAATGTAAACCTTGCTTACGGTGCCTTCGGTCAGGGCGAAACTGTCACACCTATCGAAATGCTTACGTCCTACTGCGCCGCTATAAACGGCGGATATCTCCTTGAACCCTACGTTGTTGACAAGATCGTGGACGCTGAGGGCAACGTTGTTCTTAAAAACGAAAGAACTGTAAAGCGTCAGGTGGTGTCTGAGGACACATCTGCCAAGCTGAGAGCCTGCCTTGAACAGGTGGTCAATGACAAGCCTACTGCAAACGCAGCTATCAAGGGCTACAAGATCGGCGGAAAGTCCGGTACCTCACAGCGTAAGATGCTCACTGCCCAGAACGGCAATGTTGACCTTACTCAGGAGGAGGACGAGAAAAATGAGGAGTATGCTGCTTCATATGTATGCTTCGCACCTGCCGATGACCCGGAGATAATCCTTCTGGTAATGGCTGACCTTCCCGATAAGAATATCGGCTATTACGGAAGCAAAGTCGCAGTTCCTACTGCAAAAAGCATCATGGAGGAGGTCCTCCCGGCTATGCACATCCTTCCGGAATACACCGAGGAGGAACTGAAGGAGCTCGACGTCAAGATACCTCTGCTGGAGGGCTCGATCGATGATGCTAAGGCTACACTTTCCGGTCTGGGCATGAATGCTGAGGTTATAGGCAGCGGCATTGAGGTAGTGGCTCAGTACCCGGTAACAGGTACTTCAATGTCCAAGAACGGCACAGTTTACCTTATAACTGAAAAGGGCGCGTCGGTAGGAACGACCTCGGTCCCGGATTTCAGTTACATGGATCTTTATAATGCAAACTATGCGGCGGAGCAGTACGGCGTGAACATTGCCGTCACAGGAGCTTCACCCTCAGCTGCCGGTGCTTTTGTCAACAAGCAGAGCATTGCGGCTATGTCAACTGTATCGAAGGGTACAGTCATAGAGCTTGAATTCAAAATACCAGAAGTGGTATTTGCAGACTAATAATCACAGGAGGCGGTCAGAATGAAATTATACGAATTGCTTGAAAACAATGCTGAGACAAGGCTTGGCGATATCGAGATAAGTTCAGTTACGGACGATACACGAAAGGTGACGGACGGTTCACTTTTTGTCTGCGTGAAGGGCAGTAAGTTCGATGGCCATACCGCAGCGGCTGAGATGCTCGAAAAGGGCGCAGCGGCTGTTGTGTGTGAGCGTGACCTCGGTCTCGGAGACAGGCAGATAGTCACCGATAATTCCCGCCGCCTTTACGGAAAGCTCTGTGCAGCGTGGTTCGGTCACCCTGAGCGGAAGCTGAAAATGATAGGCGTCACCGGTACGAACGGAAAGACGACTATTACCAACGTCATAAAGCATATACTTATGAGTACAGGGCATAAGACAGGTCTCATCGGTACTATCCAGAACGAGATCGGCACCGAGGTACTTCATACGAACAATACCACTCCCATGACTTTCGAGTTCATGGAGCTGCTCGCAAAAATGGTGAGCGAGGGCTGCGAGTACGTCGTTATGGAGGTCTCGTCCTTCGGACTTGTCCAGAACCGTATCGGCTCATCGTGGTTCGGCATAGCGCTCTTTACCAATCTCACGCAGGATCACCTTGATTATCATAAGGACATGGAGGACTATTATCAGGCGAAAAAGCTGCTCTTTGACGTCTGCGATACCGCGATCTGCAACATTGACGACGACTACGGAAGAAGGCTCTACGGTGAGATAGGCTGCGATAAGCTGACTTTCTCCACCCGTGAGAACGCGAGCTTCTATGCTGACGGTATAAAGATACGCTCCACCGGTTCAAGCTTCTGGTTCTGCTGTGACGGAAAGTCCCACTTCGTAAGAACGAAGATACCGGGTATGTTCAATGTTTCCAATATCACTGCCGCTATGGGCGCGTGCCTCAAAGCCGGTATACCGCTCGATGATATCATAAAGGCGGTCGGCGAATATGGCGGAGTTAAGGGAAGGTGCGAGGTCATCCCCACAGGCAGGGACTTCACAGTCATATGCGATTATGCACATACTCCCGATGCTGTCGAGAATATCCTCCGCAGTGTAAAGGAGTATACCGCGAACCGCCTGATATGTCTCTTTGGCTGCGGCGGGGACCGTGACAGCGCAAAGCGTCCGAAAATGGCTCAGGCTGCGGCAAAATATGCCGACAAGCTCATAGTTACCTCCGATAATCCCCGCAGCGAGGACCCTGAGGCTATAATCAGGGATATCCTCGTCGGACTTGAAGGCTCGTCAGTTCCGTATGATGTGGTAACTGACAGGCGGGAGGCTATCTTCCATGCCTTGAATATTGCTGAGAAAGGTGATATAATAGTTCTTGCTGGCAAGGGACATGAGGATTATCAGGTGCTTGCCGACAAGAGCATACACTTTGATGAGCGCGAGATAGTCGCTGAGGGACTGTCAAGACTAAGCAGTAAGTAATGCAGGAGAAGCTGCCTGCATCTTCCCTGCAAAATACTGCATAAACAGGAGTTGTTCGTTCAAATGTCATTCTGGATAATTAATCTGATAGTATCACTGGTATCGTTCGCAGTCGCGGGTGTTTCCGGCATATTCCTTGTACCCTTCCTGCATAAGATAAAATTCGGTCAGCCGATAAAAACACAGGACGGTCCTCAGTGGCACGCCAAAAAACAGGGTACTCCCACAATGGGCGGATTCATGTTCATGATCTCGACCGTTCTCACAGCGGTCGCGGGGTACTGGGTCTACAGGATGCGCGGAGGCGTAGATACGACCGATAAGGACACGCTCGATGCGTTCTACAGGATGATAAGCGTGCTGGTATTCTCGGCACTGTTTGGGTTCATCGGATTCATTGATGATTATATCAAGGTCGCAAGAAAAAACAACGACGGTCTTTCCCCAAAGCAGAAAATGGCGTTCCAGCTCGTTTTCGCGGTAGCGTTCCTGTTTGCCCTGTATAAGTTCGGCGACAGCTCAACAAGGCTCGACTTCGGATTTGCAAGAACTCCCTCGCTCGGGATATTCTACTATATATTGATGATACCCGTTATCATCTACCTTACCAATGCGGTAAATCTTACAGACGGCGTTGACGGTCTGTGCGGCTCGGTAACGTTCGTATCCATGCTGATATTCACGGTCTGCTGTGCGATACTCAAGGAGAACGAACTCTCGATGTTCACAATGGCGCTTGCCGGCGGATGTCTCGGCTTCCTTATCTGGAACCTCAACCCGGCTAAGTGCTTCATGGGCGACACCGGTTCAATGTTCCTCGGAGCAGCAGTCACCGGCGTGGGACTTGTCCTGCACAACCACCTGCTGATGCTCCTTGTTTCACTTATTTATATACTTGAGGCACTCTCTGTTGTCATTCAGGTGAGCTATTTCAAGTACACAAAGAAGAAGTACGGCGAGGGAAGGCGTATCTTCAAGATGTCGCCTATCCACCATCATTTCGAGATGAGCGGATTCAGCGAGTACAAGATAGTGATAACCTTTTCGCTTGCCGGTATGATTTCCGGTATTCTGGGAATAATTACATTGCTGGCATTCTGATGAAATACTCTTGCCTTCAGGGAGGTTACAATGGCTCAGCCTAAGAAAAAGAAGAAAAAAAGCTCCGGCGGGCTCTGGAAGACCTTCGTCGGCGAGGGCAGAAACGGCGATATCAGCCTCTCCTTCTTTGCCTATGTTATGATACTGCTTGTCGTGGGGATAGTCATGATGTCCTCGGCAAGCTACGCATGGTCTTACAGTGAGCATGACGGCGACGGATTGTTCTACGCGAAAAATCAGGCAAAAATGGCTGTGGCAGGCTTCTTCGCCATGATCTTCTTCATGAAGATGGACTACCACAACCTAAAGAATATAAAGCTCCCGATGATAAAGAAGTTTAATATCGCAGGACTGCTCTACGTTATTGGAGCGCTTCTGCTTGTACTTGTACTTCTGATCGGAAACGACGAGGGCGGCGCTATGGGAGCAAAGCGCTGGCTCACCCTCGGACCGATAAACTTCCAGCCATCTGAGGTCGCAAAGCTCGCTATCATAGTTTACTTCGCGTTCAGCATGGAGCGCGACGGAAAAAAGATGAACACATTCAAGACAGGCATAGTGAAATATGCCATGCTCATGGGAGTTTATGTCCTGCTGCTCTACAAGGAGCCCCACCTTTCGGGACTTATCCTCATCGTTACAATATCTATAGCCATGATCCTCTGCGGCGGTGCGAACAAGAAACAGTTCCTCCTGCTCGGAGGTGCTGCGCTTATAGGTGCGATAGTTGTAATATCGTGGCTCGCAAGTGATCCGGACAGCTATGTTTCGGTAAGAATAAAGTCGTGGCGTCATCCCTTCGACGACGTCCTCGATGATACATGGCAGACTGCAAATTCTATAATCGCTATCGGCTCGGGCGGAATGTTCGGTCTGGGACTGGGGAACTCCCGCCAGAAGTATATGTACCTTCCCGAGACCAAGAACGACTTCGTTTTCCCGATAGTCTGCGAGGAGCTCGGCTTTGTCGGAGCTTTTGCGATAATAATCGTATTCTTCCTGCTCGTTGTCGAGGGCTATTCGATAGCGGTGCGCTGCAAGGACCGATTCGGTATGCTGATCGCGGTAGGTATCACCACCCAGATAGGTATACAGACGGTGCTGAACCTTGCCGTTGTAAGCAATCTTGTCCCGAATACCGGTATAAGCCTGCCGTTTTTCAGCTACGGAGGAACGGCGCTCATAATGCAGCTCGCGGAAATGGGCATCATGCTCAATATCTCGCAGCAAAGGTATTATCCCGATGAACGGCCTGCAAGGAAGAAAAAACGCGCTCCCGAACCGGAGCCTGTTGAACTTAAAAATGCGTAAAGGAGCAGTTCTATGAGAGTGCTTATTGCCTGCGGCGGCACCGGAGGTCATATCAACCCCGGCTTAGCTATCGCAGATATGATAAAGGCAAAATATCCTGACACGGAGTTCCTCTTTGCGGGTACTCCCGACCATATGGAGGCGAAGCTCGTTCCGAAGGCGGGCTACAGATTCGAGCCCATCAAGGTAGCTGGCTTCCAGAGGCAGCTATCCCTTGAAAATATCGGCAGGAACTTCAAGGCGGCCGCTTATCTTGCGACCTCCGGAAAACGCGCGAAGGAGATAATCAGGAACTTCAAGCCTGATATTGCTATCGGTACAGGCGGATACGCTGCCGGTCCTGTTATCAGGAAGGCTGCAAAAATGGGCATTCCCTGCGCGATACATGAGCAGAATGCCTACCCGGGAGTTACCAACAAGCTGCTCTCGAAGGAGGTCGATCACGTTATGCTGACCGTCATCGAGGCTCTTGACTATATGGATAAGGGCAAGTTCGAGTACAGCGTGACGGGTCTGCCGGTACGCAGCAGCATCAACTCCATAAGCAAGGCGGAGGCACGCAGAAAGCTCGGCTTCAATGACGATTTCACCGTCCTCTCATTCGGCGGAAGCCTCGGTGCAGGCTGCATCAATGAGACAATGACTGCTGCTATAAAATGGCATACATCTGAAAAGCTTGATATCAACCACATCCACGGCTACGGCGGAATGGGCAAGGAGACCTTCCCGCAGGCTATGAAGGCTGCGGGCATCCCCCTGAAGTCTGACCGTCTGAGGATTACTGAGTACATAAATGATATGGACGTCTGTCTTGCCGCGGCTGACCTCGTTATCTGCCGCAGCGGAGCTTCGACTCTCGCTGAGCTTGAGGCTGCCGGGAGAGCTTCGATCCTCATTCCCTCGCCAATAGTAGCGGGAAATCACCAGTACCACAATGCCATGGTCCTCGGAAAAGCCGGAGCTGCGGTTGTTATTGAGCAGAAGGATGCTACACCCGAGAGGCTTATTTCCGAGATCAAAAAACTCTATGAGGAGCCTGAAAAGGCTGAGGTCATGTCGGAATGTGCAAAGCAGCTCTGCGTTACAGATACAAATGACCGCATCATGGCTGTGATCGACAAGCTTTTCGCTAAGGCAAAGAAGTAACACCTGACCACCGCACAGCATATTATACACAAAAGCTGTGAGGTGGTAATATGCAGAAACTTATCGTTGAAGGCGGGCATCGCCTGAGAGGCAGCCTCGTTCTTCAGGGAAGCAAAAACAGCTCCCTCCCGATCATGGCGGCAGCGCTGCTGTGTGAGGAGGAATGTGTGCTCCGGAACTGTCCGGAGCTGAGTGACATATATGCGGCGGCAAGGATACTCAACTGTGTCGGATGCCGGTGTACATTTTCGGACAATACGGCGGTGATAAGCCCTCAGACGGTCAGCGGAACTGTTATTCCCGAAGCTCTCATGCGTGAGATGAGGTCGTCCATAATTTTCATGGGCGCAATGCTCGGCAGAGCGGGGGAGTGTACTGTGAGCGTGCCGGGAGGCTGTGAGCTCGGTCCTCGCCCGATAGATATGCATCTTGCCGCAATGAAGAAAATGGGCGTCGATATAGCCGAGACCGGAGGCAGCATTGTCTGCCGCAGCCGCGGAGGACGTGCAAAGGGCGCAAGACATTCGCTCGCGTTCCCTTCTGTAGGGGCTACCGAAAATATCCTGCTCTGCGCTGTGAGGGCGGAGGGCGAGACAGTGATAAACAATGCCGCAAGAGAGCCTGAGATATGCGATCTGTGCGGTTTTCTGAGAGCGTGCGGCGCTGAGATCTCCGGCGACGGCGGGAGCCGTATCGTTATAAACGGAAAGGAACACCTGCACGGCTGCGAATATACCGTGATGCCGGACAGGATAGCCGGTGCGACTTATCTCTCAATGGCTGCTGCTGCCGGAGGGGAGATAATTCTCGAAAATGCCTGTGTTTCCGAAATGGAGCCTTTTATTACAGTGCTCGAACAGACGGGATGCAGCATATACAGCAGCGAAAACAGGATATTCATGAGATGCGGACCTCGTCTGAGGGCTGTCAGCGACAGGATAAGGACCATGCCGCACCCGGGCTTCCCGACGGATGCGCAGGCGGTGCTTATGGCAGCACTTACGTCTGCGGAGGGCACAAGCGTTTTTGAGGAGAATATCTTTGACTGCCGTTACCGCCACACTGAGGCGCTTGTTAAAATGGGCGCGGATATTCAGGTGCTCGGAAAGGTTGCGATAGTCAGGGGAGTCCCGGTGCTTCACGGAGCTTCCGTTGAGGCAACTGACCTGCGGGGCGGTGCAGCTATGGTCTGTGCGGCGCTTGCAGCGGACGGAGTGAGCGAGATAACGCATATCTCACATATTGACAGAGGATATGAAAAAATTGAGGACGCGGTCACAGCACTCGGGGGCAGGATAGTCCGGGCGTGACCAGATCGGAGAGGTTATGAAGGACGTCGAAAAAACCAATGTTGAGCGTCAGAACAGCAGTAAGCGCATGAGAAGGCGAAGACGCAATTTCAACATCTATGCCTTCGTGGTACTGCTGCTTGTGCTGACCGCAGGAATAACGATAAGCTATACGTTTCTTTTCAATATAAGCGAGATCAGGGTCTCGGGAGAGTCGGATATGTATACGGCTGAGGAGATAGTCGAGGCGTCAGGCATCCGGGAGGGCGACAATCTACTGCGGCTCGACCCGGAAAAAAGCGAGCAGGCGATCCTTGACAAGCTTCTGTTTGTCGAGAGCGCTGAGGTGGACAGGGACTTTCCGGCGTCGCTGGAAATAAAGGTCACCCGCTGCGAGCCGGCTTACAATGTAAGCTATGATGGCGGGACCCTCCTTGTCAGCAAGAAGGGAAAGATACTTGCTGACAACAGCTTCGTTACAGACGGACTGCCGATAATCTACGGCTATGATCCATCGGTCATGACTGCGGGAAAGATGCTCGCTTCCACAAATAATCATAAGGACGATGCCTTTGCCGCGCTTATCGCAAGCTTTGACAAGGACAGCGAGAATCCGGTGGCTTATGTTGATATGAACAATGAGTTCTCGATAAACGTTACCTACAAGAACGGAACGATCTTCCGCATGGGCAACTGGAGCGACGCTGCGTATAAGCTCAGCCTTGCAGAAAATGTCATGAACGAGGAGAGCGTTAAGGGCAAGAAGGCGTACCTCATGATGGTCGGCAGCAACCAGTGCAGCTGGCGTCTTAACAAGGAAGCTGTCGCAGCGGACACCGTTACAGAGCCTTCCGGTGAGAAAACGACAGGTGCGGACGGGAAGCCTGTAGACAGTGAGACAAATCCCGAGCAGGAGAAAATGTTCGAGGATTACAACAACGGCAACGGCTCGGACAGCAGCGCTCAGCAGCCAGTTCAGCAGCAGGACTGGAACAGCTACGACGGAAATGATTACGGAAATGACTGGAACAGCTACGACGGTAACGATTACGGAAATGACTGGAACAGCTATGACGGTAACGGTTACGGAAATGACTGGAACGACTACGGCGGATATGACGGATATAATGACTACGCTCAAAGCTATGACGGCGGCGGGATATATTACTGATAGGAGAATATGCAGTAATATGTACAAAATGCCCGGATAATAGCATGGTTAATTGTCAAATGCGCTGAAAATTAAAAAAATCGAATTCTCACTTGAAAATAGCCGGATATTATGCTAAAATATAAAGTGTATTTATAGGTTTGATTATGTCTGTGAAAAACCAGGATAAATAATAGGAGGAGTTAAAAATGTCAGATTTCAATTATGAGGAAGCTCTGGAGCCCGATGTAAATATAAAGGTCATCGGTGTCGGCGGCGGCGGCGGAAATGCTGTCAACTGCATGGTGGACTCCGGTGTGAATAATATAGAATATATCGCTATCAATACAGATGCAAAAGCACTCAATAAGTCAAGAGCTACCACAAGGATACCGATCGGTACAAAGCTCACCAAGGGCAGAGGCGCCGGAAATAAGCCGGAGGTTGGTCAGAAGAGCGCTGAGGAAAACAGGGACGAGATTGAGACCCACCTCAAGGGCGCTGATATGGTCTTCATTACTGCCGGTATGGGCGGCGGTACAGGTACAGGTGCAGCACCTGTAGTTGCAAAGATAGCTAAGGAAATGGATATACTCACAGTAGCTGTTGTCACAAAGCCCTTCCTCTTTGAGAGAGAGCAGAAAATGGCTCAGGCTGAGAGAGGTATCGCAGAGCTCAGAAAATATGTTGACTCGCTTATCGTTATCCCTAATGAGAGACTTCTCGTCGGACTTGACAAGCCCCTTACTATGATGCAGTCCTTCGCTCTTTCGGATGATATCCTCAAGACCGGTGTCAAGAGTATTTCCGACCTTATTGTTGAGGAAGGCTACATAAATCTCGATTTTGCCGATGTTTCGACTATCATGAAGAACGCCGGACTTGCTCATATGGCTATCGGCCACGGCTCAGGCAAGGACAAGGCAAAGGAGGCTGCAAACGCAGTCATCTCCAGCCCGCTTCTCGAGACTTCTATCGCAGGCGCAAGACGTCTTCTTATCAATATCACAATGTCCGAGGATATTCTTTCCTCCGATGTTGATGCAGCTACAAAGCTTATCACAGATCAGGCTGCTAAGGATGTTGAGTTTATCTTCGGTACTGCTTTCAAGGAAGACATGCAGGATGAGATGACGATCACAGTTATTGCTGCCGGTTACGATATCGAAGGAGATCAGCCTGCACAGACAGATGAGCTTGGCCTCGGCAATCCTGAGGAAGACGTTATCCCGATAGGCAACCCGCTCATTGACGGTCTCGGACTTGGCGGCGGAAACAGCAATACCTCCAGACCTGCACCCTCAGCAAACAACGACTACGACCTTGATGACATCTTCAAGATGCTCGGAAACTGAAAATAACAACGGCGACCCTTCGGGGTCGCTTTTTATATTTTGCGATTTTCATCATTTCATCACAGAACTATCACTGTTTTTTGATACACTATTGCCACAACCATGTGTTGGAAACTTAAAGGAGTGGTTTTTATGAGAAAAAATATTTGTTTGCTTATGACGGCAATGCTTTGTGTTACGGCGTTTGTGGGTTGCGGAAAATCCGGGAACAAATCATCATCGGAAATAGAACCGAGCGTTAAAATAGTTGAGGATAATGAGGGATTCTGGAATTTGAGAATAGGAATGAGCGTTGAAGAATGTGTGAATATTCTTGGCGATTACTCTGAAAAGAATGAAAAGTATGACAATTATTACTGGTATTTTGATGAGGTGAATTCATTCAAGACCTTAGAAAAAGAGCCGATTGTTCCTATAAAAAATGAAAAAGGTTATTGTGCTGAGATAAAAGTACATATATGGAATGATAAAATTCAGAGTATCAATTATAACTTTAACGATGTTGGAATAAATAATGCGGCGGAAATTGCTACAACACTAACTTCTGGTGAGGAATTTTCGGTTGAGTTTGATGCTGACGATGGTCTTGACATAACTACTATTGAAAACCATTCTATATTTGAAGCATCTGTGACTATTTTTACCAATGTTTTAAGGCACAATCCTACGATTCTAATTCAATAAAACAGAATGATTCAAAAAGCTGCCCCAAAACCGGGTAGCTTTTTTACTGTCCGTATATTTTCCTTGTCAATATAGTAAAATGCACTAAAATGAACCGAAATTTTCTACATATTAATAGTTGAAATATTATATTGAATATGTTATAATTGGTTAAAGGCAATTTTATTCCTTGAATTTATATTTGCCGCAGCCTGCTGCGGGGATAGGAGTGTATACAATGGAAGAACCAACCATATTACGAACAGCCAGAGTAGGAGGCTTCGTCAAGGAAGACGTTATGACCTACCTCGATGAGCTCAATTCTAAGATAACCTCTCTCGAAGATGAACTCAAAAAGGCTAAGGGCGAAGGCTCTGCATCCGCCGCAGACGCGCAGGAACTCATCAAAGCACGCAATCAGGTAGATAACCTCCAGGAAAAGCTCAACGCTTCCAATAACGCGCTCAGAGCTGCCAAGAAGGAAAACGAAGAACTCCAGAAGAAGCTCGATGAAAGTCAGAAGATAATCACTCAGCTCAGAGCTGGCGGTGCAGGCGGCGCTCAGGCTAATATGCAGACCGCGCAGGCTCTCGAAGCTGCCAAGCGTGAGATCGACAGCCTCAGAGCTAAGCTTAAAGCCGCTGAAGAAAAATCAGCTGCACCTGCTGCCGGCGGAGCTCCCCAGCAGAACGCTCAGGCTAATGCTCAGACTGCCGCTGCTCTTGAAGCTGCAAAGCGCGAGATCGACAGCCTCAGAGCTAAGCTCAAGAACGCCGAGGAGAAGGCTGCTGCCGCAAACAAGGCTGCTCCTCAGGGCAACAATGCCGCTAATAACGCTGCAAATGAGGCTGAGCTTGCTAAGGCTAAGCAGGAGATATCCAAGATCACCGCAGAGCTTACTGCCAAGACTCGCGAACTCGCTGAGAAGGAAAATAAACTCACCCAGATCACTAAGGACAGTGAGTCCGCTATCGCTAAAAAGGATGCTGAGATCTCCAAGCTCAACGACGAGATCACTGACCTCAAGGAGAACGGCGGCATGATTCCTTCGTCCTTCGACATGGGTGCTCTCTTTACCGAGGCTCAGAAAACTGCCGGAAAGATCACTATTGAGGCTCAGAGAAACGCTGACAAGGTTACTAAGGAAGCTAACGAAAATGCCGAAAAGGTTACTAAGGAAGCCAACGAGAAGGCTGATTCTATCGTGAAGGAAGCCAATATCGAGGCTGAAACTACTATTAATAACGCAAACAGCACTGCTGACGCCTGCATCAAGGAGGCTAACGAAAAGGCTAAGGATACCGTTGAGAAGGCGAATGAGCAGGCTAAGAACGCTGTTGACGAGGCTAACGCTCAGGCTAAGGCTACCATTGATCAGGCTAACGCTCAGGCTAAGCGTACCGTTGAGGAGGCTAATGCTCACGCTGATAAGGTCAACGAGATGTCTGATACTGTCCGTAAGATGCTTCTTAACGAGATCGAGAGCGTAAATACAAAGTTCACAGATATAACATCTGTTCTCAGCCGTCTTTCTACTCAGGCTAATGACCGCATGAGTGAGGCGCAGCTCATCGTGGGTGAAGCACGCAAGGCTGTCGACAACGATGAGGCTAATAAGGTCGTAAAGAAGGACGAACCTCCTAAGGCCGAATTTAAACCGACTGAGGCTCCTAAGGCTGTTGTAGCGGAGGTCGCTTCTCCCGTTAAGGCTTCGGCATCCGATCCGTTCGCTAATGTTGGGTCAGCACAGTCTTACAATGCTGGAAACAATATGAATTCATACAATAATAAGCCCCAGCCTGCACAGGCTCCTGCTCAGCAGCAGACTGCTCCGCAGGCTCCCAAGCAGCCCGCAAATAAGAGCGCTAATTTCAATTTTGATATGGCAGAGCTCCTCAAGGCTGCTGAGGAAGAGGCTGCAAAGGAAAACTCTGAGTCATAAAATGAGCGAATGCCCGCAGTTCCGGTCCATTCCGGGACTGCGGACAACTCAGCGTTTCATTTGTATATATAATTCGGAATGTGGTGGGACCCTTGACATTGGTTGAAAGTAAATGCGGCGAATTGTGCAGCATGACGGACGAGGAGCTGTCATTGCTGGCACGAAGCAGTAAAGGTGCCGCGGAGGAGCTTATCTCCCGGTATACTGATGTGATCTCAGTCAAGGCACGGCTTTTTGCACGTTACGGCGCCGAGCCGGACGACCTCAGGCAGGAAGGGCTTATCAGCCTGTTAGGGGCTATCTATGCCTTCAAGCCGGAGAGAGGCGTGAAGTTTTCTACCTTTTCTGAAGTTTGTATAAACAACAGGATGAGAACGATCCTGCGTAAAAGAGCGGCAGCTTGTCAGGGTGAAAGCCTTGATGACGGAAGCTGCGATAAGCTCATGTCCCAGGATGAGTCACCTGAGAGCGTCTGTCTTTACAAGGAACTTCTCAGTGAGCTTAAAAACGGCATAAACTCCGAATTATCCTCCGCAGAAAAACGTACCTTTGAGCTTTGTATCCAGGGCTTCAGTTACAAGAGCACAGCGAGAATGCTGGGGATAAGCGAGAAGGCTGTCGATAATGCAATGCAGAGAGCGCGGAGAAAGCTCCGTGCGATCGTAACATAAACATATGGCTGTGTAGCTTAAATCAAGAGCGTTGTTATGCAAAGATGTCGGTGAAAGTCCGACCGTGGTCCAAATATTTTAAGCGAGGTTTTGAAAATGTACGAAGACAAGACATTAGTCTGCAAGGAATGTGGAAACGAATTCATCTTCTCTGCAGGCGAACAGGAATTCTATGCAGAGAAAGGTTTCGTGAACGAGCCCCAGAGATGTAAGGCTTGCCGCGATGCAAGAAAGAATGCAGGCAGAGCAGAAAGAGTTATGTATACTGCTGTTTGCGCTTCATGCGGTGGAGAGGCTAAGGTTCCCTTTGAACCCAAGGAGGGCAGAGCAGTTTATTGCAGCGAATGTTTCGCAAAGATGAACGAAGGTTGACGAATTTTGTCCCGCACGGTCTCAACGACTGTGCGCGAACAGTTTTTAAACTGTATCGATCAGGCGTGCTGTGCGAGCGGCACGCTGTTTTGTATTATTGAGAATTATGAATTTTTCCCGGTGTTCCGGGAGATTCGGAGATCAGTGAGGTGTTGGTATGCTCGATAGGAGACTGAGCTGTATTGCTGACCTTGTCAGTGGAAAAGGTATTGCTGTTGATGTCGGAACGGATCATGCTTACCTTGCGGCTGAGCTTATAAACAGCGGAAAATGCAGCCGGGTGATCGCATCGGACATCAGAGAGGGCCCTCTCGAGTCTGCGCGAAAAACTGTCGAAAAAAATCATATTGAGGATAAGGTCAAGCTTATTCTTTCGGACGGCCTGTACAATGTGCCTCTCGATGGAGTGAGCGATATAGTTATCGCCGGAATGGGCGGCGAGACTATTGCTGACATTGTCGAGAAATGCGACTGGGACGTTTTGGACAATATCCGGTGGATATTGCAGCCGATGTCGAAGCCGGAATTCCTCCGCAAAAAACTATATGAGCATATGCTGCACATCACGGAGGAATATGCAGTTGAGGACGGCGATAAGCTTTATGTGGTCATGGTTGCGGAGTACGATTCGGATTATCGCTATCTTACGGAGTTTGATGCACTGTATGGTTTTTTTGACGATAATGATGAGTTGGGCAGGAAGTTCCGTGACCGCGAGGCTGAAAGATTGTCGAAAATTGCCCGGAATCTGCAAATGGCTGGAAAAACCGAGGATTCCACGCACTTTACTGCACTTAGCTATAAAATGGAAAAAGGCGTGGATTCGGTGAAAATCTCCGATATTTATAACTATCTGGACAGCCTGTATCCGTTCAGCACCCAGGAAAAGTGGGATAATTCGGGACTGCTTGTCGAAAATAAGTCGGGCGAGGCTGATACCGTTATACTCTCCCTCGACATTACCGATAGCGTGATAAGTGAGGCTGCCTGCAAGTGGGCTGATCTGATAATATCGCATCATCCGGTCATTTTCGAGCCGCTCAGAAGGATAGCCTTTTCAAGTCCGGTTTACAAACTCATCGAGTCTGACATTGCGGCGATCTGCGCTCACACAAATCTTGACATTGCTGACGGCGGAACAAATGGCGTTATACTTGAAAAACTTAGGAACAGATTTGGTATAACCGACGATGCTGAGCCATTTGAGGAACTCGGGAACGGCAGGTCGCTGGGCTGGATAGTTACACTTCCAGAGAGCATTTCTGCTGAAACTCTGGCAGTCGGTCTGAAAGAGATCTTCGACTGTGAGTATGTCAGAATGTCTGGCGAAAGGCAGTGGAAAGTGCGTAAAATAGCCTTCTGTTCAGGCTCGGGCGGCTCCATGCTCGACCTTGCTCTGGAGAAAGGCTGCTGCGCTTTTATTACTGGCGACGTCAAGCACGATGTCTGGATCGATGCTAATAACAGGGAATTCTGCTTGTTCGACTGTGGACATTTCCACACAGAAAACCTTGTTTTGCGGGAGCTCAGACGTGTGCTTGAAGAAAGGTTCCCGCAGCTTGATGTTGAGATTGCTGAGCGTTCAATTGATCCTTGTAAATACGTCTGAGGTGAACATAATGATATACACTTGTCCGGTATGCGGAAAACCACTTTCGCTCTCGGGAGCCGCTCTGAAATGTGCGGAAAAACATAGTTTTGACGTTTCTCGCAGCGGATATGTCAATCTTTTGCTCTCGAAGCACGTCGGCAAAAACGTTCACGGTGACGATAAGCTCATGGTCAAAGCACGCCGTGAATTCCTTGAAAAAGGCTATTATTCGCCACTCAGAGACAGCCTGTGCGAGACTGTCAGGAAATATTTTTGCGGAAATACCTTACTCGATGCAGGATGCGGGGAGGGATGGTATACTTCGGCAGTCTCTGAGGCTTTGGAAAATGTTGAAATCTATGGATTTGATATATCAAAAATTGCGGTAGAATATGCTTCTAAACGTGATAAAAAAACTCATTATGCTGTTGCAAGTGTGTTTCATATGCCTGTTGCTGACCAGAGCTTCGATATGCTTGTCTCACTTTTCGCACCGTATTGTGGAGAGGAGTTTAACCGTGTTCTCCGTATGGACGGTGTGATGATAATTGCTATCCCTTCGTTGGATCACCTGTGGGAGCTAAAGGAAAAAATTTACGATTTACCGTATAAAAATGAGGTTAAGCCGTATGATCTTAAAGGTTTTGAGCTTCTTGAAAACAGGCACATAAAATACAAGATGTGTATTGAAAACACCGAGGATATCAAGCACTTATTCATGATGACACCATATTATTACAGGACAAATCCTCAGCAGGCTGCCCGGCTGGATGATCTGCTCAGTCTTGAAATAACTGCGGATTTTGAACTGCTGGTCTATAGAAGGATAGCAATAAATGATAAGTAAAGGAATGGTTTTATGGCTCTCGATGGAGCGTATCTGTATGCGATAAAACAAGAGCTTTTGCCGCTGATCGGCGGCAGGGTCGAGAAGGTGCATCAGCCCTCGCGCGAGGAGCTCGTAATTTCAATAAGGACAAGGCAAGGAAGCAAAAAGCTCTATATTTCGGCTAATTCCGGAAGTGCCAGAGTTCATATCACATCAATGAGCGTAGACAATCCGCAGACCCCGCCGATGTTCTGTATGCTCATGAGGAAGCATCTCGGCAGCGGAAAGCTTATTGCTGTGCGGCAGGATGGGCTTGAGCGCATACTTAACCTTGATTTTGAGTGCGTGAACGAGCTTGGCGACGTCGTTACAGTTACGCTCGCCTGTGAGATCATGGGGAGGTGCTCTAATCTTATTGCTGTAAACCACGAAGGGAAGGTAATTGACAGCATCAAGCGCGTCGATGAGGCAATGTCGCGTGAGCGTCTGGTTTTGCCGGGAATGAGCTATTCTTTGCCCCCGCGTGATGATCGGCTCAACTTCATGACAGCCGACCGTGAGGAGATCATCAACAGGCTAAGGAGCACTTCTCCTGTGGAGCTTTCTAAGGCTTTGATTCGTGTTTTTGAAGGTGTTTCTCCTGTACTTGCGCGTGAGTGGGCCTACTTCGCTGGACGGGGTACTTACCTTGAAAGTAATACGGTTGACGGCAATCAGCTTGACCGGCTTTTGTTCATTATCAAACGGACAAAAGAACAATTGGAACAAAATGAATGCTGCTTTACCTCGGTCAGCGATAAGGAAGGACAGCTAAGGGATTTTTCGTTTATCCGGCTTTCGCAGTTCGGGACTTTAATGTACACAAAGGAGCTGCCGTCAGCTTCGGAGCTGCTCGACTATTTTTATGCGGAGCGAGACAGTGCGGCTCGTACAAAACAGCGCGCCAATGACTTGTTCAAGCTTCTTATAAACCTTACGGAGAGGATCCAGCGGAGGTTGAATGTTCAGCGGGATGAGCTTGCTGCTTGTGCTGAGCGTGAACGGCACAAGCTTTACGGGGATCTTCTCTCGGCGAACGTCTACCGCTTGAAAAAGGGCGATAATTCTGCAATTGTGGAGAACTTTTATGAGGCAGAATGTCCGGAGATCATTATTCCGCTCGATGTTAGGAAAACACCTGCCCAGAACGCGCAGCACTATTACAACGAGTATAAAAAAGCTGCTACCGCAGAGGCAAAACTTACCGAACAGATCGCTCGCGGCGAGGAGGAGCTTCAATATATCGACAGCGTTTTTGATGCACTCACACGCGCTGCTTCGGAAAATGATATCATACAGCTTCGGCTTGAACTCAGCGAACAGGGATATATAAGGAAAAATTCAGGCAAAACCAAACCTCCGAAGGCGCTTCCTCCGATCGAGTACAGGTCAAGCGATGGTTTCACTATACTTGTGGGAAGAAATAATCACCAGAACGATCAGCTTACGCTAAAATTTGCTGATAAATCGGATATCTGGCTGCATACACAGGGAATCACGGGGTCGCACGTCATCATCGCCTGCGACGGCGAAACTCCTCCTGACAGAACTATCGAGGAGGCAGCGATTATCGCTGCGGTCAACAGCAGAGGCCGTGGGTCGAATCAGGTGCCGGTTGATTATTGCCTTGCAAGGTACGTCAAAAAACCTGCCGGAGCAAAGCCGGGAAAAGTCATCTTCACCAACTACAAAACCGCTTTCGTTCGCCCTGACAGTGAGCTTGAACAGAAATTGATGGTATAACTATGAGTATAATATTGACTCCAGAGTTCTACCACCGCGATGCTCTCGAGGTTGCTCCTGAGCTTGTTGGAAAGGTCGCTGTAAGGACGCTCAGCGACGGGACTGAGCTGCGTGAGCGTATTGCTGAAGTCGAGGTCTACCGCGGTACGGAGGACCTCGGATGTCACGCTTCAAAGGGCAGAACGCCGCGCACGGAGCTGCTTTTCGGCAAAAGCGGTGTGATCTACGTCTACCTTTGCTATGGGATGCACTGGCTTATGAACGTTATTACCGGCGAGCCTGATCAGCCGCAGGGCATTCTTCTGAGAGCTGGGACTGTTCATAACGGTCCGGCGAAAATGACGAAATACCTGCAAATTGACGGCAGCTTCAATGGGCAGCCAATCTGCGGGAACGACCGCTTCCGCATTGAGGACGACGGTTTCCGCACAGGCATAAGGACTGCGCCGCGCGTTGGCATTGACTACGCAGGTGAATACTGGAAGAACGTGAAATGGCGTTATATCGCGGAGGAGTGAGATTATGAACATCAGGAGCCTCGGCTTTCGCATGGTGCGTGACCTTGGTGACGCTATGAGGCATGAGCCGGAAAATGGTGAGTTTTTTTACCTTTTTGCAAGAAGCCGCGCAAGGCTGACGACTGAGCGGGGAACACTTGAACTTCCAGAAAATTCGGCAATTCTGCTTAGAGACGAGCACTTCTGGGAGTGCTCGGCGGAGGACTGTGCTCTGGTGTGCGACTGGATGTGCTTTGATGCCGGAAATGACGTTGAATTTATTGACTCGCTTGAGCTCACATTCGGGGTGCCGGTGATGTTCGCGGACATGGATTTCGTTTGCGGACTTGTTCGGAATATCGCAGGAGAGTTTTATTCGCTGGGAGCACGGAGGCTGAAAATGATAGACAGCCTGATGCGTACACTTCTCATAAAGCTCGGTGATTCGAGGATTTTCAGAGATGCACCTCAGCAAACGGTGGACCCACACTACTCTGCGCTGATTGATCTGCGCGCTAAAATTTACCGCAATCCGCAGCTAAAGTGGAATGTTGACACTATGGCGGCGGACGTCAGTATGTCAAGATCTTATTTTCAGCACATATACCGGGAATTCTTCGGAGTTTCGTGTATTTCTGACGTTATAAGCAGCAAGATCGAGAAGGCGAAGGAGATACTTTCCGAGACAAGCTGTACTGTATCGCAGGTCGCAGCGATGTGCGGCTATGAGAACGAGGAACATTTTATGCGGCAGTTCAAAAAGATCGTCGGAGTTACTCCGACAAGGTTCCGCAGGGAGCGCTGAGCTTTTCTTACAAGCTTACGGCAGTTTTAAAATTAACAGTCTGAAAAAAAAGGGTATGTAACTTTTTTGGTGGTTGTGCGTTCGCAAATTGCCATTGTATCACAGTGTCTCAGAATGTCAAGACTAAAACAAGCGCTGTAAACAGCGGTCTTGACATTCCTCCTCAC
>ODAI010217279.1_pt1 | contig 19194 bp, 15 predicted proteins | sample 1539321 | NCBI WGS metagenome assembly ODAI01 (sample SAMN02144231, study PRJEB22623) | gut metagenome | biome: sheep rumen | host: Ovis aries | place: New Zealand
AAAACGGATGCGATCGATTCCGTCTACCTTGCACACCATATCAAGAAGCTCGGCAAATGAGATCTTATCTTCAAGTGTCTTGCCATAGGAATTTACGTTCTGACCGAGCAGCATGATTTCGCGTACGCCGTCCGCAGCCAGTTTCTCACACTCCCGGATGATATCGATAGGCTTTCTGCTGATCTCCCGTCCGCGCACATACGGAACAATACAGTATGTACAGAAGTTATTGCACCCATACATAATATTGACGCCGGATTTAAAGGCATACTTGCGCTCGGTCGGCAGGCTCTCCGGAAGGTAAGGCGTCGCCTCCACTATTTCGATGACCCGCTTCTTTTCGCGGATTACCCGAAGAAGGAGTTCCGGGAACTCATACAGATTGTGGGTACCGAAAATAAGATCAACGAAAGAATAGCTCTTCCGGATTTTCTCAACGATATGCTTCTCCTGCATCATGCAGCCGCAGAGACCGATGACCATACCGGGCTTTTTGCGCTTAACACTGTTCAGATGACCAAGTCTTCCATAGACGTGCTGATCGGCATTTTCCCTGACGGTACATGTGTTGTATATAACGAAGTCGGCATCATCCTCATTGGATGTATCCCTGAATCCGGCGGATGCAAATATACCGCGAAGTTTCTCGGAGTCACGAGCATTCATCTGACAACCGAAAGTTACAACGCAGGAATAGAGAGGTCTTCCGAGATTTTCAGAGATATCGCTGACCAGTTCTCTGATTTCATCAATATATCGAAGCTGGCGCTCCGCTTCCGCTCTCTGTTCTTCTTCACTTTTTAAATTTAACTTGTAATTACCCATACTTTTCTCCACTATCCAAACAGTAAGATAATATTATATCATCTGTCAAAGATTTGGCAAGATACGCTTTCATAGCTAATTCGTACGCTGCATATGGCTGCATATGCAAAAAGAATTTCCCGGCAGGGAATTTTCGGTAACTCCTTGCCGGGAAATATTTCTTCTTATGGGATTCATTTCGAAACTGTATCAGTTCCTCTCAAGGTAATCCGCCAGATAGAACTCCTCTCTGGGATTACTGAGAAAGAGCGTTCCGAGCTCCTCGCCGTCGATCAGACGGTGAATGATTCGGAAATCCGACGCATTTGCAATGATCATATCCGCGCCGGAAGCGGTCGCGATATCCGCAGCTACCAGCTTTGTGGCCATACCGCCTGTACCGTAATTGCTTCCGGTCGTGTCTTTGGCCATGGCCCTGAAATGGTCATCCAGAGAGTTCACCTGAGAGATGAACTTCGCATTTTTGTTCTTATGCGGATCATCTGTGTACAGACCGTCAATATCGGACATCAGCAGAAGCAGGTCCGCCTGTATGAGAGCTACAACGACCGCGGAGACACGGTCATTATCTCCAATCTCAATGTCGTATGTGGATACCGTATCATTTTCATTCACGATCGGTATAACTCCAAGCTGGAAAAGCTCTTCAAACGTGTTCCGTGCGTGAACCTTGGCTTCCAGATCCGTGACAGTGTCTTTGGTCATGAGTATCTGAGCTGTCGTCTGCCCGTACTCAGAAAAGAATTTCTGATAAATCATCATGAGCTTGACCTGGCCGATTGCGGCGCAGGCCTGTTTCTCCTGCAGGGTCCTGCACTTTTTTATGCCCATTGCCGCGCGGCCCACCGCAATCGCACCCGACGAGACAAGTACCACATCTTTGCCCTGATTATGCAGATCAGTGACTTCTCTCGCGAGAACTTCAAGCTTCGTGAGATTCAATCTGCCGGTCTCCTTGTGGACCAGCGAGGAAGATCCCAGCTTGATCACGATCCTTTTTCTGTTCTTTAATTCTTCTCTGCTCATCCGTTAAAAATCTCCATTGCCCATGCCCACCTGGACTTTAGACTGGCCGCCGTGGGAAGCGATCGCAGCGTCACGTTCATGAGCCATGATGGACAGATACGGATCCTCGCCGTACTTATAGGCAGCTCTCCACTCTGTGTTGTAGACTTCGGCAGCGGCCGCTTCTTCCTCCGATACACAGCAGGTCGCTGTCTCCTCACTCGCTCCGAACTGGCACGCCCTTATATTTTCGTTCTGAACAAGGCAGACGAACGTCTTTCCGGTGTTGAGCTCCAGCTCTTTTCCGTCAAGGGTCTTATATGTGACCGGTTCATAAAAACTCGGTCTCTCCCAGGTGATGTCGATCGCCTTGCCGTTCGTTATATATTTTCCTTTACCGCCTGCAGTCGTATCGAAATGCAGGTATTGAGATTCCTGATAATTTGCATAATTCTGGAACTCTATGATGATATTCTTAACGGCGATCTGTTCCCCGTTCTCAACATCGATGTGCGGTGCGCCGTATTCCTCTCTGAGGTAAAGGCCGGAATCAGGCTGATAATAGAACTTCGGTTTGTTATACGGATAACCGAGTGCAACAAATGCCGCGTCCTGTCCGTCATCAAAATTGCTCTCTTCACCGACCCAGTGGAATTTATACTGCGGCTTGTATCCGTCGTAATGCTCCGTCCTGTATCCGCGGATTTCAATTCCTCTCAGCAGACCGTCCGTGCTGGTGTAGGCATTGTGCGGCGCACTGTGGAAGGAATTATCCCGGTAAAATACCTGGTCGGTATACCATGCCAGTCCTGATATGTTATCCACATCATCCGATTCAAGGTAAGGAAGCGCATAAGCCGCCTGCCCGTAGTGGACATACAACTCGTCCAGTCCGGCTGCGAGCGAGACAAAGTAGTCACGGCAGCTGCGGAGCGGGCCGACACGCGGGAGATTGGAATAATCTTCAAAAACCGCCATCATACGTGTCAGACTTCCCTCGACGGTTGCCTCGAAATACATACTCGCCTGACTGATACCGCTCTGCGGAATCGCACCGCTCACGTTATCGATCATAAAGGCCATCGGGCGCTTATTTTTCATAGCTTCCGGAATATACTCACCGGTGATATCGCTCTTGATCATTCCCTGCGGAATAGGCTCCGTCGGTATCGGCGTAGGAGTCGGCGTTGCAGTCGGGGCAGGCGTGGGCGTCGGTGTCGCAGTCGGTGTAGGCGTATCTTTTTTTATTATCTTTTCCAGAATACCCGTTTCATTCGACTCGTCCTGAACAGTTGTTATATTGTCCGCCTTTTGTCCCCAGTATTTCCAGAAATGACCTTTTATTGTACATCCGCTAAGGAGTGATGCCGCAATCAGCATCGGTATTACAAGCTTGACCTTTTTCATGTTATCTCCTTTATGTGAACTGTAGTTTTTGTATCCTGACTATTCAGCAATTCGGACCTGCGATACGGCCCATCAAGTCATCCTGCGTCTCTCGTAATACCCAGACTGTCCAGAATTGCATTCTGCATATCCGTCATCCTCTCTTCATCTTCCGGCGACATATGGTCGAAACCCACAAGGTGCAGAAGACTGTGTGCTATCAGAAAAGCATATTCGCGTCTTGTGCTGTGCCCGAATGCAGCTGCCTGCTCCCGAATTCTCGGCAGACAAAGCACGATATCACCAAGCAGGAGCTCGCCGCTCTCCGGATCAAAATCGTCAAAACTTTCATCGTCCAGCTCATCGAATCCCGCCGGCGTTTCATATTCGTGGAGCGGAAATGAGAGGACATCCGTCACGCTGTCGATCCCGCGCTGCTCACGATTGATCTCCCGGATTTCCTCTTCCCCTGTCAGAAGGACGTTGACCTCCGACTCAAACGGACATTCCGTCACATCGAGGAATCCGCCGAGGACATCCGCGGCGGTTTTCCGATAGTCGAATGAGAGGATCTCATCTGTCTCTTTCGGATCAAATTCATTTTCTATTGTTACTGTCACAGTCTGTCTCCTTCAAAATATGAGCTGCTTCTCTCATCTGTAGAATCTGACTTTAGGCTTCGTACTCTTTCTGTCTCGGCCCTTCTTTTCCTCATAGACCTCATAGGCCTGCACGATCTTCTGGACAAGCGGATGACGCACAACGTCCTTTGATGTCAGTTCGCAGAAACCGATCTCATCTATCTTCTTCAGGACTTTAAAGGACACATCCAGACCGCTCTCTGCACCTTTTGGAAGATCTTTCTGAGTTCTGTCACCTGTGATGACGACTTTTGTTCCGAATCCGATTCTTGTAAGGAACATTTTCATCTGTGCGGGAGTCGTGTTCTGTGCCTCATCCAGTATGATGAAGGCATTGTCCAGTGTTCTTCCTCGCATGTAGGCAAGCGGCGCCACTTCTATTAGCCCCTTCTCCGAATTCTTTAAAAATGCCTCCGCTCCCATGATCTCATAGAGTGCATCGTAAAGCGGTCGCAAATAGGGGTCGATCTTACTCTGAAGGTCACCCGGAAGAAAACCGAGTTTTTCCCCGGCTTCGATAGCCGGCCTCGTGAGGATGATCCTGGTCACTTCATTTCTTCTGAAAGCCCGGACTGCCATAGCCATCGCTATGTAAGTCTTGCCGGTTCCGGCAGGACCTATTCCGAACGTGATCATTCGATCACGGATAGAATATACATAGTTCTTCTGACCGATCGTCTTCGGTTTTACGGGTCTTCCTGCAACGGTATGTATAATGATATCATCATCCAGAGCCGTCATTGCATTCTCTTTATCTTCCATAAGAAGTGAGAGTGCATAATTCAGGTTCTGTGTAGTGATCGTATTTCCTCTTTCCGAGAGATGAAGCAACTGTCCGAGGAGTCGTTTCGCTTTTGCAACTGCAGATGCTTCTCCGATAATTTTCAACACACCGTCGCGCTCAATCATCTCTACGTGCAGTGTATTCTCGATAGATTTCAGATTCTGATCGAAATCTCCGAATATGTTTCGTTCATGTTCTGCCGGAATCGCAACAGATGATTCGGTTGTGTTTCCCATGCATAGTCCCCTTTCCAGTGTGTTACAATATTTTAACACAATAATCAAGAATAAGAAATACTTTGATATTTAGCAATTAATATTTTGGTAATATTTTTTCTACGAATAAAGGTCTGCTCACTTATGGTACGGCTCATTGTTCATAATGCGAAAAGATCTGTAGATCTGTTCAAGCAGAATGACCCGCATGAGCTGATGTGGAAATGTGAGCTCCGAAAAGCTCATAGACTCGTCAACCCGTCTCATGACATCTTCGGACAGCCCCAGGGATCCTCCTATAATGAACGTGATTGTGCTTTTACCGTTCATCATGAGATGAGACAAATGTGCCGAAAGACCCTCGGAAGAATATGTCTTCCCGTTTATGGCGAGCGCTATACAATAGTCACTGTCCGTAATTCTGGAGAGGACCTTTTCCCCCTCCCTCCCCTTTATTCGATTCTCTTCCTGCGGAGAGGCACCGTCCGGTGTCTTCTCATCGGAACATTCAATGATTTCAGTCTTACAATAACGCGAAAGACGTTTCGTGTATTCCGAAACCGCGTCACGATAGAATTTTTCTTTAATTTTTCCTACACAAATAATTCTGATTTTCATAATAAAAGAAGGGCTCGCCGCATGAATCGAACTCCGCCGGTTCATGCGACAGCCCTTGTCAATTCTTTGTAACAGATTTACCCACATGCATTCCTGACCAGTCAGGAAGTGGGACGTTTGCGTTACTGATTTTTGCTCTTGATGTAGTTATCGATACCCTTTGCGCCTACACGTCCGGCACCCATGGCAAGAATAACGGTCGCTGCGCCTGTGACCGCATCACCGCCGGCATATACGCCTTCCTTTGTGGTCTTGCCTTCATCCTCTGTGGCGACAAGGCATTTTCTGCGGTTGGTCTCAAGACCGGGCGTCGTTGAGGAGATGAGCGGGTTGGGAGATGTTCCGAGGGACATGATGACAGCGTCACAATCCATCTCGAACTCTGAGCCCGGAATCGGAACAGGCCGTCTTCTGCCGGATGCATCCGGTTCGCCGAGTTCCATGCGGATGCACTTGATTCCGATCACGTTATCATTCTCATCTGTGAGGATCTCTGTCGGATTCGTAAGGATATCGAACTGAACACCCTCTTCCTTTGCGTGGTGGACTTCCTCCGCTCTCGCCGGAAGCTCAGCCTCAGAACGGCGATATACAAGATGGACCTCCGCACCGAGGCGAAGAGCTGTTCTGGCTGCATCCATTGCAACGTTGCCGCCACCGACTACAACAGCTTTCTTAGCCTTGTAAATCGGTGTGTCATAATCATCGCGGAAAGCATACATGAGATTGTTGCGGGTCAGATACTCGTTTGCGGAGAAAACGCCGTTCGCATTTTCACCCGGTATACCCATGAACATCGGAAGACCTGCACCGGATCCGATGAAAATAGCCTCATAGCCTTCCTCTTCGATCAGGTCATCCAGAGAAATCGTTCTGCCGATGATAACGTCCGTAATGATCTTGACGCCGAGGCCTTCAACATTCCTGACTTCCTCTGCGACGACCTTTTCTTTCGGAAGACGGAATTCCGGGATGCCGTAGGTCAGAACGCCGCCGGCTTTATGCAGTGCTTCATAGATAGTCACATCATATCCCATCTTGGCAAGATCGCCTGCGCAAGTAAGACCTGCAGGACCGGAACCGATGACTGCGACCTTATGACCGTTTTTGACCTTCGCTCCCTGTGGTTTGATTCCATCCTCTTTTGCGCGGTCAGCTACAAAACGCTCGAGCTTTCCGATGGAGACAGGTTCGGCCTTCAGACCGCGGATGCACTTTCCTTCACACTGGGTCTCCTGCGGGCAAACACGGCCGCAGACAGCGGGAAGAGAACTCGATTCGGAGATGACCTGATAAGCTCCGGCAAAATCTTTTTCCACAACTTTCTTGATAAATCCCGGAATATTGATACTGACGGGGCATCCCTCGATGCAGCGTGCATTCTTGCAGTTCAGACATCTGCCGGCTTCCTCTACCGCTTCCTCTTCATTATATCCGTAACAGACTTCATCAAAGTTCCTGGCTCTGACAAGCGGCTCCTGCTCTCTTACAGGGACCTTCGTTTTTGACATATTAGGCATTACGCGTCACCTCCCTATCAATTTCCGCAGTTGCCGTGATGAGTTTCGCCCTCTTCATATTTCAGTTTCGCGCGACCCTCTTCCGTCTTATACAGCGTGGTTCTCTTCATAGCCTCTGACCAGTTGATCTTGAAGCCGTCGAATTCCGGTCCGTCTACACATGCGAACTTGATCTCGTCACCGACTGTGAGACGGCACGCGCCGCACATACCGGTTCCGTCGACCATGATCGGGTTCATGCTGACGATCGTCGGAATATTATATTTTTTTGTTGTGAGGCATACGAACTTCATCATGATCATCGGTCCGATTGCAACACAGTGATTGTATTCCACACCCTGTTCGACAAGTTCATCGATTACGGATGTCACGACACCTTTATGCATGTAGGAACCGTCGTCTGTTGTGAGGTAGAGATTTTTAGCAACCGCTCTCATCTCGTCCTCGAAGAACAGGAGATCCTTCGTCCTTGCACCGATAATGACGTCTGCATCATACCCGTGTTCCTTGAGCCATTTGACCTGCGGATATACCGGCGCGGTTCCGACTCCGCCTGCAACGAACAGGAACTTCTTATTCTTAAGCTCTTCCTCGCTCATTTCGAGAATATCGGATGGTCTGCCGAGCGGTCCGACAAAATCCTGGAATGAGTCGCCCTCTTCAAGCTTCAGGAATTTGAGTGTGCTCACGCCTACCGGCTGGAAAACTATGGTGATGGTTCCCTTCTCACGATCATAATCGCAGATCGTAAGAGGAATTCTTTCGCCCACTTCATCATTCTTAACGATGACGAACTGGCCCGGCTGACAGTTACGCGCAACAAGTGGTGCCTCAACTACCATGAGCCAGACGACTGCACTCAGCTGCTTTTTCTTTAAGATTTTGTACATGGCTTCCTCCTCCGGGGAGCAGATTCCACTCCCCTATATAGATAGAATGATGCAAGGGCATCACATATCGTACCTGTTTATCCACATTCTTTCGGCCCGGCACAGCAGGTCATGCTCAATCCTCTCCGCCGAATTTTGCTTCGAATGTAGCCGAGTCCATAAGGACCTTTCTCGGTTTTGTTCCCTCCTCGGGTCCGACAACTTCCGCTTCACACAGCTGATCCATAATCCTTGCGGCTCGGTTGAAACCGATCTTGAACATTCGCTGGAACATACCGATCGTTGCCTTGTCCTTATCGATCACTGCCCGGCCGGCTTCCAGAAAGTATTCGTCCCGTCCGGATTCTTTGGCTGTCTGTGTCTGAGATGAATTGTTGATCGTTTTGGTTATCTCGCTCTCAACTTCACTATTATACTCTATTTCCCGATTTTGTTGTGATAAATATTTTACAACACGTGAAATATCTTCATCGGAAATGTATGCACCCTGCACACGTGCAGGTTTCGGATAACCCTGCGGGGCGAACAGCATATCTCCGTGTCCGAGAAGCTTTTCGGCACCGTTCATGTCGATGATCGTGCGGCTGTCTACGCCGGATGATACTGCGAGCGCGATCCTTGACGGCATATTCGCCTTGATAAGACCTGTCACGACATTAACGGAAGGTCTCTGCGTCGCAATGACCAGATGGAGGCCTGCTGCTCTTGCAAGCTGTGCAAGACGGCAGATTGCATCCTCGACTTCACCTGGTGCCACCATCATGAGATCTGCGAGCTCGTCGACGATAATGAGGATCTGAGGCAATTTTTTCAATCTTTCTTCCGGCGGAAGTGCCTCATTGATTTTTTCGACGCGCTTATTATAGGATTTCAGGTCACGTACGCCCGTATATTCCGCGAACTTATTATAGCGGTCATTCATTTCCTGGACAGCCCAGTTCAGGGCACCCGCCGCTTTCTTCGGGTCTGTAACGACCGGAATCAGAAGATGCGGTATGCCGTCGTAAATCTTAAGCTCAACGACTTTCGGGTCGATCATAAGCATTCTGACTTCGTCCGGTGTGGACTTCATAAGAACACTCATGATAAGTGTATTGATGCATACGGACTTACCCGAACCGGTAGCGCCGGCGATCAGCAGATGTGGCATTTTAGCGATATCCGAGATGACAGGCTTGCCGGCAATATCCTTACCGACTGCAAATGTCAGCGGTGCTTTGGACTTAATATACTCATTCGATTCGACCAGATCCCTGAAAGCAACAACGGTGCTTTCCTTGTTCGGCACCTCGATACCTACAGCAGCTTTGCCGGGAATCGGAGCTTCGATTCGAATTTCCGAAGCAGCAAGATTAAGCTTGATATCATCTGTCAGCGCTACGATCCTGCTGACCTTTACGCCCTGCTCCGGAGTAAGCTCGTATCTGGTTACTGTCGGACCGCGGCTGACATTATTGACGTGAACATTGACGCCGAAATCTCTGAATATCTGCTCAAGCTTCTGGGCAGTTTCAATCAGATGCTGCCTTGAATCGCCGGGCTGTACTTTTCCTCTCGTCAGGAGATCCGCGGACGGAAGGACATAGGTCTTCTTAGCCGCAGTGTTGGTGCTGATCTCGTCAGAGATTGTATTAATGCCTGAAACAATCTCCTCTTCCCTGGATTTCGCCTTCTTAACGCTGGTGCGCTTTTTGGGATTCTTATCTTCCTTTGCGGTTTTCTCCGAATCCGTACGTTTTGCGGCAGCTTCCGTGTCGGAGATTCCTGTCCCTTCAATGACAATATGTGACCCTGTATCTGATCCGTCCGGTTCTTCGATACCGATACCCTCAAAAACATCAGCATCTGTGCTTTTTTTCCTGTCTGTATTGATATCTTCGAACTCTTTATTAAGATCATCTTTCGATGCCTCGGAAGTCTGCGAATCATCGTCAAGATCGTCCTTCTCCGTTTTTTTGGCAGAGTTCTGCATGACTGTCCTGAGGAAAGCGGGCATTTTACTGTCATCTGTATAAGCGGGCTTTTTCCTGCCTGAAGATTTCTTGCTGCTCTTTCCTTTCTTCCCGGTCTTTCCGGAAGACGAACTGTTTGCTTTTCTCTTTTCAGACGCTCCGGATTCCGAGCTCTTTCCGGATTCAGTTTTTTCTTCCGTCTCCGCATCGTCCGCGATGTTGACGGAAATCTCGGTTTCAGAAGATGCTTTACGTGCCTCCGCGCGTCTTCTTTCGTGCCTCCTTAACTCTTCTTCGTCATCAATATCATCTTCATCGAGTTCATCATCCATATCATAATCAGATGAACCGGAGCCAAACGGAAGCAGATTGAAAATCGGAAATGTTTTGCGCTTTTTCGATTTCAACATCGCATCCGCTGAAGCAAGATCCTCCTCATCGGCATAATCTATGTCGTCTAAATCGTCTTCCTGCTCCTTTGATTCTCTTCTCCTTTTCCTGACTTCAAGGGCTGTTTTCTTAGTCTTGATGCCCAGTTTTGAGAGCAGAGGCTTCTGTGTGAGAACGATCAGGGACAGAACCAGTCCGGCGAGAGTAAGGATCCAGGCAATAATCGGACTGAATGCGAGTGTGAAGATGTGTTCTATCGCACCGCCGATAAATCCGCCGCCTTCCTTGTCATAATAATAATCGGAAATATGCGCTTCCCTGCTGAAATTGGGTTCCACGACCAGCTGAACGATGGCACAGACAAAAATGAGGAGCAGGATAAGACCGATCGTCTTGCGGACGATTAGTGAATTGTTACGGTTGGCTATATAAAAAGCGATAGCAAAGAAGATGTAGAAAGGTACAACATAAGCGGTCAGTCCGAACACTCCGAACAGGAAATCGCTCACTGCACCTCCCACAACACCTCCGACGCCGAAATTGAACGCAAAGATGAGGATAGCGGAAACCAGCGCTACGAGCAAAATAATGTCGCCGGCAATACCTGCGGACTCGACAGGCTTTTTAGCCTGCCTTTTTGATGACGCCGACGCTCTTTGCACAGTATTCTTTTTTCTGCTCCTCGTTCCGGTGCTCTTTTTCGAACCGGCGGCTTTGCTGCTTTTTTTACGGCTGTTGGTTTTTCTGGCTGCCATGTTTATCTCCTTAAGTATCGATCACATAACATCGCGGAATCCGGTCATTCAGGGACGATGACCAAAAAACAGTGTGTCGCAACAAACCCGACTTCACTCGTCGAATCAGTTGCGACCTGCCGCCATGTGTGTCCCTATGAACCACTTTGTTTTACAGAACATAACTGACCGCAATAATTGCGATTCCCAGTACAAAGCTCCAGATAGCGAAAAGCCTGAGTCCTCTCTGTCTGACGAATTTCGATATCGCGCGAATGGACAGAAAACCTACCAGAGCTGCACTGACTGCTCCCGCCAGACATGTTCCGGCGTATCTCGGCGTTGTCAGGATGACCGGAACCTTACTCACTTGCGTAATCATCGCTCCCAATATAGCAGGGATTGACAATAAATAGGAGAATCTGATTGCAAGTTTCTTATTAAAACCGAGCAGGATCCCGCAGACAAGAACCAATCCCATCCTCGAAATTCCCGATATGACAGAAATTCCCTGAATAATCCCGATCAGGATGCCCTGTTTCCATGTGATATCCTTAGGGATCTTGTTGCCTGCCGGCACCATGTCGGCTACAAGGAGCAGAACGCCGGTCAGAAGCATACCGATTCCGCTGTACATGACCTGTCCGCAGCTGACAGAGGCGACTCTTCTCAGAAGAAAGCCTACAGCACCTGTCGGGATCGTTGCACAGAGAACCAATACCACGAGCTGTCTGTAATTGGATGTAACGATATGAATAAAGCGCGGTTCTTCATGCGCTTTCGCTGCCCGGATCATGATTCTGATGTTGAAAAATATGTCCCGGATCATGCGTACGGCTTCCCTGCATAGCCTGGCTACATCTTTCTGCATCGCAAGCAATATCGTTATAAGTGTGCCTGCATGCAGTGCGATATTCAGGAACTCTGTACTACCCTGGATACGCAAGGTATGTTCAGCGAACTGCAATAGCCCGTACGAACTGATGGGCAGAAACTCTGTCAGTCCCTGAATGATTCCAAGAAGTATAGTTTGCAGATAATCCATAAATTCCTCTTGTTACCCGTTAATCTTCATCCCAGTTGTGATAAACGGCCTGAACGTCGTCGCTCTCATCGAGGAGGTCAAGAATCCTTTCAATAGACGAGATATCCTTCTCGTTGGTAAGTTTGACATAAGTCTGCGGAATCATGGTGACTTCTGCAGAAGCAAGGACCAGTCCCATGTCCTTGAGTGCCTTCTCTACTTCCGGGAAAGATTCCGGATCTGTGATGATTTCGTAACTGTCGTCTTCCTCACTGAAGTCCTCAGCGCCTGCATCGAGCGCTTCCATCATGAGGTCGTCGGAATCCATCTCGCACTCTTCCTTATCGATGATGATCTGTCCCTTCTCATCGAACATGAAGGATACACATCCCGGCGTTCCGATATTGCCGTTGCCCTTTGTAAAAGCGCTGCGGACTGCGGCTGCCGTACGGTTCTTATTGTCCGTGAGGGTCTTTACGATAATAGCGATGCCGCTCGGTCCGTATCCTTCATATGTAATGGACTCATAATTTGCGCTGTTTCCGTCGCCGGCAGCCTTCTTGATGCCTCTTTCGATCGTATCGTTCGGCATGTTATTGGCTTTCGCTTTGGCGATGACCGTTGCAAGTTTGAAGTTATTTGCCGGATCCGGACCGCCTTCCTTGACGGCAACGGCGATCTCGCGACCGATTATCGTAAAAATTTTACCCTTCGCGGCATCATTTTTCTCTTTCTTATGCTTGATATTGGCAAATTTAGAATGTCCAGACATATTATCTCCTCCAAAAGCTCTGATTTGTTTCTTTCAATCATTTAAAAGATGCATTTATATATAAGTAGACTGAAGAGATACAACATATAGGAAGTTTTCGATACTCTTACAAGTCACGGAAATGCACATTACAGTAAACTATATCAGTTTTGCATAAATTATTCAAGAGTCAGATACACTCACTCTGCTCAATGATCCGGCCTTCATAAATAAAATTTCTGGGTACGCGCTTGCTTATATCACACACAAGTTCATAGTTAAAACGCCCTGAAAGATCACCGAGTTCCTCAGCTGTGATCCTTTCATCCCCCTGTTTCCCGAGCAGAACGACCTCATCACCTCTTGTTGCGCCTTCGATATCTGTGACATCAACCATGAACTGGTCCATACACACTCTTCCGAGAATGGGTGCTTTCCGCCCTTTGATGAGAACATGACCTTTACCGGAAAGCATGCGTGGATAACCGTCCGCGTACCCTACCGGTATGGTCGCGACCCGCATTGTCTTCTCAGCCTTGAATGTTCCGCCGTAGCTGACTTCGTCCCCCGCCTCAATATTCTTTACATAAGAGATGTGACTTATAAGACTCATAACAGGTTTAAGCGGAACGATATCTGTTTCGACATCGGCGGACGGCATAAGTCCGTAAACGGTGATACCTGCGCGCACCATGTCTTTATTTGCTTCCCTGAGGCGTATGATTCCCGCACTGTTGCTGACATGATGAATCGGGATGTCCACACCGGCTTTTTCGACTTTTTCCGCAAATGCATCATATCTCTCAAGCTGTCTCACCGCCGGATCAATACTCACCTCATCCGCTCTTGCAAAATGCGTGAACAGACCTTCTATCTCAATATTCGGAAGTTTTGCGATCTTTACGATTTCGGCGACGGAAGCGTCATTGTCCCTGAAACCGATACGGCTCATACCGGTATCGAGAGCAATGTGGATAATTGCTTTCTTTTTGGCTGTAAACGCAGCGTCCGAAACCTTGACGGCCGTATCGTAGTCAAACACGCAGATCCTTACATTTTCCCTAATAAGATCTTCATAGAATTCATCAAAGGTATATCCCAAAAGCATGATCGGCTTGCGGATGCCCGCCCGTCTCAGCCGGAACGCTTCATCGGCCGCTGCGACTGCAAAGCCCCACATGTAATCGTACGGTTCCATCAGCTCGGCAATCTGCACACTGCCGTGCCCGTAACCGTCGGCCTTGATGACCGCGGTGATCTTGCATCCCGGACGGATGTTTGCCTTCATGTTCTCAAAATTATATAGTACCGCATCCAGGTCAATGTCTGCCCTGACCCTGCTGTATTTTTTCATAATAGATAGCCTCCTTGATCAGTATTCATCGAACAACGTTCTTCAGCTGTGCAATAATATCCGAAGCGATCACATTTCTTCTGCCGTCTTCGTCGGAAGCGATATCGCCGGCCTTGCCGTGGATATAGACGGCAAGAGGCGCGGCCGCCAGAACGTCACAGTGCTGGGCGAGAAGCCCGGCAAGGATTCCCGAGAGGACGTCGCCGCTTCCCGCAGTCGCCATCCCGTCATTTCCGGTCGTGTTGATAAAGACTTTTCCGTTCGGAAGGGCTGTGCACGTGCGCGCGTCCTTTAGGACGCACACTGCATCACACGCTGTCGCAAGATCGCGTGAAGCCGAAATCGGATCTTTCTTCAGCTCTGCGATCGTTCGTCCGACCAGCCTCCCCATCTCTCCCATATGCGGCGTGAGGAATGCCATTCCGCGGTAATCCCGTATCAGCTCGGTGTTTCCGTAAAGGCAGTTGAGTCCGTCCGCATCCAGGACAAGCGGCAGTACGGAAGTCTCGAGAACATGCTTTACGATGCCCTCGGACAGAGCACTCGTACCGAGTCCCGGTCCCAAACAGATCACGTCCGCCCAGTCCAGATTCTTGTCGATGGCGTCTTCCGCTTCCACAATATCGTTATAAGTCGAAAGCAACGCTTCAGGCAGTTCACGCTGTATGATTTCTCTGTTCGCTTCCACCGTAATGACGCGGACCATGCCTGCACCCATTCTCATTGATGACAGGGCGGAGAAATATGCGGCTCCCGACATGTTTCTCGAACCGGCAATTACGAGGACTTTGCCGAATGTTCCTTTATTTCCGGATGCTATCCTCTTGGGAAGGTAAGACGGAATATCACCGTCATCGAGACAATAGATGCGGGGTCCTTCCTCATCTCTTCTGTCCTTTTTCGGTCTCCACGGATCATCGTTCCACATGTCCGCTATGCCAATCTCGGCTACTACGATCCTGCCTGAATAATCTGCACCCGGATAGAGCAGCATTCCGGGTTTGGGCAGCTGCATGGTGACAGTCACGTCAGCCTGCACGGCGCACCCCATGACATGCCCGGTATCTGCATGAATACCGGATGCGATGTCAGCAGACAGGACGAATGCCCTTGATGCATTGATCCGCCCGATCACGTCAGCATAACTTCCCTCGATTTCTCTTGAGAGACCGATGCCGAAGAGCGCGTCGACGATGACATCATACTCTGCAAATGTAGATTTACGGATCTCCTCGATTCCAAGCTTCCTGCAGATCGATACCTGCAGTTTCATCTCGTCCGTAAAATGCTCTTCCTTACCCGCTAAACAGAGGTCCGCCCGGATGCCTTTCATATGCAGGATCCTGGCACAGGCTGCCCCGTCGCCTCCGTTATTTCCGCTTCCGCAGACACAGAGTACCCGTCCGCTCCGCCCGGATTGTTTCAGATAAGACAGAACTTCTTCCGCTATTGCATAGGATGCCCGTTCCATAAGAACGCTTGACGGAACCCCTATCTCCGTGATCGTATACTGATCTCTGGCTTTCATCTGCGCTGCTGTCACTATATGTCTCATAGCCACCTCCCGTACCGTTAACGCAAATATTATAAACCCTCAAAATCTCCTTTGCAACGACAGAGAAGTTTCAGTGGCAAAAGAGCCGGAACTCATGTATACTTTCCATGAGTCGGAGGATCACATCATGATTTTGAACATTCAGAAAATATCAAAGACTTTCCCGGGGAACGAGGTCCTGCGGGGAGTATCATTTCATATAGAAGAAAATGAGAAGGCTGCTCTCGTCGGGATTAACGGTGCGGGAAAATCCACCCTCTTAAAGATCATCGTCGGGGAAATGCAGGCCGATGACGGTGCCGTCATTCTGTCCAAAGACAGAACCCTCGGCTACCTTGCGCAGCATCAGGACCTGACCGGAGATGCGACAGTCTACGAACAGCTCATGCAGGTGCGTCAGGATATTCTGGACCTCTTGCGGCGCATGGAGAATTCCGAGAGAAAGATGTCACACCTGACAGGTGAGGACCTGGAAAACGAGATGGCATCCTATGCAAGGATCCAGGAAGCTTACGAACGTCTGAACGGCTACGCATATAAGTCAGAGGTAGTCGGCGTACTGAAAGGACTCGGTTTTGCAGAGGAAGACTTCGGTAAAAAAGTATCGACACTGTCCGGCGGTCAGAAGACGCGCGTTGCACTGGGCACGCTGCTTCTCACGAGTCCGGACATCATCCTTCTTGACGAGCCGACCAACCATCTCGATATGAATTCCATCGTCTGGCTCGAAACATACCTCATGAACTATAAGGGCGCGGTCCTGATCGTCTCCCATGACCGGTATTTTCTGAACCGCGTCGTGACCAAGGTCATCGAGCTGAACCACGGTTCTGCGCGGACGTACGATGGCAACTATGATGCCTACAGCCGCAAGAAGGAAGAAATTCGTCACGCGGAGTACCTCTCCTACATGAAGGCTGAGCAGGTAAGAAAACATCAGGAGCAGGTAATCGCAAAGCTGAAGCAGTTCAACCGTGAGAAATCTATAAAAAGGGCGGAGAGCCGTCAGAAGATGCTGGATAAGATGGAAATGCCCGACAAACCGCTGGGTGAAGACCCCGTGATGGGACTGTCCTTCGCGCCCGGGATAGAATCCGGAAAGGATGTACTGACGGTCACAGAGCTCTCGAAAGGATTTGACGGCATAAACCTTTTCGATGATGTTTCATTTGAAATTAAAAAGGGAGAACATGTCGCCCTGATCGGAACCAACGGTACCGGAAAATCCACGCTGCTCAAGATCCTTAACGGCGTTTATCTTCCGGATCGGGGAGAATTCGTACTCGGAAGCAATGTCATCACCGGGTATTACGACCAGGAAATGCATGTGCTGCATCCGGATAAGACGATTTTCGATGAGATTTCGGACGACTATCCGGCGTTCAATAATACAAAGATCCGCAGTGCGCTCGCAGCTTTCCTCTTCACCGGAGAGGACGTATTCAAATACATCCGTGACCTCTCGGGCGGTGAACGGGCGCGAGTCTCTCTCTGCAAGCTCATGCTGTCAAACGCCAATTTCATCATGCTCGATGAGCCGACCAATCATCTGGATATCGAATCCCGCGAAATTCTTGAGAGTGCGATCAACGCCTATACCGGAACACTGTTCTATGTATCTCACGACCGCTACTTTATCAACCGCACGGCGGGCAGGATTCTTGACCTGACTCACAAAACGCTGCTCAACTATATAGGCAATTACGACTATTACCTCGAGAAAAAGGAGGATGTGGAGAAGGCGGGACTTGCTCCGGAACTGCTTGTTGCAAAAGAAAATGCGGATTCGGACGCAAAGCTGGACTGGAAAGCGCAAAAAGAGGACGCGGCGAGAAAGCGGAAACGCGCAAACGACATTAAGAGATGCGAAAAAGAGATAGATACTCTCGAAAAGGAAGACCTTGAGATCGACACGCTGTTCGAAGACCCGAAAGTTTCCTGCGATCCCGCGGAGTGTACGCGGCTCGGCAACCGGAAGGAACAGATCGCGGCGCGGCTTGAGGAGCTTTACACGCTGTGGGAGGAGCTGCAGGAATCCGAGGAATAAGATTAAATCACTCATACTTTCCACGGGATATTACCGGGCAGTCTTATCACCGGAAAAGCTGTAAATGAAAAAACTGCAATCGAAGCGACATTCGAGCTTTGATTGCAGTTTTTTGTGTCATAGGACTTCGTCCCGTGTCCTTTAAGTTTGTATTCCATGTCAGAGACAAGTTTCATTTTGCGCATTCATCTCACGACTCAAGTCACGAGAATTCTCCGTCAGAGATTAAAGCATCTTCTCCAGCGTCCTGCGGACTGCCAGAATGAAATCCAGTGTCGAGAGCTTTTTCGGATTTTTGATCTCGGTGATGAGAGTGAGATCTCCCGTCATCTGTCCGCTCTCAATGGTCTCAAGCGTAGCCCTCTCAAGCTTATCCGCGAACTCGCACAGCTCATCGATGCCGTCAAGTTCTCCTCTCTTTCTGAGTGCGCCTGTCCATGCAAAAATCGTCGCGACGGAATTTGTTGAAGTGAGTTCCCCCTGAAGATGCTTATAGTAGTGTCTCTGGACCGTGCCGTGAGCTGCTTCATACTCATAATAGCCTTTCGGTGATACCAGGACCGATGTCATCATGGCAAGGGAGCCGAACGCGGAAGAAAGCATATCGGACTGTACATCCCCGTCATAATTCTTGAGCGCCAGGACAAATCCTCCCTCACTCTTCATAAGACGCGCTGCCACATCATCGATCAGCGTGTAGAAATATACAATACCGGCCTTCTCGAATTTTTCCCTGAATTCTTCCTCATAGACACGCTCGAAGATAGCTTTGAACTCCCCGTCATAAATTTTGGAGATCGTATCCTTTGTTGCGAACCACAGATCCTGCTTTACAGAAAGAGCATATGTGAAACAGCTGCGTGCAAAGCTCTCGATGGAGGCATCCAGATTATGCATGCCCTGAATGACGCCGGGACCCTTGAAATCGAAGATAGTCTGCCTGGTGACCGTACCGTCCTCGGCGGTGAACACGATTTCTGCCTTTCCGGGTCTGTCGATGCGCATCTCTGTATTCTTATACACATCGCCGTAAGCATGACGTGCGATCGTGATGGGCTTCTTCCACTTGCTGACGACCGGATTGATGCCCTTTACAAGAATCGGTGCACGAAAAACAGTGCCGTCCAGCATCGCACGGATCGTACCGTTCGGACTCTTATAGAGTTCCTTGAGATCATATTCCTTGAGACGTGCAGCATTCGGAGTGATGGTTGCGCACTTGACGCTGACGCCGAACTTCATGTTTGCCTTTGCGGCATCGATCGTGACCTGATCATTTGTCTCATCTCTGTGCTTCAGACCCAGGTCATAGTAATCTGTCTCAAGATCAATAAAGGGAGTGAGCAGCTCATCCTTTATCATTTTCCAGATGATTCTCGTCATCTCGTCTCCGTCCATCTCTACGAGAGGCGTTGTCATTTTAATTTTTTCCATTTTTTCTCCTCCGGGAAATGTAATAGCAGGCCCGCCCTCCGAGCGGACCGCTTATTGATATGCGATATC
>ODAI012325220.1_pt1 | contig 19193 bp, 27 predicted proteins | sample 1539321 | NCBI WGS metagenome assembly ODAI01 (sample SAMN02144231, study PRJEB22623) | gut metagenome | biome: sheep rumen | host: Ovis aries | place: New Zealand
CTGCAGCTACAGCCATTATCTTCTCGGTCATCGGTAAATTAAGTGCTTTGTTGCAGAGCATTCCTCAGGCTGTCCTAGGTGGAATCATGTTACTACTCTTTGGTACTATTGCCAGTGTGGGTGTTCAGAACCTGATTCAGCATAAGGTTGACCTGAATGATACGCGAAATATCATCATCGTGAGTGTGGTTTTGACGATGGGCATTGGTGGAGCTGTCCTTTCCTTTGGGACGTTCTCCATTAGTGGAATCGGTTTGTCAGCTGTGATTGGTGTTGTTCTGAATCTTTTATTGCCTCGCAAAAAAGAGGATAAGCCAGTAACAAAAGAAAAAGAATAATAGGTATGAAGACTCCCGCACTCTTTAAGGAATATATTTGGTTGGTGAATACCATCTATAAGGCGAAACGTATTTCGCTAAGTGAGATTAATGCGAAATGGATTCGTACCGAAATGAGTGAGGGAGTCGAAATAGCCAGAACGACGTTCAATCGGCATAAAGATGCCATCGAAGAGATGTTTGGCATTATCATTGACTGCGATAGGCGTGGGGGCTATAAGTATTATATTGCAAATGAAGAAGTGTTGGAAGAGAACACTGTACAAAACTGGATGCTCTCCACCATTTCTGTTAATAATGTTATCAGTGAAAGCCTAAGCCTTCAGCATCGCATCTTGTTGGAAAACATTCCTTCTGAGAAAGGCTTCTTGCAGCAGATTATCGAAGCGATGAAGAAAAACCAGCGGATTGCCATTCAATATAAGCGTTACCGTTCGCCATCAAGTAATCGTTTTAGTATTGATCCTTATTGCATAAAGTTGTTCCGTCAGAGGTGGTACGTCTTGGGGCATTTCACCAATGGAAATTTTGGGACATTCTCTTTTGATCGCATAGAGAGCATCGAATTGTTGGATGAAAAGTTCAAGGTCGACAAAGGCTTTGATGCGAAAGAATTCTTTAGTGAGTGCTTTGGTATCGTTCAAGGCGTTGACGTGCCAGCAGAGCGGGTGGTCCTACGTGCTTATAATGATGAGTATTATTATGTGAGAGACTTACCATTGCATCATTCGCAAAAAGAAATAGTACGTGGAACCGACTATACAGATTTCGAATATTATGTTCGTCCGACATCTGATTTCATTGCTCATCTTCTCTCGCGGAGCAGCCAGATTCAGGTCCTTGAGCCCGAATGGTTAGCTGATAAAGTGTATGAGATGCACTTGGATGCTATAAAACTTTACGAAAAAGAATAAATTTCTTCAAGTTGTACCACTATTTGGGATAACACCTCTCTACTTTTGTTTCTGTAAACTAAAAATATGAAGTTATGGAAACAAGAAAGAAGTTTTTTAAGGATTGTTATTTAGCTGGTCGTAAGTATCATGAAGCTGATGAAGTGTGGAATCAATTGGAGGTCGGAACGGAACTGCAACTTGTTCGCGATTTAGATAATCGATATGATGTGAACGCAGTAGCCTTGACTTTTAAAGCAGAGAATGGAGAAGATTACCTTATCGGTTATATACCTCAAACAGAAAATGAAGTTTTGGCTTTGTTCCTCGAAATGGGCTGGACTGATATGTTTGAGTGTCGCATCAGTAAGATTGATCCTAATGCCTTTTCTGAGCGCCAGATAAAACTGACCATAAAGGTTAAGAGAAATAAAGTATAAGTGCCTTTAAATGAAAATAAATACCATTGCATTTCGATTGGGAATATAATTCTTATATCTTTGCTTTGAACTTAAAAACAAATACGATGAATACAGTAATTTTGTTTTGGAACCCAGCGGTATCGAGCTATACACTGGAGAGATTTAAGAATGATCTTGTGAATTTGGATGACACGTACAACTGGAGTGTTTGGGAATATGAGAAGGCATCGTATGGTGATCGGTTTTATCTCGTTCGATGTGGGGAAGGAAATACGGGAATATGTATGAGCGGTCGCTTTTCTTCCGATCCATATAAAGATGAAGACTGGTCGGGCAGAGGGCGTGAAATCTATTATATGGACATGTTACCGGATTATATTGTTGATTCGGAGGTGAATCCAATCTTGTCGACAAAAGAACTTCAACAGGCTATTCCTGATTTTAACTGGGCTGGAGGCCATTCCGGTCGAATCCTTTCACCGGAACAGGCTGTAAAACTGGAAAAACTCTGGGGTAAATATCTGGAGAGTCATCAGAATCTGTTTAAGCTAACCGCAATCTACCGTGCTGATAATGTGCTCAGATATCCTTCATTAGTTAATATGGGGTTTAAAAAAGAGACAAATGAGGCTCGGGAAGCTTACATTGAATTCCAAGGTGATGGATCTGTTTGCATAAAACTTATGGATGAGGATTTAGAATGTACAATGAATGGGAAAACGCTTTCTGAGATGAAGGATGCCTTTCAGCAAAAAGTACATCGTCAATTCGGGCCGAGGGATATTCACTATGAGTATGAGGGCATATCACATGAGAAGAAAAACCAAGATCTCTATGAAAAAGCGCTGGAACTCTGTTTAGTGAAACATGCTGGGCAAGTCGACAAGGAGGGAAAACCATACCTTGGCCATATTGCTCGAGTCGCTGGTGAGTTCTATGATGAGTGTGCTGTTATAGGTTTGTTGCACGATATAGTGGAAGATACGGATGTTACACTAGATGAGTTATTGCAAAAAGGCTTTACTAAGGAGATTGTAGAGGCAGTTGTCGCTATTACTAGAAAGAAAGACGAGTCGTATGAAACTTACATCGAGCGAGTAGGGAAGAACGAGTTGGCAAGAAAAGTAAAGATGGCCGATCTTGAGGACAATATGAATATTCGTCGTTTGCCTCAAATTACTGAAGATGATTTGGCCAGGCTGAACAACTATGTCAATGCTTGGAGATACCTCACCTCTTTGTTTGAGAAGGAATGATAAGACTACTTTTATAATTGAAGAGGCTTCCTTTGGGAAGCCTCTTTTTTATTTCATACACATTCTGTAGATGTTCTCGACATCTTTTTGATTGAGTGGCTTGAAAGCGGGGAGGACTCCTCCGAATACGGCTTTCTTTGCCATGATCTCGAAGTGTGTTTCATCAATGCCCACTTCTGGGAACGTACGTTTCAACTCCAGCTTGTTGAAGAAGAAATCGCTTAGCATTTCGATGGCTTTGTGTGCAATCTCCATTGGCTCGAGCCTTGGATCAATGCCAAACACATTCGTTCCAAACTGGACATACTTCGATACATTTGATTCATCCAAACAATATTCCAACCAACGTGGTGTCAGGATAGCAAGGCCAAGACCATGAGTAATGTCGTAGATGGCTGATAGCTCATGCTCCATCGGATGGCAACTCCAGGATAGTCGTTTGCCGGCATTGATAAATCCATTGATAGCCCAACTTGAAGTCCACATCAGGTTTGCACGCGCTTCATAGTTGTCGGGTTCTTTCATGGCGATAGGAGCATATTTGATGACAGTCTTCATCATTCCCTCCATAAAGCAGTCAAGCATGTATAGATCTTGATTCATATTGAAATATACCTCAATGATATGCGACATGATATCTGCTGAACCGCAAGCTGTTTGGTATGGACTGACTGTAAACGTATTGGTTGGGTCGAGGAACGATACTTTAGGGAGGACGTTCGGATCCAGACGGCCGATCTTATCTTGTGTCTCAGGGTTGCTGACCACACCTGCTGTATCCATTTCTGAGCCTGTTGCCGACAAAGTTAGAATACTGAAGATAGGAAGAGCCTTCTCAATGGGTGCTCTTTTAGTGAGGTCGAAGAAATCCCATGGGTCAAAATCGACGCATGCACCGGCAGCCATGAACTTTGTGGCATCGATTGTTGAACCACCTCCGACAGCTAACAGTACGTCGATATGATGTTCTTTACACATCTGCGCTCCCTTGCGTACAGAATCGATTCGCGGGTTCGGTTCTATGCCCGACAATTCGAACAGTTCAAGACCGGCGTCTTTTATCTCCTTTACAACGCGGTCGTAAAGTCCGGTTCGTTTGATTGAACCTCCACCATATGTCATCAAGACACGTGTACCAAATCTCTTCAATTCTTCTCCCAGGTGTTTCAGTTGATCGCGACCAAAATACACCTTCACGGGAATGTTGTAAACAAAATCGTTAATCATCTTCTTTTTTATTAAATGTTATTCTATTCTTGAGATAATACATGTATAACCACCGGCGTTTGCCATCCGTATCTTTAGTGGTGTGCCTCCCTTTATCGTACCTGTTTTGTGGACTAGCTGGGTCGGCTCCTTATCGGCTTTTTTGCCATCGGCCCAGTACTCTATTTGGTAGTTCCCTTGTGGAAGGAATGATGTGTCGAGTGTAAGGTCACGTTGCTGGCTATTATTCAGCACGCCGATGAACCATCTCTCTCCATCTCGCTTTGCCAGGGCTATATATTCGTCAGGGTAACCGCTAATGAAATGGATATCGTCCCAAACCACAGGCACGGTTTTTAGGAAGTCTGCTCCTGGTTTCCCGAGTAGGTTGTCGGGGTGCTCGCTGACGACAGTATAAGGACTCTCATAGACAACGAACTTAGCAAGCTCGGCTGCGCGTGTATTTGAAACGAGTGTCGGACTTTGTTGTTTGAACTGATCTTGTCGAACATTCAGAAATCCTCCAGGAGTATAGTCCATGGCTCCAGCCAGCATGCGTGTGAAAGCGAGTGTAATGTTATGTTCGGGTGTCATGTCGTCAGAGAATTTATAGTATTCTTCTCCCATAACACCCTCGCGGGTAAGTTGGTTTGGATAAGTACGGTCGATGCCGTCCGGTCGATATGCACCGTGGAAGTCTACTAACAAATGGTGTTCTGCTGCTTTTTGGCAAATCATTCGGTACCACCGTACCATTTGTTGGTCTACACGATCCATAAAGTCGATCTTAACGCCAACGACTCCCCATTTCTCGTATTCAGCAAAAGCCTTATCGTAGTTGCAGTTGTTGTTCACGTCGGACGAATACATCCACACCCATAACTTTACGTTTTTGCTTTTGGCATAATTCAACAATTCTGGGAAGTCGAGTTGCGGAGCCGGTTGGGTAGGGTCCGCCTCTGCACGATTGTATTGTCCGTACCATTGCCAATCAACCAGCATGTATGGCCATCCTTCTTCTGCAGCCATGTCGATGTATTGCTTTATGACAGGCATCTCCATCTTAACTTCTCCACTCCACCAGTGATCCCACGCACACATTCCGGGCTTAATCCAAGAAGGTTCCTCGATAGCACAAGGCGGATTCAAAGAACGAATCATTTCTGATTCGATAAACTTACCTGGGTTGTCGGCAATCATCACGACACGCCATGGAGTCCATAAGGATGTATCGAAGCGTGCTTTGACTCCTTCGGGAGTTTCGTTAGGGAGAGAAGCTAGTTTCGTGGTAAGAAGTTTGGCATTTGATGGATTGGTTCCTTCATTTGTCGCACCGATGAAGAAACCGGGGTAGTTATCTAAAAAGGCATCGGTAATAGCCAAGTAAGCATTCTTGTTTATTTCTACTAGGAAAGGAACGTGCGCAAACGATGAGGCTTGGATATCACTGACCGATTTTTTGTGAAAGATGACTTCTGCACTTCCGACAGGCTGATCGTTCTGACTGCCTACCCATGCGTAAGCGTTCTTGTCGACAGCGAAGCCTGTCACCTCACGCGTAATCTCGCGATCGCCTATTGTTCTGCCAGCAAAAAGTTGATAGCGGAAAGCGATACCATCGTTGTAAGCTCGAACATTCACGTCCATTCGCCGGCATTCGCCTCCTTTCTCTTGCAACATCAATGTCGTTTCGTTGAACATTAGACTGATAAAGGAGTGCTTGTTGGCAACCACAGGCTTCCAACTATCTGTCTTTTGCTCAATGATTGGCGTCTGAATAAGTGCGAGCTGCTTCCCCATCGGGGATTCACCCTTTAATTCAAATCCCAAAGGAGATGGAGCAATGACGGTTTTCCCTTGAAAACTTACGGAGTAGGTAAGTTGGTCTTGGTTGTCCAAAGTAATGGCAATCCTACCATCGGGTGATTGGACTGTTATCTGCTGAGCTGATGCGCAAAGAGTCAGCATTGTGCAGAGAAATAAAAGTGTTTTTTTCATGGGGTTGTCGATTTATGACCTATACTGCAAAGATAATGATTTCGCACAGGTTATTTAGTTAAACAAACTTAATCCGCAACAATGCCGGTACGTAAAGAACGGTCATACCTCTGATACTCATCAGGGGTATGGCAAATAAATGTAAAGAGTATGTGTGGTTATCTCTTCAATCCTTACTCCTTTGGAAACTGCTTGCCTGGGATATAGATGGGATTATACCTTGTACCTACGTTCTTTAGAATGTTATTTTGTATGCAGTAATTCAATCGCCTGTTTGCAGTTATTGGTGTGATGTTGCACAAACTTTCCATGATTCTGCGGGTTATGTATTTGTTATCTTTAAAATACTTGCCCAACTTCTTTATTATTTCATTGCCCTGCATTGTGGCCGATAAATCTTTTGTTAATCGTTTACATTCTAAATTTTGTAGTTCTATTCTCATCTCTTTGTCGGCTTTGAATTTTAATGCCTTATATTTAATGTTTTCAGCTCTTGTCGCCTTAGGATCAAAATCCGATTTGATACATTTTAGGGAAACAGAGAAATATCCTAACCCTTTAATATGGACTCGTTCACCTTTTAGAAGATGAAATCGTATCTTCTCAGTAACAGCTGTAAGTGATGCTTCAATGTCGGCAGACGTCAATGTACTTTCTTTTTCAATTTCTTTTGAAAGGAACTGCAAATCAACAGTGCCTTGGTTAATTACTCGCGGGTGAAAACGTTCAGGTTTATCGTTTTCTTTTCTAGGGTTTTTGTAAAAATCGTAATAAATCATAATTCTTCAGTTTTTGTGCGAATTTGGTGAATCAGTTCCTAATTCGCTAGTTTTAGTAATTGTATCTCTCTATTTAGGTTTATCACAATGGTGATAAACCTTTTTCACCTTTGTGATAAAGGCTTTTCACATGGGTGAAAAACTTTTTTCACGTGTGTGAAACACCTAATAGGTGTTGTAAATATACATAATGTGTTTAGGATAGACAACAAGAAAACTGAATATTTTTTCAAATAAAAATGGATATTAAATGAAAAATAATGTTCAAATCGCTATGATTTCTCGTTTATCTTTTTTAATTTTGTACTTGAAGTCATTAAAAGAGAACGCTTTATGAAATTTTTTCTTCTGATTTCGTTGTGTACGCTGATGTCTCTTGCGAGCTGTCAGACGAATACAAAACATGCGTTGAACGCGGAGGATACGCCTTGTCAGAAGTCTGCACATGTAGTGGACACATTCTTGCATGTCCCTGCTTTTAATCCATATGCTTTGGGTGAAGAACCGGTCTTCGATATTGTAACTACAAAAGGAACAATTCGTGTAAAACTATATAAAGAAACCCCGTTGCATCGTGAGAACTTCGCACGCCTTGTTGCCGGCCGTTTTTATGACGGCATTCTTTTCCATCGCGTAATCGATGGATTCATGATTCAGTTTGGCGACCCTTGGACAAAAGACCCTTGTCGTACGATCGACGAATATGGTTGGGGCGATCAGGGCTTCTGGATTCCTGCAGAGTTCGTTGACGGGCTGCGTCATAAGCGGGGTGCTTTGGCTGCAGCACGAGAAGGCGATGATGTTAATCCTGAGAAAATGTCGTCGAGCTCACAATTCTATTTGGTGCAAAACGAAGAAGAATGTAAGCGATTGGACGGAAACTACACAGTGTTTGGTGAAACAATTGATGGATTTGATGTAATCGATGCCATCGCTAAAGTACCGCGTGGCGCGAAAAAACTGGATATGCCTAATGATCCAGTGAAAATTGTGACCATTACCTTGGTCGATGATGGGAAAGGGAAGTAAATAAGCCTATTACCTTATTATATATAAGGTGTAATCACAAAATAAGATATTAATTATAAAGTTATGGAAGACGAAAAGAAACAATCAGAGCAAATCCAAATCGACTTTAAAGAAGAGGTTGCTCAGGGGACGTACGCCAATATGGCTATCATTGGCCATTCGCCGTCGGAGTTTGTACTGGACTTTGTCCGTGTCCTTCCTGGTTTGCCAAAGGCCACTGTGCAGTCGCGCATTATCATGGCTCCGGAGCATGTGAAGCGGTTACTCTTTGCACTCCAAGATAATATTATGAAATATGAACATCTCTTTGGAACAATACAGATGCCCGAGGACAAAATAAAGGGAAAAGGAGGCCCTGAAGGTACTACTTTCATTCCCCCGATGAGCGGATTTAAGGGCGAAGCTTGAATAAAACGATGCCCAATAACATAAAATAGACCTGCTTTCTATACAAAAATAGGGAGCAGGTTAATTTTTTCCCTGCAAAAATATTGTTTATTGAAATGTTATTTGTAACTTTGCAGCCCAAAATGTACAATTTTGAATTTAAATAGCTAATTATAAAACAATATATAATAATTAAAAACAAAACAAAATGCCTACTATTCAACAATTAGTAAGAAAAGGAAGACAGGTATTGAAGGAGAAGAGTAAATCTCCGGCACTTGACTCATGTCCACAAAGACGTGGTGTCTGTGTACGTGTTTACACAACGACTCCTAAGAAACCTAACTCAGCAATGCGAAAGGTTGCTCGTGTCCGTTTGACTAACTCAAAGGAAGTCAACTCTTACATTCCGGGAGAAGGACACAATTTGCAGGAACACTCAATCGTATTAGTACGTGGCGGTCGTGTGAAGGACCTCCCAGGTGTTCGTTATCACATCGTTCGTGGTACTTTGGATACAGCTGGTGTAGCTGGTCGTACTCAACGCAGAAGCAAGTATGGTGCTAAGCGTCCTAAAGCTAAGAAGTAATTAACTTCTCGGAGATTAAGTATTATTTAAATTAGTTTTTGGTTTGTTGGAATAAGCAGTAAAGGTTGAGTAAATGCTTTAGTGAAAGCGTTGAAGAAGACAAAAATGCAACCCAAACAAAAACGCAAGTTTTAAGAAAAATGAGAAAAGCAAAACCAAAAAAACGTTTGATCCTTCCGGATCCGGTGTTTAACGACCAAAAGGTCTCTAAATTCGTAAACCATCTGATGTATGATGGTAAGAAGAACACCTCTTACGAAATTTTCTACGCTGCACTGGAAACAGTAAAGGCAAAACTTCCTAACGAAGAGAAATCAGCTTTGGAAATTTGGAAAAAAGCTCTTGATAACATCACTCCGCAAATCGAGGTTAAGTCTCGTCGTATCGGTGGTGCTACATTCCAGGTTCCTACTGAAATCCGTCCAGAACGTAAAGAGTCTATCTCAATGAAGAATATGATCTCTTTCGCTCGTAAACGTGGTGGCAAGTCTATGTCTGACAAGTTGGCTAATGAAATCGTTGATGCTTTCAATGAACAAGGTGGAGCATTCAAACGTAAAGAGGATATGCACCGTATGGCTGAAGCTAACCGTGCTTTTGCACACTTCAGATTCTAAAGGTTAATTAAAATAAGAACGAAAAATGGCGAAACAAGATCTTAGTCTTACCCGCAATATCGGTATCATGGCTCACATCGATGCTGGTAAAACGACAACTTCTGAACGTATATTGTTCTATACCGGATTGACTCACAAGATTGGTGAGGTTCACGACGGTGCAGCTACAATGGACTGGATGGAAGAAGAGCAGGAACGCGGTATTACAATTACATCGGCCGCAACTACTGCGAACTGGAAGTTTGGGGACAAGACTTACAAAATTAATTTGATTGACACTCCGGGACACGTGGACTTCACCGCCGAGGTTGAACGTTCGTTACGTGTACTGGATGGTGCAGTCGCTACCTACGCTGCTGTAGGTGGTGTTGAACCACAATCAGAAACTGTATGGCGTCAGGCTGAAAAATACGGAGTTCCTTGCCTTGGCTATGTGAACAAGATGGACCGTTCAGGTGCTGACTTCTTTGACGTAATGACTCAGATGAGAGAAAAATTAGGTGCAAACCCTTGCGCTATAATGATTCCTATTGGTGCTGAGGAACATTTCAAAGGTATAGTCGACCTGATTAAGATGAAAGCCATCTATTGGCATGACGAGACAATGGGCGCTGAATATGAAGTGACCGATATCCCTGCTGAAATGGTGAATGAGGCACAAGAATGGCGTGATAAAATGCTGGAAGCAGCTGCAGACTATGATGATGAGGTTATGGAGAAATTCTTTGATGACCCTTCAACAATTACAGAGGAAGAAGCTATCCGTGCAATTCGTAAAGGTACGTTGAAGCATGGACTCGTTCCTATGACCTGCGGTTCTTCTTTCAAGAACAAAGGTGTTCAGACCTTGCTCGATTATATCTGTGCATTCTTACCTTCACCTCTGGATACACCTAATATAAAAGGTGTGAATCCAAATACAGGTGCAGAAGAAGATCGTCGTCCTTCAGAGGATGAAAAGACTGCTGCGTTGGCTTTCAAAATAGCGACCGATCCGTATGTTGGCCGTCTGACCTATTTCCGTGTTTATTCTGGAAAGATTGAATCAGGCTCATACATCTATAACTCTCGTTCAGGCAAGAAGGAACGCGTATCACGTTTGTTCCAGATGTTCTCGAACAAGCAGAACCCGATGGATGTGATTAGTGCTGGTGATATCGGTGCAGGAGTTGGTTTCAAAGACATCCATACCGGTGATACTCTTTGTGATGAGGACGCACCAATCGTATTGGAGTCAATGGATTTCCCTGATCCTGTGATTGGTATTGCTGTTGAGCCTAAGACCCAGAAAGACTTGGAGAAGCTGTCAAACGGTTTGGCTAAGCTGGCAGAGGAAGATCCAACCTTCCGTGTTCATACAGATGAACAGACAGGACAGACTGTTATCGAAGGAATGGGTGAACTTCACTTGGAAATCATTATTGAACGCTTGAAGAGAGAGTTCAAGGTGGAATGTAACCAAGGTCGTCCACAGGTTGCTTACAAGGAAGCTATTACGAAGACAGTTCAACTTCGTGAAGTTTACAAGAAACAAACCGGTGGTCGTGGTAAGTTTGCTGATATCATCGTTTCAGTAGGCCCGGTTGATGAGGATTTCAAGGAAGGTGGCTTACAGTTTGTTGATGAAGTGAAGGGTGGAAATGTGCCAAAAGAATATATACCTTCTGTACAGAAGGGCTTCTTGACAGCCATGAGAAATGGTGTTTTGGCAGGCTTCCCTCTTGATTCCTTAAAGGTTGTGTTGCATGATGGTTCGTTCCACCCAGTGGATTCCGACCAGTTGTCATTCGAAATTTGTGCGATCCAGGCTTATAAGAAAGCATGTGAGAAAGCAGGTCCTGTTTTGATGGAGCCAATGATGAAGTTGGAAGTCGTTACTCCAGAAGAAAATATGGGTGATGTAATCGGTGACTTGAATAAACGTCGTGGTCAAGTTGAAGGAATGGAATCAACTCGCTCGGGCTCAAGAGTTGTTAAGGCGATGGTTCCGCTGGCAGAAATGTTCGGTTATGTAACGGCATTGCGTACAATTACTTCAGGACGCGCTACATCATCTATGACTTACGATCATCACGCTCAAGTTTCAAATTCTATCGCGAAGACGATACTTGAAGACGTAGGAGGTCGTGCAGAATTAGTATAAAAAACGAAGATGGGGCAATCGGTTTAGTGAATGACTCTTAAATCGAACCCCATATTCATATTAGTAACAATTAATAATTAAAAGTAATGAGTCAAAAAATTCGGATTAAACTGAAATCCTACGATCACAACTTGGTTGACAACTCAGCAGAGAAGATCGTTAGAACAGTAAAGGCTACAGGTGCTATTGTCAGTGGTCCTATTCCATTGCCAACACACAAGAAGATCTTTACAGTGAACCGTTCAACTTTCGTGAACAAGAAATCTCGTGAACAATTCGAGCTTTCATCTTACAAACGTTTGATTGATATCTATAGCTCTACAGCTAAGACAGTCGACGCCTTGATGAAGTTGGAATTACCGAGTGGTGTAGAAGTAGAAATTAAAGTTTAATTGTTTAAAAATTAACTGAAATGCCAGGATTATTAGGAAAGAAAATCGGAATGACTTCCGTTTTTAGTGCTGATGGTAAGAATGTACCATGCACTGTTATCGAAGCTGGTCCTTGTGTAGTTACTCAGATTAAAAGCGTTGAGAAGGATGGTTATGCAGCCGTCCAAGTTGGTTTCCAAGACATCAAGGAAAAGAATGTGACGAAACCTTTGATGGGACACTTTAAAAGAGCAGGAGTAACTCCAAAGAGACACTTGGCCGAGTTCAAGAATTTTGAGAAAGAGTACAATTTGGGTGATACGATTACAGTAGAACTCTTTAATGATGCTGAATTGGTTGACGTTATCGGTACATCTAAAGGAAAAGGTTTCCAGGGTGTTGTAAAACGTCACGGCTTTGGTGGTGTTGGTGAAACAACTCACGGTCAGCATAACCGTCAGCGTAAGCCAGGTTCTATCGGAGCTTGTTCTTACCCTGCAAAGGTATTCAAGGGTATGCGCATGGGCGGTCAGCTCGGTGGTGATCGAGTTACTACTCAGAACTTGAGAGTTTTAAAAGTAATTCCGGAACATAATCTTCTTTTGGTAAAAGGTTCGGTTGCGGGTTGCAAAGGTTCAATCGTTTTAATTGAGAAATAATGGAAGTTAACGTATTAAATATTAAAGGTGAAGACACCGGGAGAAAGGTTACGTTAAACGAATCTATCTTCGGAATTGAACCCAATGACCACGTTATCTACTTGGCTGTTAAGCAATACTTAGCAAACCAACGTCAAGGTACACACAAATCAAAAGAAAGAAGCGAAATTGCTGGTTCTACACGTAAGTTAGGTCGCCAGAAAGGTGGTGGCGGTGCTCGTCATGGTGATATCAAATCACCGTTGTTCCATGGTGGTGGCCGTGTATTCGGTCCGAGACCTCGTGATTATTGGTTTAAGTTGAATAAGAAAGTTAAGGCTTTAGCACGTCGCTCAGCTCTTTCTTATAAGGCACAGGAAAACGCTATTCTTGTTGTTGAAGACTTCTCATTCGAAGCTCCTAAGACAAAAGAGTTCGTAAATGTGATAAATAATCTTAAAATTGCTGACAAGAAGTTACTTTTTGTTTTGCCAGAATCAAATAAAAACGTATATTTGTCGGCTCGTAACTTGCAGGGTGTTAAGTTGATGCAAGCATCTATGTTGAATACATACAGTGTATTGGACGCACAGGTGTTGGTTGTAACTGAAAATTCCTTGGGAGTTATTGATAGTATTTTGTCTTAATTCATAATGAGGAGGCTTAAGTAATGGGATATATAGTTAAACCGTTAGTGACTGAGAAAATGACGAAAACAACCGAAAAGTTTAATAACCGTTTCGGTTTTATCGTGCGTCCTGAAGCTAACAAATTAGAGATTAAGAAAGAAGTTGAGGCCTTGTATAATGTTAGCGTGGTAGATGTAAACACAATGAGATACGCTGGTAAGAACAAGACAAGGTATACAAAGGCAGGCCTGATCAAAGGTAGAACAAATGCTTATAAGAAAGCCATTGTTACACTGAAGGAAGGCGATACTATTGATTTTTATAGCAATATTTAATAGAAATGGCAGTACGTAAATTTAAGCCCACAACACCGGGGCAGAGACACAAGATTATTGGTACTTTTGAAGAAATTACTGCGTCAGTACCAGAAAAATCTCTTGTTTATGGTAAACGTTCTACAGGTGGTCGTAATAACGTCGGAAAGATGACGGTGCGCTATAGAGGTGGCGGTCACAAACGTAAATATCGTATTATCGATTTCAAGAGAAATAAAGACGGTGTTCCAGCTGTAGTAAAGACAATTGAATACGATCCGAACCGTTCGGCTCGTATCGCATTGTTATTCTATGCTGATGGAGAAAAGAGATATATTATTGCTCCTAATGGTTTGCAAGTTGGTCAGACAATTCTTTCAGGTACAGAGATTGCTCCAGAAGTTGGTAACTCTCTTCCACTTGAAAACATCCCTGTTGGTACAGTTGTTCACAACATCGAATTACGTCCGGGACAGGGTGCCGTTTTGGTAAGATCGGCTGGTAATTTTGCTCAGTTGACATCACGTGAAGGTAAGTATTGTGTTATCAAATTGCCTTCTGGTGAATTACGTAAGATTCTTGGTACTTGCAAGGCTACTGTTGGTAGTGTAGGAAACTCAGACCATGGATTGGAAAGTTCTGGTAAAGCAGGCCGTACTCGTTGGTTTGGACGTCGCCCACACAACCGTGGTGTTGTTATGAATCCGGTTGATCACCCAATGGGCGGTGGTGAAGGACGTGCATCAGGAGGTCATCCTCGCTCACGTAAAGGTTTGTACGCTAAGGGCTTGAAGACAAGAGCTCCAAAGAAGCAGTCTTCAAAGTATATCATTGAAAGAAGAAAGAAATAATTGATTAATTGAGTAAATTATGAGTCGTTCATTAAAAAAAGGTCCATATATTAACGTAAAACTAGAGAACAAAGTTCTTGCCATGAACGAAAGTGGTAAGAAAGTTGTCGTTAAAACTTGGGCTAGAGCATCAATGATATCTCCTGATTTCGTAGGTCATACCATTGCTGTTCATAACGGAAATAAATTTATTCCTGTTTATATTACTGAGAATATGGTGGGCCATAAACTCGGTGAGTTCGCTCCAACGCGTACATTCCGTGGCCATGCCGGTAATAATAAGAAATAAACAGGCAAACAGTAGAAAAAAAGTAATTAAATAATGGGAGCAAGAAAATCAAATTCGGCTAATAAAAGAAAAGAAGCCCAGAAGACAATGTATTTCGCTAAATTGCGGAATGTTCCATCTTCTCCACGTAAAATGCGTTATGTAGTCGACATGATTCGTGGTATGGAAGTGAACCGTGCGCTCGGTGTCTTGAAGTTCTCTTCCAAAGAAGCTGCTGCAAAAGTTGAAAAATTGCTGCGCTCTGCTATTGCTAATTGGGAACAGAAAAATGAGCGAAAGGCTGAGGACGGTGAATTGTATGTATCCAAGGTTTTTGTTGATGAAGGTGTGACACTCAAGAGAATGCGTCCGGCACCTCAGGGTAGAGGATACAGAATTCGTAAACGTTCAAATCATGTGACTTTGTTCGTTGATTCTAAGAAAACTAATGATAATCAAGAGTAAGTATGGGACAAAAAGTTAATCCAATAAGTAACCGTTTAGGAATAATCAGAGGTTGGGATTCTAATTGGTACGGTGGTAAAGAATATGGTGACGCCTTGTTGGAAGACAGCAAGATTCGTAAATATTTGAAAGCAAGACTTGCTAAAGCCAGCGTTTCTAGAATTGTTATTGAACGTACGTTGAAATTGGTGACAATTACCGTATGTACTGCACGCCCTGGTATTATCATTGGTAAAGGCGGTCAAGAAGTTGATAAGTTGAAAGAAGAATTGAAGAAGATTACCGATAAGGATATCCAAATCAATATTTTCGAGGTGAAGAAGCCGGAACTCGATGCAGTGATCGTTGCTAACAACATCGCTCGTCAGGTTGAGGGTAAGATCGCTTATCGCCGTGCCATCAAGATGGCTATTGCCAACACAATGCGCATGGGTGCTGAAGGAATTAAAGTTCAGATTTCAGGTCGTTTGAACGGTGCAGAAATGGCTCGTTCAGAAATGTTAAAGGAAGGTAGAACTCCTTTGCATACTTTACGTGCTGATATCGACTACTGTCAGGCAGAAGCTTTGACAAAGGTTGGTTTGCAAGGTATTAAAGTATGGATCTGCCGCGGTGAAGTTTATGGCAAGAAAGATCTTGCACCTAATTTCACTCAGACGAAAGAAACAGGTCGCGGTGGTAATAATAATGGAGGTAAAAACTTCAGAAGAAAGAGAAATAATCGTTAATCGATTTGAATTTAAAAGATTATGTTACAACCGAAAAAAACAAAGTTCAGAAGACAACAGGATGGCCGCCGTAATGGTAAAGGTTTCGCTCATAGAGGAAACCAATTAGCCTTTGGGTCTTTTGGAATCAAGGCTCTTGAATCTAAGTGGATTACAGGTAGTCAGATTGAGGCTGCTCGTGTGGCAGTGACAAGATATATGCAACGTCAAGGTCAGATTTGGATCCGTATTTTCCCGGATAAACCAATCACTCGTAAGCCTGCTGACGTACGTATGGGTAAAGGTAAAGGTGATCCTGTAGGTTTCGTAGCACCTGTTATTCCAGGTCGTATTTTGATCGAAGCCGACGGTGTACCTTATGAAGTAGCAAAAGAAGCTTTGCGCTTAGCAGCTCAGAAACTTCCTATTACTACGAAGTTTATTGTTAGACGTGATTACGATGCTAATCAAAATGCTTAATTATTATGAAGATTGCAGAAATTAGAGAAATACCAACTAATGAATTGGCAGAAAGAATTGACACTGAAGTTGCCAATTATACTCAGATGCTGTTAAATCATTCTATCTCTCCGCTGGAAAACCCTTCACAAATCAGAAAATTACGCAGAACGATTGCGCGTATGAAGACAGAGTTACGTCAGAGAGAACTTAATAATAAATAATAGTCCTCATGGAAGCTAGAAATTTAAGAAAAGAAAGAACGGGTGTCGTTGTAAGCAACAAAATGGATAAGACCATTACTGTAGCTACCGTGTTTAAAGAAAAACACCCGATGTATGGGAAGTTCGTTCAGAAAACGAAAAAATATCATGTTCATGACGAAAAGAATGAATGTAATGTAGGTGATACAGTACATATCATGGAGACTCGTCCTCTGAGCAAGACGAAGAGATGGAGATTGGTTTCAATTATTGAAAGAGCTAAGTAATTATGATACAAGCAGAATCCAAACTTACAGTATGCGATAACAGTGGCGCAAAAGAGGCTCTTTGTATCCGCGTTTTGGGTGGTACAAAAAGACGTTACGCTTCTGTCGGGGATGTAATTGTAGTCGCTGTGCAAAGCGTTATCCCTTCAAGTGATGTTAAAAAAGGTACCGTATCAAAGGCTTTGATTGTACGTACAAAGAAAGAGATCCGTCGTGCTGATGGCTCTTATATTCGTTTTGATGATAATGCTTGCGTTTTGTTGAACAACGCAGGTGAAATTAGAGGAAGTCGTATCTTTGGCCCTGTTGCCAGAGAATTACGTGCAGTTAATATGAAGGTCGTTTCATTGGCACCTGAAGTACTTTAATTTGATTAAAGATTATAGTAATGAGTAAATTACATATTAGAAAAGGCGATACAGTTTACGTAAATTCCGGTGAGGATAAAGGTAAGACTGGACGCGTGTTGAAAGTTCTTGTTGAAAAGCAACGTGCTATCGTTGAAGGCGTAAATATGGTTTCTAAGAGCACAAAGCCAAGTGCTAAGAATCCTCAGGGAGGTATTGTGAAGCAAGAAGCTTCTATCCATATTTCTAATCTGAATGTATTGGATCCTAAGACAGGTAAACCGACACGCATTGGTAGAAGAGAGAGTGCTGATGGAAGAACATTTGTTCGTTATTCTAAAAAATCAGGAGAGGAGATTAAGTAATGAGTAATACTGCTAGCCTTAAAAAAGAATATGCAGAGCGCATTGCTCCTGCATTGATGAAACAGTTCCAGTATACTTCTCCTATGCAGATCCCGGCTTTGAAGAAAATTGTAATCAATCAGGGATTGGGCGAGGCTGTAGCTGATAAGAAGATTATTGAAGTAGCTATCAACGAGTTGACAACTATTACAGGTCAAAAAGCAGTTGCTACTGTTTCTCGTAAAGATATTGCTAACTTCAAGTTGCGTAAGAAAATGCCTATTGGTGTAATGGTTACTTTACGCCGTGAAAGAATGTATGAATTCTTGGAAAGACTTGTTCGTGTTGCTTTACCACGTATCCGTGACTTTAAGGGTATTAACTCGAAGTTTGATGGTAGAGGTAACTATTCTTTGGGTATTGACGAACAGATTATCTTCCCGGAAATCAATATCGATAGTATAACAAAGATTCTTGGTATGAGTATCACATTCGTTACATCTGCTAAGACAGATGAAGAAGGTTATGCCCTCCTGAAGGAATTTGGTTTACCATTTAAGAATTCAAAAAATTAATTGATAAGATATGGCAAAAGAATCAATGAAGGCTCGCGAAGTAAAAAGAGCCAAACTTGTAGCCAAATATGCTGAGAAGCGCGCTGCTCTGAAGAAGATTGTTAATACTGGTGATCCAGCAGAGGCATACGAAGCAGCTCGTAAGTTGCAGGCAATACCGAAGAATGCAAACCCTATCCGTTTGCACAATCGTTGTAAGTTAACCGGTCGTCCAAAAGGTTACATCCGTCAGTTCGGCATTTCAAGAATTCAGTTCCGTGAAATGGCATCAAGCGGTTTGATCCCGGGCGTTAAGAAAGCAAGCTGGTAATTTTTTGTTTAAATATTGTCAGGGTAGTCCTGATTAATTTAATTTTAATTTATATGACAGATCCAATCGCAGATTATCTCACGAGGTTGAGAAATGCAATTCGTGCAAAGCACAGAGTAGTTGAAGTACCTGCATCAAATCTGAAGAAAGAAATCACAAAGATTCTGTTTGATCAAGGTTACATTTTGAACTACAAGTTCGTTGAGGATGGACCTCAGGGAACTATCAAGATCGCTTTGAAGTATGATGCAGTTAACAAGGTTAACGCTATCAAGAACCTTCAAAGAGTATCTACTCCAGGTTTACGTAAGTATACTGGATATAAAGACATGCCGAGAGTAATTAATGGTTTAGGTATTGCTATAATATCTACTTCCAAAGGTGTAATGACAAACAAGGCCGCTGCTGATTTAAAGATCGGTGGTGAGGTTCTTTGTTATGTATATTAATAGGAGGGTACGCTATGTCAAGAATTGGAAAATTACCGATTAGCATTCCTGCTGGTGTAACTATTTCTCATAAGGACAATATCATTACAGTGAAAGGTCCGAAGGGAGAATTGAGTCAGTATGTTGACCCTTCAATTAAGGTGACGATTGAAGACGGGCATGTATCTTTTAAAGAAGATGAAAATGCGATGATTGATAATGCAAAGCAAAGACATGCTTATCATGGCTTGTACCGTGCTTTGGTTAACAATATGGTTGTTGGTGTATCTACAGGTTATAAGAAAGAACTTGAGCTTGTAGGTGTTGGTTATCGTGCTAC
>ODAI012794103.1_pt1 | contig 19193 bp, 1 predicted proteins | sample 1539321 | NCBI WGS metagenome assembly ODAI01 (sample SAMN02144231, study PRJEB22623) | gut metagenome | biome: sheep rumen | host: Ovis aries | place: New Zealand
CCCAATCCCCAATCCCCAATCCCCAATCCCCAATCCCCAATCCCCATAAATTTGCTTTTCAACATTTAATTATTAATAATATTATTATTTTTTATTTTTTATTAAATATATTTATGAGTAATTAATAAATTGATAAACAATGGTTTATTAAATTTTTAAATTATTAATTTCCACAATTTTTCTTATCTTGGAGCAGCTGCTTTGGTTGATTCAACAACCATATCTTTAAAATGTTGAGATATTTGATCTGAACTCATATTACTTTGAAATTCTTTAATCTCAAATAATGTCCCACCCCTCTTTTTATATTCATTTCCAAATCGATCAAAAGATGGTTTGGGATAATTTCCAATTTGGAATCCAATAATTTTAATTTTTTTTTCAACACATTTCTGAATCATGGGATAAAGCTTAGGATTTTCACTTTCATGATTATTTTCATTACACCATTCACTCCCATGAGCAGGGGCATCAGCTATATGTATAATTAATCTTGTTCCATTTCTCCAAGCTATATTATCACAAGCCTCTTCATAAGCACCAACCCAATCTTCTGGTCCATCCCCACCTCCTGTAGCTGTTTCAGAGCCTAATTCACTTTTTAAGGTATTAACATCTTTTTTAAGTTGATAAGTATGATTTTTCTCTCCTGGACAGTCAATGGGATCTCTATAAAAGACAGCACCGAATTGAAAATCATATTGAGGTAATTCAGATTTTAATTGATTAGATATATTAATACATTGATCCCTTGCAGCTGCAAGATAACTACCCATGGAACCTGTTGCATCTATAACATATACAATATCAAAATCACTTGATTCTAAATCTACTTTAAATCTGTCCCATATAACTGTTTCATCTATGTTTATTGCAAATGGTTGAATTTTGAAATCAGTTTTCCAGTTCTCTCCAATCTCTCCAAATCTTTTAGCAAATTGAGTAGTAAATGAGGCAATATTTAGAATATATCGTTTTGTTCCTTCCGAATCCAATTCATAAAATAATTTAGTAAAACCTCCTTCTAAAATTATATAACCATGGTTATATTTAAAAGGAGGAGTATAAAATAATATATTTTTCCCTCCTTGATGTTCATATCCAAATATATTAAAAGGTGCAATTCCTTCAGAATCTTGAGCAAATGAAACGGTTGTTCCTTCTGCAATCCTTACTAAATTATGACCTAAAGAAAACATTGGATACTTCCCATCATTAAAAAGCCTTTGATGATTAAATTTACCTTTATCACTATCTTTTTCTAAATTTACACTAATGTCTCCAGGAATCATAACACTTTTACCATCATGGTCTCCTCCAAAACGAACTTTTGTTTTTGAGATTTCTCCAGGGAATTCTGCTCTTTCTAAAAATAAATTACATTCATAGGTGAATGGTTCATTATCGTTCCAGAAAACTACTGAACCCCCATTAATCCAAAAGATTTTTACTGCATCTATATATTGGCCTACTAAATTTGGATTTGCATCTTTTTTAGGAAGTTTTCGTTTTCCATTTCCACATATTACCCAATGTGCATAATAATCTCCTGTTTCTAATTCTTGTATGCATTCTTTATAATCTTGTTTTATTTCTATTTCTATTGAATAATAACTTAATACTTCTTTGAGGCATTCTTTATCAGGAGAATATCTTTCTAATAAATACTTTTTATCGACCCAGTCTGATTCTTTTTCGGGCAAAAGTTCATAACTCCAAAACATTCCTATTAATATTTTAAATCCTTTAAATTCTCCTTTTTTACACATTGTATTTGTTTCAGAAATTTCTTGGTTACTTACACCTATTTCATCAGCCTTGTCAGGATTAGTAATTTCATCTAAAGATTCCATTAGTAAGGGAAGGTTATCTAAAAATCCATAAAGAATTTTATATTTTTGATAAGAATTAAGTTTTTTTATAATTGTAGTGAATTTAGAAATTACTTCTGCTATATTTTTTTTATCGAAAGTAATTGAAGGCAGGTTCTCTAAATACTTTTCTGAGTTTCCTAATAAATTTGATAAAGCTTTTAAAATCATAAATGGGTTTATGCTCCAAATGCATTTATCAAATATATCTTTTATTCCTTCTGGATAATAGCCTATACCAATACCAAACACTTCAAGACTACATTCCTCACAAAATGATACATAATCTTTAATTTCTCCTCTTTCATTTTCATCAAACATTCCATCAGTCAATACAAAAGCATAATTCTTTTTTACATTATTTATATATTTTAGTTTATATACTAATTTTAATGCATCTATTAAATTACATTTTTCATCATTATAAGTTAATTGTTCTAAAACAATTTCCCATATATATGATTTCATATTTAAACTATTTAAAGTATCATTACCACAACATAATACAATTGGCTTTTTTGCAGTAGCTATTATCAAATCGAAATAAGGAAGTTCAATTAATGATAGCATTCTTAAAACAGCTAAAACAGATTTAACTGAATGAGGTCTCATATAATCATTAAAGCAAGAAATACTAGAATCAATGACAACACTAACTCTGTAGTCTTTTTTTAGACCTTTATTTTTTTCTAACCAAATTTTATTGTCTTGCCCATGAGTAATGCAGAAATTAATGAGACCCATCAAATATAAACGTGTTCCTTTGGTAGAAGGGGAATACATTGATGGTTTATTTGGTGCAAATACAAATTCTAAATATTCAGATTTCATATTTGCCGTACTTTGGTCTGAAAATAATTTTTCTAGAGCATTTTTTGTATCAGCATCTATTTTCTCCATTTTATAATCGTCATTTGAACATTCACATTTAGTTGTCTTAAAAGCATTTTTAACTGAAATATCTTCTACTTTATATTGTCCTTTTGAAGAATTATGAAATTTATTTTGGACAAAAAATTCTTCACTATTAATCATATCTTCACTTATAGAATTAATGATTTTGTCATAATCTTCTTTTTTAAATTTAATAACATCTAAGAACTCAGGTTGTATTATTTCAAATTTGTGTTTAATACCTAGATTTTTGTAAACCTTGCTTTTCATTGTATTTTGAAAAGGGAGATATAATTGATGATTTAAATTCAATATATCTTCTTCAGAAATTACTGCCAATTCCGTCTTTGTTTTTTCTTTGAAATCTTCCCATATTTTTTTTATTTCATTGAATTCTTCATCATTGATATTTGGTTTAATAAAATAAAAACAGAATTTTTCTTTTTCATTTGAAAAAATAGAACTCCATTTTTCACCTATTTTTAATTTCGTATCCAAGCCATTTGAAATAATGAATATTCTTTTGTTAATTCTATTTCGACAATTTACTTTTTGAGAAATGAAATAACAGGCATCAGCAATTCTTGTAGAAGTTCTTGGAGCCATTATAGCATCAAAAATTAATTGACTTATATCTTCAGTATGAGGCTCTTCGAAATCTTTGATTATAAATTGTACTCCAAAATCACAAAATACCACAATTGCATATGGTATCTCAATACTATTAAAGCAATGTGCCATTGAAGTTGCAATTACTGTATGAAATAATTTATGTTCTTTATCAATTGTTCTGCAAATATCTATTCCTATAATACCACAAACTTCATCTTTATCAAAATTGTAACATTGTTGGAATAATTTAATGTAAACATTTTTTGAAAAGTCATTTATAAGTTGGAAAAAAGGCTTATCTACATAATCATCTCCTTCCTTTTTTAGCTCGAATCCTTTTAAAATTTTATCTCTATCTCCATATATATCGCTTTTAAATTCAGGGAAACTTTCTGGCAATTTTAAATATAAATCTTTACTTTTATTAGCCAACATCCTTTTAATAATAGATTTAGTAACTCCTTCATCAGATATAGTTTTTAATTGATTTATTTCTTCATCTTTTAATTTAACAACAACATCTGTTCTTACTAAATGAACTAATTCACCCTTTTCTTCCTCATTATCTGAACCTTCATCCAATAAATTGTAATGTGTTCCTTTAACATCTTTAAATTCTATATTTCTTAAATGTTCTGGAATGATATTTATTGGTTCTTTTTTTTCAAAAGGTTTCTCTTTTTTATCGTCTTCTTCTTTTTTACCTGGTTTATTTATTGGTTCTTTTTCAATCGAAATATTAGTATTAATATCTTCATACTTTTTTTTATATATAGGAATATATGCATTTGAACTTTTCCAAAATGAACCACTTTTAAATGGAAAAGTATTTGGTGAAGGCTTTTCTTCATTTAAAATTAATCCTCTTTTTTTTTCTAATTTTTCTAATTCTTCAAATTTACTTAAATCTACATCTGCTCCCTTTAAAGAACTACATAAAGTTTCGAAAGCATTAACAAAATTTTTTATTTCTAGTGATAAAATTGATTTTCTTGATTTCCTTAAAGTTATATATATTTCATATAAATAATTAAAAATTGAATTTATTTGCTCATTTTCTAATTTTCCAATGCAAAACATAAATGCTTGTGATATTGAATAACCATTTTTTAATATGGATATAATATCATCTAATGATTTTGCTTTAGATAAATCTTTTATCTTTAGTATATCTAAATTAAGGTCTATATTTTTTCCTTTATACTCTTTCAATTCATTTTTATATTTATCATATATATTAATTGATTCATATATAGGCTTTGGCTCTTTTTCATTTTCATTAAAAAGCCATATTTTTGATGCCTTTCCTTTTACTTTTTTTTCTTCAAAATTAATAATGCAAATTTTTTCTACTTTTTTAATGAAATCTTTTTCGTTATATGGAGGGAAATATCTTGGGATAAATTTTCTATAAAAATTTTTCATATTTTTCTTTTCAAATTTAGTAATGTTAAAGTTTATTTTTTTAAGTAAATTATATCTTTCTTTTACTATTTTTCTAAGCTCTAATAAAATATTATAATATTTGATTGGTAATAACTCATTTTCATTTTCATCTTCATCTTCATCTTCATCTTTGAAATTTTTTTTTCCTTCTTTGCCAAATCTTTTCTTTTTCTTTGATGTGTCTTTAGTTAAATTATTGATTAAAGGCGATAATATTTTTTGATATTCTTCTTCCATTTTTTCTACTAAAGAATTAAGTTTTTCTTTTTTAATTCTAATTTTTTCATCACTTGAAACCAACCAAGCAATGAAGTTATTTAAACCGATATAATCTTTTATTTTTCCTCTAACTATTTTTGTTATATTTTCATAAGAATAATCTCTATGAAAAATGGGAATATAATAAGTTCTATTCTGTATATCATTAAATAAGTTAGAAATGTATTCTTTTGCATGAGCTATATTAAATGTATTTTCTTCTTTTCTTTCATAATCATCAAACTTATTACCTCCGAAATCTTTTATGTTTGGAAGCCAAGAGTTTGTTTCTTTTAAAAATACAACAAAATTTATTCCCTCTATTTTTTCTATATTTTTCATATTATTGTATCCAGGCTCAAAAAATATATCTTTTCTTTGAATAGGATTAGGATCATATAATTTTACACAAAATGGATTATAACATATTATTGGTTCTTTTTTTTTCTCAATTTTATTTAAATTTGTTCTGTCTATTAATGAGGGCTTTCCTTTATAATCATATTTGTAAGGTAAGTTTGTAAATTTGGTTCCGCTTTTATATTTTATTTCATTTTCTTTTATTGCATTAATTGTTACTCTCTTATATATTCCATCAATAATGAAATTGATATAATAATTATAATCATTGCAATAGCATCCAATAGAAGCTATTATATCAATAATCTGGTGATCTTTAATTTTTTTTGTGATGTCCTTTTTAAGATAAAATTCGATTTCATATTCTGGATATCTTTTTTCAGGGAACTTTATTTTAAATTCATGTTCCTCATTATCTAATATTTTAATTATAAAATGTAATTCAATATCAAAAAAATTTTTTTCTTTTATTTTATGTTTATATAAATACAAAGTTGCTTTTTGTTCTTCTATCTCTTCAATAACTTGATTATAATAAAATACTTTAAAATCAGGTTTTTTTACTTTCCCACTTATTTCTAAAGGAATAGTCATTTTTTCAGTGAAATATAGATTAAGTAATCCTTCTATATATTCTTGCTTTTTAGTAATTGTAGGAATTTCAACAATATAATTATTTATATTATCAGTTTCTTGAATTACATTAGGACTTTTTTCAACTTCATTTTTTCCAATACTTTTTAAACTAAAATTTTTGGCTAAAAACCCTTTATTTTCTTTGAAATTTCTTATTTCATATTTAAATCCAAATATATCATTTTCATTAAAATTATTATTTTTTAACACTAATCTATTATCATCCCAAAATAAGTCTCCATTATTACTTACGAAGTATATTTCTAAAGGAATTAATATTACATTGAATTTAAATTTGATTAAAATTGGCTCAATATCTCCTTCTTCAACATTAATTTCTAAATGCCCACACAAAGTTTTAACTAATTTTTTATTTAAAGAGGGAACAGTAAATATTATTTTTATTTCCTCATTAGGATTTATTTTTGAATTGATATTAAAATGAGCTTTTAATATTTTAAATTCATCATTATTTTCATCCATTTTTTTTCCATCATAAACCAATTTTGCAGATAAATGTTTATCAACAAATGAAACTATTCTATATATATATTTTGTTCCAGAATAAAAAGATGTAATAATTGGCCCTATATTTAATTCATATTCTTTATATCCGAATTGTAATTTTTGAATTTTTGATTCTGATAAAAGGGCAATATAAGGATAATTTATGGTAAATTTATTTAATTTATCTATCTTTAATTTAATAGGTTTTCTTTTATTTTCAAATTTAACTAAAGAAAAAGAATTTTCAAATGTTTCAATATTAATTTTAGTTTTCTCATTTTTTGTAATGAAATCATTATAATATTTATTGAAAGAGTTGAATTTTCCTAATAACATATCTTTAAATTCGTTTTTAAATTTATCACAAAAATCACTTGTTTTATTTGGAGGGCCAAGTCCATCTTCAAATTTTGGTGTATTAAATTCTAAAATTGAAAGAGTATCAAAGATTTTTTTCATAGATTTTATTATATTTTTAATCTCATCAACTGAAAATGCATCTTTATTAATGATTTCTATTCCTTTTTCTAATGCTTTTTCCAAGCTTTTTTTTCCGAACATTATTTCTTTGAATTTTCCAATGATACTATCTTCATTTATTAAATATTCATCTTCTTTTTTTACTTCTATATTAATTTTATTTTTTTTATTAAACAATATGTTTATGCGAAAATCTTTGGGTTTCATTTTTTGGATAGATTTGATTTTTTCTTTGTACTTCTCTAATTCTTTTGCTTTTAAATGCTCATCCACTTCATAAAATGTAATTTCATTTACTTTATAAAGCTTACCTTCAGAAAGTTCAGTTTCTTTTTTATCTTTAGTGTTTATTTTTACAAGTGAAATTTTCTGTTTTTTAATTGCATCACCATTTAAATAAAAGTAATCGTTAATTTTATAATTACGCAGTTCTATAACCGAATCACCAAATTTTACGTTAAATTTTTTAACTTCTTTGTTAAGAGTAATTTTATATGATTTATGAATCTCTTTTTTTTTGAAAAATTTTTTTATTTCACCTTTCATTTTAATCAATTCATTTAATTTTAGTTTATAATCATTTAATGTTTGCTTATTTTCTTTTATATTTTTAATCAAACTGGAATAACCATTCATTTTTCCTTCTTTTTCTTTGCATTGTGATTCTAATTCATTTTTTCTTTTAGTATAGTCATATTCTATTCTTTTATTTATCTCTTCTTTAGTATCTTCTTTAATTGCATCCTGTAATTCTTCAAAAATTTTTTTATTTTTATTATAAATCTCGTTAATACCCTTAATACTTTCAGTAAATTTTTCATATAAAATTTTTTGATTTCGCATGATTTCTTCTTTAAAGTATAGTTGAATTTTTTCAGGTAAGTTTGTAAGAAATAATAAGTCATTTGATATTTTTTCTTTTTTTTCTTCATCATTAATATCAGGAATTCCTTCAGAGAATAATTCTTCTAATTTTCCTTTAAATATTGCTTCGAAAAGATAGCTAATCATTTTATGAATAATTTTTTTATATTTACCTTTATTTTCTTCATCTGGCTTAAATGAGTAAGAACTTATACTTTCTAAGAAATTATATATATATACCATTTTAGGAGATAAATATTTATTAAATTCAATTGGATTCATTAAAAGTCCTAACCAATTTATATCAGGAGCCTTCTGGTAAATTTCAAAATTCCTGGATTTAATGTTTGACATTATTTCTTCTTTTATCAAATTACCTAAAAAATTATCATCATTAATATCATAAGAAAAGCAATTTATGTCTGAAAATATTCTTAATAATAAAAGGAATGTTGGAAATTTATCTATTTCTTTCTTTTTAATTGTGTCTGTTTTTAATAGATGATTTTTTAATTCTTTTTCACAACCTGGATATTTAAATAAAAAATATATAAGACTGGGATATTTTTTATATTGAGCTTTTATATCTTTTTTCCAATTAGGATCGTTAATAAAAAATATATCATCTAATATTAGTTCTTTAATTTTTTCAGGATTTATTTTTGTTATATTGAAATCAGGGATTATTAAAGATTTTTCAAATTCTTCTGAAAATTCTTCTTCTACTGAATCATCATCTGGAAGTAAGTCTATAATATCTCTAATACTTTTTCCTTTTTCTTCGGTGCCCAATAAGCAAATAAATAAGTCACTAATAAATTGTAAAAAGCTCTTATGACTTTCATCTGATTTAATTGTATATATAATTTCATTTATTACTTCTAAAATATCAATTTCTCCATCTCCTAATTTTTTTTTACTTTTTTTAACCTTTTTCTCTTCTTTTTTCTTTTCTTCTTTTATCTCTTCTTCCTTTTCTTCCTCTTCTTCTTTTTCCTCTTCTTCTTTTTTTTTCTCTTCTTCTTTTTCTTCTTTTTTTTCTTCTTCTTTTTTCTCATCTTCAGCCTTCTTTTTAATTTCCTCTATTTTTTCTTCATCTTTTTTTTCTTTTATTTCTTTTTTATCATCACTATCACTTTCTTCGTCTTCTTTGAATTTTAAAATAAATTGTTCATTAAAAATATTTTGTATTTCATCAACATTTTTTATATTATCTTTATCCTTAAAAATAGTTAACATTGCTATTTCAAAAATTGTTTGTATCGTCAAAGATATTGTTTCTGTATATTTTTCCTCATTTAATAACTTATTTACTTTTTTGTAAAATTTAGGGAGATTCTTATTAATTAAATTTAAAGTAAGCATTCCTTTTCCAAGTTCTCCTTTAGAGTTTTTTAAAGTAAATAATTTTATTATAGATTCTGGAGTAAAATTTGGTAATATTATTTCATCAAAAGGTTCTCTAGTTTTTGAAAGATAACTGGCCCATTCTAAATCAATATTATTGTTTTTATCTTTTATAATATTTCTATTGCTATATTCATTAAGTTTTTCAATAATAACATTTTTATTCAAGTACTTTTTATTTGTTTCGTATATTTTCAGTAATAAACTGCTTAAAATGCAATCTTCAAATTCATTTAAGTAATTTTTTAGTTTCTCGGATTTACTCATTATTTTTACATATAAAATATTATATTGCATTTTTAGTCCTTGATATGTGGAATCTTCATCTATTTCCAAATATTTTTTTAATTTTCCTAAATTCATAAAGGTTCTTTGCGCTTCTATCCTTTTAAAATTCGTCAATAAATTTTGTGCATCTGAATAGTCCATTAGTAAAGAGTATATTTTTTGGAAATCTCCTTTTGGTTTATATTCTTCATCATATTCTTTTATTGGAAAATGAATATATGTTGTTTTGGAGGAAGATTCAGTATAACTTTCAATGCCACTTAAAGCATTATTTACAGAATTTTCAGCTATGGCATAACTTTCGTCATTATAAATTTCTAAATTATTTAAATATTCTATCAAATCATCTAATAGACCGCTAGAATATTTATATATAATTTTTGTTTTTTTAGATTTTATTTTTTCTATTAATAATTCTATTTTCTTTCTAATTTGATGCTCTTTTTCTTTTCCTATTTTTCTATAATAAGAATCCTCTAAATCTTTGTAATATTTTTCATAATTTTCATACCAATTTGTCAAATAATCTCTGATAATTTCATCATCATTTTTACAAAATTCTAAGTCTGCTATTGATAAAATATGTAATTGATTCTTTATTTTTAAGCATTTTTCAATTTTTAGCTTATCTTTCTCCGGCTCACTTTTGCTTAATAATTCCTCTTCAGAATAATTATCTTCTATAGCATTCAAAAAATCATTGTTTTCCATAAATTCATTAAATTTTTGGCAAATATTGATGACTTCTTTTTCACTGTGGTTTTGACTATTATTAAAAAGCTTTATAACTAATATAAAAAATTTTCTCTGGAAATCAGTTAAATTTTTAAATAATTCTTCAAGTTCTTCTTTTGTTTTATCATTTAATTCTGGATAAGCTAAAACTAGAGTCATAACATTAAATATGAAATTTTCTGGTTCTGAACATAATTCTAAAAATGGTTCTGAACCAGTATATTTATTTTCATTGAGATATTTTTTTTCAGATTTTGAAATAATATTAAGAAATTTATCTTCATTTTCCTCCATTTCTTCATTTTCATCTTCTAATTCATTTGAATCATATTCTTTTTCACTCTCATTCTTTTCTTTTTCTTCATCAGTTTCATTATTTTCTTTTTTTTCTTTTTTCTTTTTCTCACTTTTTTCTGATTTTTCATCTTTATCTGAGTTTTCCTTTTCTTCTTCTTCTTCTTCCTTTTCACTTTTTTTTGATTCTTCATCTTTATCTGATGCTTCCTTTTCTTTTTCTTTTTTCTCGCTTTTTTCTGATTTTTCATTTTTATCTGATTCTTCCTTTTCTTCTTCTTCTTTCTTTTCACTTTTTTCTGATTTTTCATCTTTATCTGATTCTTCCTTCTCTTTTTCTTTTTTCCCACTTTTTTCTGAATTTTCATCTTTATCTGACTCTTCCTTCTCTTTTTCTTTTTTCCCACTTTTTTCTGAATTTTCATCTTTATCTGTTCCAGATTCTTCAGATTTTATTTCATCATGTGAAATATATCTAATATATAAATCATAATCTAAATTTACTATTTTCTTCACTATTTTCTTTTCTAAACACTCTTTATAAATAAATAATAAATTTTGAGGGACTCTTAAGTATTCATCTTCTTTAGATAAATCTATATCATCAATTTTCTTAAATTTCAAATTTTCATTTATTTTTTCATCATTTCCTTTTCTTTCAATATAATTAAGGAGAATAGTTCTATATATTGAAATATAGGTATAATTAATGTTATTGATATCTAAATTAGATAAACATTTTTCTATTTCATATAACAAATGTTTAATATCTTTATAGATATAAGCAAAAGTTGAAATAATGAATTGATTCATGTCAAAGAGCATTTCTGGATTATTTTCCAATTTAATTAAATCATTGCTAATAATTTTATACTTTTCTCTAGCTTTAACTTCATCGTTTCTTAGAAATTGCAAAAGATCATTATTAGGCTCTATCAAAAATTGTTCTATCAAATTTTTTCTTAATTTCTCTTGAGATTTTTTAAATGGATAACAATATATATCTTGAATAACACCACCTATTCCTTCAATTATTTTATTTGGTGTTATTTTCAAAGAATTTTGTATAAATTTAATCGACCTTCCTGAAAATGTTTTTTTCCCTGCGAAATCTTCTTTATTTTTTAATGCTAAGTCATTTGAATAATAATGAATTTTTGCGAATCTTGCTGCAAGATTTCTTATATCTTCTTTATATAAATTCATAATTATTTCTCTTTTTTCAGTATCTTCATCTTTTTTTTCAATATTTTGATTTTTTTTTAATTCTTCATATTTCTTCATTAAAATATCTTTGTTTTCTGAAAAATATTTTTCTTCTAAATTTTTATATAAATTTTCTTCTAAGAATAATCCTGAAAGAACAAGTGAAGTTGTTTTATCACTTTCATCAATAGCTCCTAAACTAAAAGTTAAACATTTATTCAAAAAACTATGAGGAAGTTTCTTATTTGGCTCTGCTTCAAATGGGTTATAAGTGATAAATAATCTAAAATCAGGATGAATTCTCAATTTTTTATCTTTTGATTTCTTTGAATAAATATATTCTGGTCCGTTATCATACATAGTCAAATTTTGATTTTCTAAATCGCATAATGAGGAAATTCTTTGATATAATTCTGGTTGACCTGATTCTATACCATCTAGAATAACCCAATCACCTCTAATCATTGCTTTTATAAATGCAGAATCTTCATTTGATAAATGCTTAAAAAATGATAATTGTTCATTTAATAAGGACTTTATTTCATAAGCCAATGAAAGATTTTTATCATCAAAATCAATACTTGCTTTTTCTATATATTTAATTAACTTTCTAAAATTAGAGGGTAACCAATATGAATCATCATTTAAATCTATAATATTATTTATTTCTTTTTCACTTATGTTTTTTTCCTTTTGTATTAATTTTTTTAATTTCTTCTTAATCATTGATACTTTTTCTTTTTCGAGCTCTTCTTTTGGAACTAATTGTCTTAATAATATAGAAATTCCTGTATCATTATTTATGTCGATTATTAAAGGTTCCTGCCCCAATAATTTACAAAATAACCTTATTAAATAAGTTTTTCCCGATGCTGTAATTCCTTGAATAACACAAGGAACATCTGAGAGTATTGATAACATAAGAAAAATAATTCCTCTTCTTTGATCTGGAGTTAAAGAGTGAATTTTTTTTAGTAATTTTTTTCTTTCCTTTTTCTTCATAACCACCTTTGTTGGATATGATAAATTGTTATCTTTATCATCAGGAGAGACTTGAAATTTATCTTCATCTATATCTTCATCATCGTAACCTTCATCTGATTGATATGAAAAAATAGGCCAAAAATCAGAAATGAGTGAATTTCCTAAAATTTTATTCGCTGAATTTATTTCTTCTTTAGATTTGAATTTATATACTAACAATAATTGAGTAATGGTCTTTATATCAAAGATAGATGTTGATGGATCTGTCTCATCTATTCTTGATTTTTTAAAAAAATATAAAAATTTTTTGAAATCATTAAAACTAAATAATTCTTTAATATGCTTTTCTTTTACGTAATTATTTAAAGCGATAAATGATTTTAGATAGTAATCAACTTCATTTTCTGTTTCTTCATTTTTTTCATCACCTAAAATTTTATATAAGATTTTTCGGCAATATTTACTCTTTTCATATTTTGAAACACGAAAAATTATGGAAGAACATTTTATAGCATCAGGTAAGAAATCATTTATATTTTTTGATTCTATTGATGAATCTATTATACCTATTATATTATATCTTCTCTTGATAATTTCTTCTCCTTGAACTAAAATAGATTTAGTGTTTATGTCAAAAACAGGAATAAGACTTTCTAAAATATTTGGATTTGCTTGCTGTAAATTATCTAAAATTATTATACAATTTTTTTCCTTTTTCACATTTGCATCAATGCCATCCAATAATAATGACCTAATGTCTTTAAATTCTAATCTCCCATCTTTTTCAACTGGCATTTTTTTACAAAATAAATCGTCAACTGTAATATTATTAGAGATATTGAAATTTATAACTTCATATCCTAATATATTTGCAATATAATATATGGCCGATTTCTTTCCTTTACCAGTTTCTCCTTCTATTATTAAAGGGTAATTTGTTGCAATAGAGAAAAATATATGTTCTAATAATTTGTTAAACGGCTTTATAAATGCAAGATTAGATTCATACTCTTCATTTAATTCACTTGATAAAATAGAAAGATTACTCCAATCTGAATGCAATTCTTTATCTAAAAATTTAAATGGATTTTTATCTTCGACTTCATCCTCATATTCTCTTCTTCCATCATCTATTTTTTTCTTTTCCTCTTTTAACCTATAAAAATCAGGAAGAATCTCATTAACAATGGTTTTAAATTTTCTACTTTTTTTCTTATTATCCATAAGAAATTTAAGAGATAAATGAATAGCCAGACATAAATTTTTTTTTTCATCTTTTTCATTCTTATCAACTTTTGAATCAATTAATTTTAATATATTTAATATTTTTGTGATATATAAAAATGGTAAATCAGCTTTAAAAGTTTTTTGGTAATTCTTGAGAAAGGTTATGAATTCTGGAGGTGGATTTTTATAAAATATTTCTATTAATAAATTTCTTTCTTCAGTAGTGTAAGCAGTGGTATAAATAATTGTAAACCTAGACTGTGCTGCATCAGATAAATTCTTAATACCTAATTCTGAAGATGTTGCAATAACCCTAAATCCATCAGCAAAACCAATTAATTCTTTTTCATTATCTGTAAAAGTATTACAAGTATCTTCACTTAAGCTTATTTTTGGATTATAATTAAATAAATCATTGCATCTTTCAATAACTGCTGTAGGAAGATTTGGTAAATTTTCTGCTATTATAGGAGATTGACTTAAAATTTTTTCAGTAAGAATTCCTGTTTTAAAAACCGATGTAAAATCTCCAAATATTCCATCAGAGCCAGAAGCTTTAAAATCTATTAAGTTGATTTTTAAATGTTCAATTATTTTTTCAAAACATTCTGGAAGTTTTTCTTCTTTTCTGAATTTTTTCAGCATATCAGAGATTTTATTTTCAAATTTTTTTATTATTGTATGGTCTATCTTAGTTTTTGTGTTAATTTTTTTATTTTCTTTTTCATCTTCACTGGATGATTCATTATTATCTTTATTAATCTTTATGTTTTTAGAATGTTTTTTCTCTAAATTTTTTATTTGATTTTCCTTTTTTGCTCCTTTTTTATCTTTTTTTTCTTCTTCAAAACTAATAGAATTATCGGAATCCTCAGAATTATTTTTTTCTTTAGTTTTCTTGTTTTTTTTCTTCACCTTTTCTTTAGATATATTTTTTTTTGATTTTTTATTATCTTCTCTCTTTCTTTTTTTAGAATCTTTTTCTTCATTATTTTTTTTTGATTTTTCTGAGTCATCATCATCAATTATCTCATTTTTATCTAATTTTTTGTCTATTTCTTCATCTGAGTCAATACTTATTTCTTCTTCGTTTATATCATTTTCCTCGTTTTGATTATTATTTTCTTCATTTTCTATTATATTAAAATCTCCATCTAATTCTATTTCATTATTTTCTTTTTTGGTTTTATTTTTATCCTTTAATTTGTTCTCATTTTTATTATTTATATATTTATTATCTTCTTTAAAAACTTTATCATTTTCTTTTACTGATTTTTTGTTTAAAATAATTTTTTTTCTAATATTTTGATTCTCTTCATCAATAAAATCATCTTTCTCCTTTTTATTATCTTTTTCTGAATCATCACTATTTTCTTCTGAAGAATCAATTTTTTTTAAAATATTAACTTTTTTATCATCTATTATTTCATTGTCATCGCTATTAATATTTTTAATTTCTTTCTCTTCTTTTTCTTTTATTTCTTCGTTTTCTTTTATTTTTTCATCTTTCTTTTCTTCATCTTCTTTCTCTTTCTTTTTTTTCTCTTTCTTTTCTTCTTTTTCCTTCTTTTCTTCATCTTTTTCTTCTTTTTTTTCTTTCTCTTTCTTTTTTTTCTCCTTCTTTTCTTCTTTTTCCTTCTTTTCTTTTTCTTTCTTTTCTTTTTCTTTTTTTTCTTTTTTTTCTTTTTCTTTTTTTTCTTTCTCTTTTTTTTTTAAACTTTTAATTTCTTTCTCTTTTTTTTGAATAACTTCCTTCATTTTTTCATTATAATAATCTTTTAAGTCTTTTTTAAATTCTATTAATTTATCTTCTTTTTTACAAATTTTGCATATTTGTTCCAAATAATATTCCTTAGCTTGATAATTAACTAATAATGAAACATTTCCTATTAGTTGAGAGTTAGAAATTTCTGAGTAAAAATTTATAGGAGAAGCATCTGGTGAAATAACTTTAGCCAATTTTGATTTATAACCAGAAGGTCCACTTAATAATAATGGTTCCTTATAATGAGTAAATAAAATATAAAATAAGCTTTCATATAATGAAACTAATTCTTCTTTATCATCTATTTCTTTATCCAAAAGTATTCCAGCTTCTCCTATAACATTAGATATTTCTTTCAATGATTTATCAAGTTCTTTATTTTTTAAAGTTTCTTCAGAATCCCCCTTCACTAAAAATTTTTTACCATGAATTTTAATTATTCTAGGCTCACCCATGATACAATTTTTAATTTTTTCATATAATTCATCTTTCATTTCAAAAGTTTTTTTTAAAATTTCACGAATTTTTTCTAAAACTATCAATTTTTCCTCTTTTCCTCCAGGAACACTTTCTAATATATATATAACAATATGATGTTCCACAGTGATATTATGATAAGAAGATTCATTAATTTGTTGTTTTGTTATTCTTCTATATAATTTTCTAATATTCCTCATTGACCATTTCCCAATTTCTGGGATATTTAATTCATTTAATTTAAACATGAAATTTGCTATTTTCATTGGAAAATCTATATAAAGTTCAAATTTACTATCTTTTATTTTTTCAAATTTTAGCATTTCTTCAATGCTATTTTGTAAATCTTTAACCATAGGGGAAGGGTATTCAAAGGTTCTTAATCTTTTTTGTATAGTTTCTGGTAATTTACGTCTACCTGATGTAGATAAATCATTTTGACAAGCTATAAAAAAGAACGATTTATTCCTTTTTATTTTTTTTCCAGTATCAGGAACTAAAAATATAGTGGTATCATCATCAGGTTCTAATGCTATATTAATAGATTGTAAAACAGCTTCTTCAGCCAGATTAAATTCATCTGCAATAAAAACAAGCCCATCTTCCATTGTGTTTACTAAAGGTCCATCTTTTATAACAGCTTTTCCCGATTCAAAATTAAAAACTCCGTATAAATCACTTAATTGTGTTTCCATATGAAAAGAATATAAAATTGCATATTTTTTTCTAACTATCTCTGAAAAGGCCCGAGCCATACTAGTTTTCCCAAGCCCTGTTGCCCCAACTAAACATACTGGAATTCTGCATTCAGAACATATATACAAATGAGTCATTAAATCTCTTAAATTCGGAGAATTTTGATAATAAAATCTTTCATCGTTTGAAAATTGTTCATTATTATCAAAAATTTCACTTGCTTTATTCGAAATAGATATAGGAATATCAAGATTTGTCTTTGTTGTCAATGTTAAATTATACATATATTCAGTTATTTTCGTAATATCATAATCATCTTTTAATAAATTAATTAATCTAATTAATGACCTAGTGAATAATGAAAGTTTTGCTATATTCAATTTTTTTTCTTTATATTTATTATGTATTTCATCAATTATTTCCTCCTTTTTTTTCCCTAAAGGAATACGTTCTGATTCAATAATATATTTAATAGCTTCTCTTTCTTGAAATTCAGATAAACCTTCTAATTGGTCTTCTAAATTTATAACTGTGAATCTATTCAAAAAAGCGGGAGATAATTTATCAATCTGATCTAAATTACATGTCCCAATAAATAAAAAATCACGATGAATTTTTATTCTTGGCTCGGATGTATTCTGAGGAATTTCAAAATAATAATCTTCTTCTACATCCTTTGGTTCTAAAAGAGCATTCAAACTTTCAATTACTTTAGCAGGAGCATAACTTATATTATCAAAAACTCCGGAAAATCCATATTTAACGGCATTTGTAAGAGGGCCATTTCTCCATTCAAAAATATTTCCTGAAGAACTTGCAATATTTTCTTTTGGAGTATATTTCCCAACCATATCACTAACAGTTGTTTCTGGAGAAAAGAAAAATAAAAAATTTTCTTTTCTTTTTTCTTCAGGAATAAAATAGGCTGATATCCATTTTGCAACTTGAGTTATTCCGCTTCCTTCCTTTCCGACAATTAATATATGTCTATTATTCCTTTTAGCAATATTAGCAAAATAAAAAGCTTTTCTAAGAGATAAATTAGAAAAGCATTTAGGGAAATCTTTAGGTAATTCAGGTATTAAATTTATATCCTTATAAAGGCATTCATACTTACATTGTAGTATTTCACTCAAATAATTAAATTCTTCTCCTTTATATCTCGAGCCATAAAAACATGTTACTGCATCACAAGGTTCTTGCCCTTCGGAAATTGCTTTTATAGTAGTACTTATATCTCTGACAGTAAAGCATTGGGAACTTGATTTAGATTTTTTTTCTTCATAAACCCATTGATAATGAAATCGACTAATATTTTTTACAATTTCTTCATTATTATAATTATTCTTTTTTGCAATACCTAGAGCTATTGTGTTCAATTCCTCCATAAGAAAAGCAGGGAATTCAATAACAGTAAATCTTGAAATAAATTTCGCTGAAAGTTCATCTCTTTGAGTAGAAAATCCCTCCGATTTAGGATTCTGGGTTGCAACAATAATAAAATCAGGATGCATTATTTTTTTAATAGTTCCACATCCTGGTATATCTTGTTTGATTTCATTTGTATCCAAAGAATTTTCCATGCATTGAAGAACTGATTTTTGACCTAAATTTATTTCGTCCAATAAGAGAACATATCCTTTTTCAAATGCTTCTGTAAAAGGTCCAGGAATAAATTTAAAACTACTCCATGAATCTTCTTCTTTTGATCCTAATCTTCCGATCAAGTCTTCTATTGTGGTTTCGCTACTTAAATTAAATCTGACTAATTTTTTGTTTAAAATGGTACATAATACTTGAATAGATTTTGTCTTAGAAGAACCGGTTGGGCCTTCAAGCATTATGGGAATTTTTTTATCAAAAAAATTCTTTATTTTATAAAGTCGTTCTTTTGCTTGTTCTGTTAAAACAAAATTTCCTTTTATTTGCTCAGTTTTAATATCAAACGATTGCCTTTTAAAGTTTGAAAGACTTTCATACGTGATACAACCAAGCATATTTTGTGATAACAATTTAGTTAAAAAATTTATTTAATTTTATAAAATAGATATAAATATAGCTAAATTTAAATATATTTTATTCGAAATTAAATAAATATGAATTTAATAAATTTTAATTGGGGATTGGGGATTGGGGATTGGGGATTGGGGATTGGGGATTGGGGATTGGGCCCAATCCCCAATCCC
>ODAI011649914.1_pt1 | contig 19190 bp, 14 predicted proteins | sample 1539321 | NCBI WGS metagenome assembly ODAI01 (sample SAMN02144231, study PRJEB22623) | gut metagenome | biome: sheep rumen | host: Ovis aries | place: New Zealand
CTCCTCTACCAAGTTGGCTACACGTATGCCTGCTTTGGGTACGATCACCAAAGGTCAGGATGGCTTCAAGGGCCAGATCGATGAGGCTCGTCTCTGGGGCACAGCCCTCTCCGAGGATAAGATAAAGGCTTATTGCAACCAGCATATCAGCGATATTCCTGCTGCTCAGACGGCGGACGACCTGTTGCTGTATTACGATTTCAACCAGAATGGTGGCGATGTCATCGACCGCACCCCATCGGGCTGCAACGCCCAGCGTATAGGCTTTGGTCCGGATGGTGATGCTTGGAACTCCGCCCTGGGTGTCTTCACCCTCGACACGGAGGCCCTGATGCATGGCGATATATCCTCCAAGTACCTTACCAACTACAAGAACCCCTTCATCACCGCCTCGGGTACGGTCAACCCCAACAATAGCAGCCGCTTCCTCAAACTGGCCATGAAGACCACTCGCTCCAAGTGGCAGGATGCCAATGCCGTAGTCTCTGGCAGCATCACCACAGGGGCGCATATCGACACCTCCCATCACAACGATATCCAGTTCGAGACTCAGTGGAGCGGCTTTGCCACCCCGTTGCTCGACTACCGCCTCTGGCAGGCTGTCACCCTTCCCGCAGGCAAATATACTTTCAGTATCACCCCCGGTGATGTGGACGATATGCAGACCAGCCGCTTGGTTGTTTGCAAGGGCAAGACCATGGTCAGCGATGCCGAATGCGAGGAGAAAGCCCTCGCCTGGTGCAAGCTTATGGACGGCACTGTCAACTTCACCCTCGAAGAAGAAACCCAGGTATCCCTCGGCATTATCGTCAACCTCACAGGCCAATCCAGCTTCGGCATCAACGCCTTCAAACTCGAAGGCATCACCATCGAACCCATCACCCCAGAAGACCCGGATGGAATAAATTCCCCAATTCAAAATTCAAAATTAAAAATTCAAAATAACGAGCATTCAATATACGATTTGAGCGGGCGCAAGGTCAACGTTCAATGTTCAATGTTCAATGTTCAATCCAAAAACGGCATCTACATAACCAACGGCCAAAAACCCGTAAACGCTTGTGGTAGATACTGAATAATGTCGCTGGCGATGAGACTTTCCTCACCCATCTGACGTGCAGCGATGTCGCCAGCCAGTCCGTGGAAATACATTCCCAGGAGACAGGCTTCGCGCTGTTTGTAGCCACGGGCGAGCAGTCCGGTGATGATACCGGTAAGTACGTCACCGCTACCGGCTGTTGCCATGCCTGCATTGCCTGTGGAATTGAACATCACGTGTCCGTCAGGCAGGCAGAGGGCGGAGTGATGCCCCTTCAGAATGACATATGCCTGTAGTCGCTCTGCCAGCCGACAGGCCTTGGTGAGCTGTTCGTAGCCATCGGCACTATGCCCTTCCAATCGTTCAAACTCCTTGGGGTGGGGGGTCATGATGATGCCCTTAGGCAACTGTTGCATCCAGGCTCTGTGGTTGCCCAGTATGTTGATGGCATCAGCATCAATGACGATGGGGCACTGGGTGCGTCGCAGTTGTGAGATGACGGCTACGGCGGTCTGCTCGCTGGTGCCCAGTCCCGGTCCGATGGCGAGAGCATCGTAGTCCTCAGCATCTACGGCCTCCGAGAAGACCGTTTCGTCGCGGTCCAGTTGGATGATGGCCTCTGGTATGCTGATTTGCATGATGACATTGTTCTGCTTGGGCGTGTGGGCCGTCACTTTTCCGGCTCCTACACGGAGACAGGCCTTTGTGGCCAGTACGGATGCCCCTCCCATGCCGTAGCTGCCGGCAATAATGAGGGCATTGCCCATATTCCCTTTGTGGACATAGGGACTACGGTGCTTCATCAATGGGCGAATGTCGTTCTCTTCCACCAGGGTGTATGAGGCGTCAATCTTCTCAATGCCCTCTTTGCTGAGACGAATGTCGAGTACCTTCAGCCGCCCGATGAACTGCTGGTTCTCTGGGAAAAGGAAAGAGAGCTTCTTCTGCTGGAGCGTGAGTGTCAGGTCGGCGCGGATGATGTTAGCGCGGATGTTGTAGGTGTTGTCTTCCGTCATCAGTCCTGAAGGGATATCGATGCTGACCACCTGCGCTGGCGAGGCATTGATGTATTTCACGAGTGAGGCGAATCCTCCAGCAAGGGGCTTGTTGAGTCCGGAGCCGAAGAGACCGTCGATGATGAGCATGCCTTCCTCCAGACGTGGAGGCTCAAACTCGTCCTTCACTTCGATGAGCGCCTTGCTCTTCTTGTCTGCCAGGCGTGCTTTGTTGGCTTGGCAGTCGTCGGAGAGATGACTGGTGATATTGAACAGATAGACAGTCACATTATAGTTTTGCTCTATCAGCATACGTGCCACGGCCAAGGCATCGCCGCCATTGTTGCCTGGTCCGGCAAAGACGATGACGGGAGTAGCAGAACTCCACTCGTCGGTGATCGCTCTTGTCAGGGCTCTGGCAGCACGCTCCATCAAATCGATAGACTTGATAGGTTCGTTTTCAATCGTATATTTGTCCAGTTCATGTATCTGGGCACTCGTGAAAATCTTCATATATGGTGCAAAGGTATGAAAAAGATTTGGTCAATCCAAATCTTTTTAGTAATTTTGCCGAAAATTTTAAAGAAATAGTATCATGAGTACCATTCAAGTGAGGGATAAACGCTTTGGAGTTTCCATCCCGGAGGCAGAGATAAAGAGGAGAGTGAAGGCGCTGGCCGAGAGGATCAGTAAGGACTTGGAGGGAAAGAATCCGTTGTTCCTCAGTGTGCTTAATGGCTCTTTTATCTTTACTGCCGATCTGATGCGTGAGATGACTATCCCTTGCGAGGTTTCGTTTGTAAAGCTCGCCTCTTATGAGGGCACTACCTCTACGGGTAAAATCAAGGAGGTGATAGGTATCAATGAAGACCTGGCAGGGCGCACGGTGGTGATTGTTGAGGACATCGTGGAGAGTGGTACCACCATGAAGCGTATGATAGAACAGTTGGGCACCCGTAATCCGGAGTCGGTGCGTATCTGTACCCTCTTCTTCAAACCAGAAAAATTGAAGGAAGATCTGAAGCTTGACTATGTGGCTTTCGAGATACCCAATGACTTTATTTTAGGCTATGGCCTCGACTACGATCAGGCGGGCCGCGGGCTGAAGGACGTTTATACGCTTGCGAACGACTGAATAGCAAATAGTAAAATCGAAAATAAGAACTAGATGAAGAACATTGTAATTTTCGGTGCCCCTGGTTCAGGCAAGGGCACCCAGAGCGACAAACTGATAGAAAAGTATGGTCTTAATCATATCTCCACGGGCGACGTGCTTCGCAGTGAGATTAAGAAGGGTACGGAACTGGGCAAGACGGCCCAGAAGTATATCGACCAGGGTCAGTTGATTCCCGACGACCTGATGGTTTCGATTCTCGCCTCTGTCTATGACTCCTTTGGCGAGCACAAGGGAGTAATCTTTGACGGCTTCCCCCGTACCATCCCGCAGGCAGAGGCCTTGAAGCAGATGCTCCGTGAGCGCGGCGACAAAGTGGCAGCGATGATAGAGCTCGACGTGCCCGAGGACGAACTGATGAAGCGCCTGATACTGCGTGGACAGCAGAGTGGGCGTGCTGACGATAATGAGGAGACAATCAAGAAACGCCTCGTGGTGTATCACACCCAGACGCAGCCCCTCATCCAATGGTACAGTCAGGAGGGAATCCACTATCATATCGACGGGCTTGGTGAACTGGACCGTATCTTTGAGGATATCTGCAAGGTAATGGATCAGATTTGATGGAGAGCAATTTCGTAGACTACGTGAAGATCATGTGCCGCTCTGGCAAGGGTGGCAGGGGCTCGATGCACCTGAAGCATGTGAAGTATAATCCCAATGGCGGACCCGATGGTGGCGACGGTGGCAAAGGGGGGAGCATCTATCTGCGCGGCAATCACAACTACTGGACGCTGCTCCACCTGAAGTATGAGCGCCACATCTTTGCTGAACACGGTGGTAACGGTGGCAAGGACAAGTGTCACGGCACTGATGGCAAGGATGTGTACATCGACGTGCCATGCGGAACAGTGGTCTACAATGCTGAAACGGGTAAATATGTCTGCGACGTCACTTACGACGGTCAGGAAGTGCTGTTGCTCAAGGGAGGGCGTGGAGGACTGGGAAATTTCCAGTTCCGCTCTGCCACCAACCAGGCTCCCCGTTACGCACAGCCCGGAGAACCCATGCAGGAGATGACCATCATCCTCGAGTTGAAACTCTTGGCTGATGTCGGTCTCGTGGGATTCCCTAATGCCGGCAAGTCCACGCTGGTGTCGGCCCTTTCCAATGCCCGTCCTAAGATAGCCAACTATCCATTCACTACGATGGAACCATCTTTGGGCATCGTTGGCTATCGCGAGGGTAAGTCGTTTGTGATGGCCGACATCCCCGGCATCATCGAGGGGGCTGCTGAGGGCAGGGGCCTTGGCCTGCGTTTCCTTCGCCATATTGAGCGCAACTCATTGTTACTCTTCATGGTGCCTGGCGATACCGACGACATCAAGCGCGAGTATGAGATATTGCTCAATGAGTTGCGCCAGTTCAATCCAGAGATGCTCGACAAGCACCGTGTGCTGGCTATCACCAAGTGCGACCTGCTCGACGAAGAACTTATCGGTATGCTTCGAGAGGAATTATCGGGATTATCCGTAATGTCCGGAAAATCAGACGAATCCGTGATGCGCAGCTCCGGCATCCCCATCGTATTCATCTCCGCTGTCACTGGCTACGGCCTCGAGGAACTGAAGGATGTACTCTGGACAGAACTCAATGCTGAGAGCAACAAGCTGGCAGCGGTGATGGCCGAAGACACGCTGGTGCATCGCGACAAGGACATGACGCGTTTTGCTGAGGAAATGGCAGATGAGGGTGAGGACGAGGATATCGAATACATCGATGAGGACGAGATAGAAGACCTCGATGATTTCGAATATGAGGAAGAAGATGCTTGAGCCGCAGCTATTATATTATAAAATAGGTGAAGGTGTGACAGCCTTCAGCACTACCCGTCACGGAGGCTACAGCGAGGGCAGTCATGGCGAGTTCAATGTGAATCGCTATTGTGGCGACACCTCGGAATCCATCGCTAAAAACCGCGCTTTACTGTGTAAGGTGCTCAGTGTCAGTGACGACCATTTGCTGATGCCCCATCAGGTGCATGGTACAGGCATCACACAAATAGGCCGCACCTTCTTCCTGTTGTCGGAAGAGGCACGCCAGGCAGCCCTTGAAGGCATCGATGCCCTGATGACCAATTTGCCGGGTGTATGTATCGGGGTCTCAACAGCCGACTGTATACCTATTATTATATATGATGCCGAGCATCATGCTGCCAGTGTGATACACAGCGGCTGGCGGGGTACGGTAGCCAATATCGTCGAAGCAGCTGTGGCTTCGATGCAGAGAGCCTATCACTCCCATCCCGAGGCTTTGCGGGCCGTGATAGGTCCGGGTATCTCTCTCGACAGTTTTGAGGTGGGCGACGAAGTGTATGAACAGTTCTCCGAGGCAGGCTATCCTATGGAGCAGATAGTCCGGCGCTATGAGAAGTGGCACATCGACCTGTGGCGTTGCTGTCAATTACAGCTTGAAGCGGCAGGAATTCCTGCCGCCCAGATACAGACGGCTGGCATCTGCACATTCCAGCGTTCCGACGACTTCTTTTCTGCGCGAAGACTGAGTGTCGACTCTGGCCGTATCTTGACGGGTGTTGTACTGAAATGACCAAACGCAAGTATTTTTACCTTTTTTAAAAAAACTTGCCGTTTTATAACATAGTATCGAAATTTTTGCTTACCTTTGCAACCGAAATATAGCTAATAGGACGAGAGTCCGTTTTAATTAATTAACAACAACTTAAAGATTATGCAGAAAAGATTATTCTTTCTGGTTGTCATGATGTTAACGCTTTCGCTAACAGCCATGGCTCAAATCACGACTTCAAGTATGGCAGGTAAGGTGACCCTCGACGATGTCAACGGCGAGGAGGTTATCGGTGCCACTGTCGTTGCTGTACACGAACCTTCGGGAACGCGTTACACTGCCGTGACGAACACTTCTGGACGCTTCACCATCAACGGTATGCGTACGGGTGGCCCCTATGAGGTGACAATTTCCTACATTGGCTATCAGCCAAGAATTGTCAAAGGGATTATCCTGCAACTTGGTGAGACTTACAATCTGCCCGTCTCCATGTCTGAGGATGCTACAGAGCTGTCAGAAGTGATCGTCAGCGGTAGGGCTTCGAAATTCACGACAGAGAAGACTGGTGCCTCAACGAACATCACCAACGCCCAGATTGTCAATCTGCCTACGGTGAGCCGTAGCATTACCGACGTAACCCGTCTGTCTCCTTATGGAGGTAACGGTATGAGTATCGCAGGTACTGACGGACGTACGGCCAACTTCACCATCGATGGTGCCAACTTCAACAACAACTTCGGACTCTCCGACGGTCTGCCTGGTGGCGGTAACCCTGTGTCACTCGATGCTATCGAAGAGCTGCAGGTGGTGGTTTCACCCTTCGACGTTCGCCAGACCAACTTTATCGGCGGTGGTATCAACGCCATTACCAAATCGGGTACCAACACCTTCAAAGGTTCTGCATATATCTATCACCAGAATGAGAACCTGCGTGGCGACGCCATTGACGGTGAGCAGATAGCAGGTGCCCGCGACAAGGATCGCAAGACCACTTACGGTTTCACGCTGGGTGGTCCGATCATCAAGGACAAACTCTTCTTCTTCGTCAACGGTGAGATGGCCAAGATTCCTACCATTGCCAACCGTTGGAGAGGCTCAGATAATGGTGTGGCCGATCCCGACAACTACGTGTCGCGCACCACTAACAGCGATTTGGAGGCCGTATCGAACTATGTGCTCAATAAGTATGGCTATGACACTGGTTCATGGACCAGTTTCCCTGCTGACGAGAGCAACTACAAGATTTTGGCACGCTTGGACTGGAATATCACCGACAAGCATCATCTGGCCCTGCGCTACAACTATACGAAGAACAAGCGCTGGAGTGCTCCTAACGCCACTTCAATGGATGGTGGCACCCGCATGAGTGGTGCCCGTACCTCGCAGTACTCCATGTCGTTTGCCAACTCGATGTACTCGATGGACAACCTCGTACACTCGTTCTCGCTCGACCTGAACAGCCGTTTCACAGAGAACCTTTCTAACCAGTTCCTGGCCACCTTCTCGAAACTCGACGATATCCGTGGCACGGAGTCCGGTACCTTCCCCTTCATCGACATTACGAAGGATGGCAACAACTACATGGCCCTCGGCTATGAACTGTTCACTTGGAACAACGCTGTCCATAACACCATCTGGAACATCAAGGACGATGTGACCTACTATCTTGGCGAGCACAAGATCATGGCTGGCCTCACCTTCGAGCACCAGATGGCTGACAACCAGTATATGCGTAACGGTACGGGTTACTATCGCTACAACTGGGAAGACGGCATGACCGTCGACCAGCTGTTCAACCAGACACCTGAGGTGTTCTGTATGACCTATGGCTACGGTGGTGAGTCAAAGCCTGCTGCCCGCGTGCAGTTTAACAAGGCTGGCATCTATGGACAGGACGACTGGAACATCACAGAGAAATTCAAGCTCACCTACGGCCTGCGTATCGATGCTCTGTTCTTCAATAACGGTGACCTGATGACCAACAAGGCCATCTACGACCTCGACTACGACGGCCGTCATATCGATACGGGTAAGTGGCCTAAGAGCAGCGTCACCTTCTCGCCGCGTGTGGGCTTCACCTACGACGTGTTCGGCGACAAGTCGCTGAAGATCCGTGGAGGTTCGGGCTTCTTCTCCGGACGTCTGCCCCTGGTGTTCTTCACCAATATGCCTACCAACGGCGGTATGGTGCAGTATCAGGCACAGATCAATGCGGCCAACGCCAAGAAGAACGGCTTCTCGATGGATGAGTTCGCCGGTGGCCCGATGACCGATATGGGTGCTATGATGAAGAAACTGGAGAGTCTCGGCTATCCCATGACCATCACTCCTGAGGCTGGTTCGAAGCCCTCTGCCGTGAATGGCGTCGATTCCTCCTTCAAGCTTCCCCAGGTATGGAAGACTTCACTGGCCGTTGACTATCAGTTCCCCGTTAGCTTCCCATTCAGCGTGACTGTCGAGGGTATCTTCAATAAGATGATTAACGACGTGAGCATCTCCGACTGGAGTATTCCTTCTGTAGGCGGTTTCTCACGTCCCAATGGTGCAGACAACCGTCCCCTCTATCCCGCAGGCTTCCGTACCAATACCAAGGCCTTCATGCTGGAGAACACCAGCAAGGGCTACGGATGGACGGGCAACGTGACCATCAACATGCAGCCCGCCGAGTGGGTCAACCTGATGGCTGCCTACACCCACACCGTGAAGAAGGAAATCACCGGTATGCCGGGTTCTGCTGCTGAGTCGGCCTTCACCTATGTTCCCACGGTGGAAGGACCTAACAATATCAAACTGCACAACTCTCAGTATGTCACTCCTGATCGTTTCGTTGCCAGTGCAACACTCCACGACAAGAGCGGCAACCACTACAGCTTCATCTACGAGACCTGGCGTGGTGGCTACAATTACTCCTATATGCTGAGCAACGACATGAACAGCGACGGCTATGCCTACGATGCCCTCTACATCCCCACGGACGGTGAGGTGGCCAATCAGCAGTTCCGTTTTGTCAGCGAGGATGACAAGCAGCGCTTCATGGACTATGTACACAACGACAGCTACCTGAGCAAGCATCAGGGTGAGTACGCAGAGGCTTACAGCGTCTACTCACCGTGGGTACATCGCATCGACTTCAGCTACAAGCACGACTTCAAGCTGAATGTAGGTAAGAGCAAGCACACCCTGCAGCTGAGCCTCGACGTGAAGAACGTGCTCAACCTGTTCAACAACTCGTGGGGTGTCTCCAAATATCTGAATCCTGCTATCGGTTCTGAGGCTCGCATCCTGAAGTACGAGGGTGTCGACGCAGAGGGCTTTGCCACCTTCTCCACACCGCAGTCTATTAGCGGCAATACGCAGACCTGGACATACAACCACGCCATCGGCCAGTGCTGGTATGCTTCTATCGGTATCAAGTACATGTTTAATTAAGAGTTAAGAATTAAGAAATAAGAAAATATGAAACTAAGATATTTCATTCCGACACTCATGGCAGTCGTAGCTGCTGTGTTCACAGGCTGCTCTGACGATAAGGATCCCACCTATCTCGATGAGATTCGGGTGTCGTCATCCTATGTCGCAATCAGTACTGCTGGTGGCTCTACCAGCATTGACCTGACTGCATCTGGCAGTTGGCAGTTTGAAAAGATTTTTAAGGTGACCACCAAGGATGCTGAAGGCAAAAATGTGGATAACTACTATGAGACTCCCTCATGGCTCACCGTAAGTCAGACATCCGGTGCAGCAGGAGAGAGCCATCTGGTGTTCACTGCTGAGGCCGGCGAAGGTCGCAATTGCGAGTTGATTATCTCTTGCGGTGGAAAGCAGCAGCGCATCAACGTTATCCAGGGCCTTGCCACCGTTTCCACTGCTACTTGTGCAGAGGTGATTGCGGGTCCAGACTCTAAGTCGTACCGCGTAACGGGTACTGTCAAGTCGATTGCCAACACCACATATGGTAACTGGTATCTGGAGGACAAGACTGGTGAGATCTATATCTATGGCACGCTCGATGCAAAGGGCAATGAGAAGAACTTCAGCAGCCTCGGCATCGAGGTGGGTGACGAGCTGACTGTAGAGGGTCCGAAGACCACCTACAACGGCACCGTTGAGCTGGTGAAAGTCACCGTGGTGAAGATCAACAAGTCGCTTATCAAACTCGATTCACTCACCGTGAATAATGCCGTCGCTTCCAACCTGCCCCTTGAGGGCGGCGAGATAGTGGCCCACCTCACCTGTAAGGGTACGGGCGTGGCCGTGGAGATACCAGCCGATGCCCGCGAGTGGCTCGGCGTGGTGACCTCAACGGTGGGAACGGAATCTACCGTCACCTTCCGCGCCACCCCCAATGCCGGCGGCGACCGCAGCACCACCGTGGTATTCAAGACCACCGATGGCAAGAAGGACTACACCGCACAGGCTACCATCAGCCAGGAGGGTGCCATCGTCGATGTCAGCGTGGCTGAGTTCCTCGCTGCTCCCGTCAGCGATGCTCAGTATCGCGTACAGGGCGTCATCACAAAGGTGGCCAAGGCAGAGTATGGCAATGTCTACATCAAGGACTTCTCCGGCGAGACCTACGTCTATGGCATCGGCTCGAAGGGCGACTTCGAGAAGGCCGGCCTGAAGGTGGGCGACATCGTCACACTTGTTGGTAAGCGCGGCGAATATAAGGGCGATGCACAGATGACCGGCGCACAGTTGGAGAAGGTCATCCCCGTGACGGAGATCTCTATCGCCGACTTCCTGCAGAAGCCCGATGACAAGAACACTTGGTACATGGTCACTGGTGTCATCACCTCGCTCAAGGACAATAAAGGCAGGGACAACGACTACGGTAACCTGTATCTCTCCGACGGCACCAACGAGCTTTATGTCTATGGCTGCTATCCTGGATGGGGTGCTACTGGCGACAATCGTAAGTTCTTCATTGCCGACAACGAAATCGAGGTGGGCGACAAGCTGACCATGATTGGTTACAAGGATACCTACAACGGACTCGTTGAGCTCTGCGGCGGCGTATGCTTCGGATTCGCAAAGGCCAACGCTGAGTAAATATCTGTTGATAGAATGTCTTAATAACAAAAATCTTCAAAAATCTGACATAAATCTTTTTCATAGTGATTATTTGTGTTAGATTTTTGAAGATTTTTGTTCCTTTACTAAAAACCATTAGCATTATGAAACGACTTTCCGCAATACTATTCACGATTCACTGTTCGCTATTCACTTCTCTGGCCCAGCCTGCAGCCAACTACTATCAGGCGGCTGACGGCAAGAAAGGTGCAGAGTTGAAGACGGCCCTATTCCAGATTGTCAGTCCGCATGAGGTGCAGACTTACACGCCCGGCGTATGGGATGCCATCAACAGCTATGATATCCGTGAAGACGGCAAAATATGGGAAATCTATTCCGGCATCTCTAACTTCACTCCGAAGACGGATCAGGACAAGGGTGAGGAGATCGATGAGGAAGGCGTGGTCTACAACCGCGAGCACGTGTTCCCCAAGAGCTGGTTCAATGAGACGACGAACGTAGACAATTACAGCACTAACGTCTATCCCATGTACACCGACCTGCACCACCTGTTCCCCACCGACCGTTTTGCCAACTCGCTGCGCTCCAACTATCCCTACGGCGAGGTGGGTGACAAGGTCACCAAGCAGTCGGAAGGCGGATTCTCCAAGTTCGGACGCTGTACCGATGAGCTGGGCTACAAGAATGGTGGGCTCAACGGACGCGTATTCGAACCCAACGACGAGTACAAGGGCGACCTGGCGCGCGTCTATTTCTACATGGCTACGGCCTACGAGTCGTATAAGAACGAGAAGGGTCAGGAGCGCAGTCCGAAGAACTGGAAGAGCGATATGCTTACCAGCGATGTCTATCCCTTCTTTATCGACTGGGCCCTGAAGATGCTCCTCCGCTGGGCGCAGCAGGATCCCATCAGTGAGAAGGAGATCAAGCGCAACGAGGCTATCTATCAGATTCAGAAGAACCGCAATCCTTTCGTCGACTATCCCGGACTGGAGCAGTATATCTGGGGCAGCAGCATGGATGTGGCTTTCAGCTATAACAATTACACTGAGCCTCAGGCTACGGGTATCTCACACTTGCACCGAATGGTGACTCACGACGATGCCGTCTATAATATCAGCGGCCAGCGTGTGGATGCCACTTCACTCAAGAAGGGTGTCTACATCCGTGGCGGAAAGAAGTTCGTCGTGAAGTAGGTCTCCATGGAATCGTATGGAGCCTTCATGGAATCGTATGGAACTTTCATGGAGTTGAATTCTATAGTTTTTTCACTCCATATCCTCCCTATATATAGTAGCTTAACGTTTTTTCTTCCTACACCTCCTACACTTCCTACACCTAAGCATTTCCGTTTCAGGTGTAGGAGGTGCGGGAGGTGTGGGTTGTTTTTTGATTTCCTAACTATACGCGCGCGCGTGTATGTGCGGATGCGAAGGAAATACGGCCTATCAGCCATATTCATAAAATAAGTGCCGAAAAAATTTGCATATCCGATTCTTTTGCGTACCTTTGCATCGGAATTATGATCAACTAATAGAGAAAGAATGAAAAAAAGATTGTTTATGATGGTCCTCGTGCTGCTGATGAGCACCTTGGCAACCATCGCTCAGGTGACAACAGCAGGAATAACAGGACTCGTGACAGCTGGTGGCGAAGAGGCCATCGGTGCTACCGTCACTGCCCGTCATACAGCCTCCGGCTCCGTCTATCGTGCCGTGACCAACATCGACGGCCGCTACGTGATGACCGGCATGCGTGCCGGCGGTCCCTACGAGGTGGAGATATCCTATATAGGCTTCCAGACGGCCAAGTTCTCGGGCATCCAGCTCGCACTGGGCCAGAACTACGTACTCGACGCTACGCTCGGCGAGGGTTCGGAGCTGCTGCAGGAGATCGTGGTGACGGCTCAGGCCAACAATACCATGCGCAGCGACCGCTCTGGTGCCGTGACCAACCTCAATGCCACAGATATGGCAGCCATCCCCACCGTGGGTCGCTCCATGACCGATATTATGAAGATGACCCCGCAGTCGAGCTCCGCCAGTGGTATGGCCATCGGCGGCGGTAACTACCGTCAGTCGAGCGTCACCATCGACGGTGCCTCATTCAACAATGCCTTCGGAATGGGTGCTTCTCCTCTGCCCGGAGGTGGCACGCCTATCTCACTCGAAGCCCTCGAGCAGATGACCGTCTCGATCACTCCCTACGACGTGCGCCAGAGCGGATTCACCGGCGGCGGCATCAATGCCGTGACGAAGAGCGGTACCAACGAGTTCAAGGGCTCGGCCTACACCTATCTGACGAGTACCTCGCTGCGCGGCAACCGCGTGGGCACTACTACGCTGGGCGTCGACGACGGACATACCAACACCTACGGCCTCTCCATCGGAGGCCCCATCCTGAAGGACAAGCTCTTCTTCTTCGTCAACGGCGAGATAGAGGACAACGTGACCACTGGTCCCGCTGCCCGCGCCGGCGAGGGCTACACCCCCTACACCGTGACCAACCGCCGTCCGCAGATAGAGGAACTGGAGAGCCTCTCCAACTATATGCAGAACACCTGGGGCTTGACCACCGGCCCCTGGCAGGCCTACAACGTGAAGACGCCCGCCTATCGCATACTGGCCCGCCTGGACTGGAACATCACCGACAACCATAAGTTCAACGTGCGTTTCACCAGGTCGAACCGCAAGGTGTCGAACCCCGCCTCCGCCTCGCGTTCCATCGGCAGCAACCGAGCCAGCATCATCTACGGCGGCGGACAGAATGACTACGGCTCCAACACCAACTACGGCATGTCGTCGCTCTCCAGCCGCTACTATGCCGAATACCGCTTCACCTCCGTCGCTGCCGAGCTGAACAGCACCTTCGGCAAGGTTCACAACACGCTGCGCGGCACTTATTCCTTCCAGGACCAGCCCCGCAGCACGGAGTATGGCGACTCCAACCCCGTGGTGGAGATTGTGATGAACGACGGGCAGGATCACTACCCGACATGGGCTCTGACGGGCGACGTCTTCACCTACGGCAACCTGGCACAGACGAAGAATACCGTCATCACCGACGAGGTGAACATCATGCTCGGCAAGCACAACCTCTTCGGAGGCATACAGTTTGAGCACAACTTCGCCGCCAACGGCTACGCTCAGGCCGCTGCCGGCTACTACGCCTTCGCAGCCACCCCCGAGCAGGTGGCCAAAGGCGACTGGGCATCGGTGTTCACACCGGCCAATACACGCCTCTTCGGCATCACTTACGGCAACAACGAGGGCCACTCCATGTTCACCTCGGAGATGTCGACCAATCAGTGGTCGCTCTACCTGCAGGATAACATGAGCCTCTCCGACCGTCTGCGCCTCTCAGTGGGTGTGCGTTTCGAGCTGCCCTCCTATCCCAAGCTGAAGAACAACTTCAACGAGGACTACTACAACATCGACTTCGGCGGCCAACACTTCCGTACCGACAATGTGCCCGATGCCAGTATCAGCTTCTCTCCGCGTGTAGGCTTCAACTGGGACATCACGGGCAACCGCAACCTGATACTCCGTGGTGGTACGGGCCTGTTCGTGGGCCGCATGCCGTTCGTGTGGCTCGTCTCCGCCGTGGGTAACTCCGGCATGGGACAGACGTCGTACATCGCCTCGCAGACCAAGGGCACCATCCCTGCCTTTACCACTTCGCAGGCCGACATGCTGAAGCAGATAGGGGCCACCAGCTCGACTACCATCCCCAGCAGTCCCACCATCCTGAGCGAGGACTTGCGCATGCCGAAGACATGGAAGGCTTCGCTCGCCTTCGATGCCAAGCTGCCCGGCGACATCGACTTCACCCTGGAGGGCATCTACAATAAGGACCTCAATCCCGTGGTGGTCTCCAACCGCGACATCTACTGGGACGGCACCAGCACTGTAGACCTCGGACACGGAGACATCCGTCATAAGATGGCCTACTATGATGCCAACCACTCAGCCTACGTGCTCGAGAATGCCGGCTCGAAGGCCTACTATATGTCGCTGACCGCTCAGCTGCGCAAACAGTTCGACTTCGGACTCAGCCTCGGTGCCAGCTACACCTTCTCCAAGGCCAAGAGCTATACCGAGGGCATCGGCGACCAGGTGTCGTCGGCCTATAACAACTACCGCAACTCCGTCAATGCCGTCAACGACAACGAACTGGGCTATGCCACCTACGTGGCCCCCAACCGTCTGCTCCTCTCGGCCAGCTACAAACTGCAGGAGTCGAAGTACACTTCGTCGACCTTCAGCCTCGTCTACGACGGTTATCAGTATGGTTATCTGGGTGACTATAGCTACAGCCGCTACAGCTATATCTTCGCCAGCAATGTCAACAACGACGCCCTGGCTCCCGGCAACCTCATCTACGTGCCTGCCTCACGACAGGAACTCGATGGCTGGGACTTCGCCGAGAGCACCTATGGTACGAAAGATGCCCCCAGGGTGTACACCGCTGACATGCAGCGCGACGACTTCTGGGCCTACATCCAGCAGGACGACTATCTGAAGAGCCGCACCGGACAGTATGCCGAGCGTGGCGGCGCCAAGATGCCCTGGCACCATCAGCTCGACTTCAAGTACGTGCGCGACATGAGCCTCAAGATAGGCAGCACCCGCCACACCCTGCAGCTGGGCCTCGACATCCTCAACCTGCCCAACTTCCTCTGCAAGGACTGGGGACTCTTCAAGCAGGTGCAGAGCAACTCTCTGCTCTCCTACAACAAGGGAAAGTACACGTACAACACCGTCAACGGTGCCCGTCACCTGGAGACTTATCAGAAGATGCTGAGCACGGCCTCCACCTACCAGATCATGTTCACCATCCGCTATCTGTTCAACTAACTGATTAGACCTGCCCATATCGTCATGATGGCACTCCTGTCGGCAACAGGCAGCTTGAGTGTCATGGCCGCTGAGCGGGGCGACACGCTGCGGCGGCACGTGGGCTTCACGGTGTTTGCACAGCCTGCCTGGCAGATAGCCATGGACGAGTATGAGCGGAGTTGGCTGCGCGGGAAGCAATCCTTCGTCGCTGGCGCCGAACTCCACTACAGCGCACTGCCGCAGGACAGCGATGCTTTCGCCGAGGACTATAACTATCCCACACTGAGCGTCGGACTGAGCTACAGTCTGAACCACGGGGTGACCATGCGCCGCACGGAGAACCCCGTCTGGGGCATGGCAGAGATGGTGGACTACGATTCGCGGCTGGGCAATGCCCTGACGCTCTACGGAGCCTTCTCCCGACCGCTACTGCGCAGAGGCCGCTGGCAACTGGACTATGCCTTGAAGGCCGGCGTGGGCTACAATTCACATTATTATAATAAGACAGACGCCATTGACAACGAGCTCATCGGCTCTGCCTTCACCATCTACTTCGGTGCCGGCCTGACAGTCGATTATCAGCTGAGTGACAACTGGGCGCTCACCGGCGGGCTGCTCTACGGGCACCATAGCAATGGGGCACTGGCCAGGCCCAACAAGGGTGAGAACCATTTCGGACCCTTCCTCGGCCTGAGGTATGCACCCTATGACAAGGCTGTCAGGCACCGGCAGCACTGGAAACCGCAGCCCTTCGACAAGTACTGGTATGCCATGCTGAGGCTCGGACTGGGAGGCAAGACTCTCAACGAGGACTTCCAGTTGACGCAGTTCTATACCGACCCTTCAGACCCCGACTACCGAACTGGTGATTTCCGCCTTTATGCAGCCTACTCACTGCAGGCCGACGTGATGTGCCGATATGCCCGGCGGTGGGCATCGGGCATCGGGCTGGATGTGTTCTACGGAACTTACGACAAGCGCGTGGCAGAACTCGACGAGGCCGCTGGCCTCTATGAGCGCCATTCCCCCTGGTCGGTGGGCATTGCCGCCCGCCACGAGGTGTATTACCATAACCTGTCGCTCGACATGGCTCTGGGTGTCTACCTCTATCGCCACATGGGGGCCAATGCCCGCGAGGTGGAGCAGCCCTATTATGAGCGCATCGGCATATTCTATACCTTCCCACGACTGGGGGGACTTAGGATTGGCGGCAGTGTGAAGGCCCACCGCACCAAGGCCGATCTGACGGAACTGATAGTGGCCTTGCCCTTCCGGCTGACAAAATAATAAATCCTCGCCAATCGGCGAGGATTTATTCTGGTAGGGACACCCGGGCTCGAACCGGGGACCTCTGCAATGTGACTGCAGCGCTCTAAACCAACTGGGCTATGCCCCTATCTTCTTGTTTGCGGCTGCAAAGGTACAACATTTTGTCGAGAAACACGCAAAGCGAGACGGGATTTTGCCTCCTGTTGAGTTTTTTTAACGCTTACGCCCGTTACCATCCGTATCCCTGATGTCGTGGCAGATGCTGAGCGTACGCTCCCGCATGTCGTCGGTTACGTATTTCTCTACCATGGCACGGCTGCTCTCATACAAAGCTCGAATTATTGCAGATTTCATGTAAAAATCGGGAGGTTATGATGTTATTCCAAAAAAAGTTTGTAACTTTGCCGCATATTATGATAACGATTGAGAATATCCGAAAGAGTTTTGGGGCACTGGAGGTGCTCAAGGGCATTTCGCTCCATATAGAAAAAGGAGAGGTGGTGAGCATCGTGGGGCCGTCGGGCGCCGGCAAGACCACGCTGTTGCAGATTATCGGCACGCTCGACAAGCCCGATTCGGGGAACGTGGTGGTGGACGGTATCGACACCAGCCGTTTGTCGCAGAAGAAGCTGAGTGACTTCCGCAATCAGCATTTGGGCTTTGTGTTTCAGTTCCATCAGCTGCTACCGGAATTTACTGCGCTGGAGAACATCATGATTCCGGCCTATATTGCCGGTGTCTCGCAGAAAGAGGCAAAAGCGCGTGCCAAGGAGCTGCTCGAATTCATGGGCCTGAGCGATCGTGCGAGTCATAAGCCCAGCGAACTGTCGGGTGGCGAGAAGCAGCGTGTGGCTGTGGCCCGTGCATTGGTAAACCATCCGGCCGTGATACTGGCTGACGAACCTTCTGGCTCACTCGATACAAAGAACAAGGAGGAACTGCATCAGCTGTTCTTCGACCTGCGCGACAAGTTCGGTCAGACATTTGTCATTGTGACCCACGATGAAGGACTGGCATCGCTTACCGACCGTACGATGCATCTGAAGGACGGACTTATTGAGAGATTGAGAGATTGAGAAATTGAGAGATTGAGAAATTAGGGGGTGAGTCGGAGACCGTCGGGTGCGATGGTAATAATCCTCCGCTTGTACAAGTCACCGATGGCCTGCTTATAAATTCTTTTCGACACCCCGAACCTCGCAGCGATATCCTCGGCAGATGATTTGTCACCAAGGTCACAGTAGCCATCGTGCTCATGCAGGTAGCGCAACAACTCTTCTGAGAAATCCAGGGCCAGTTCGTGCCCTGTCTTCTGTTGATAGCGCTCGACTTTGGCTGTAGCCATCAGTCGGTGAGTCTGTTTGTCTTCAGTAATATATACATAGTACTTTTTTCCACGTTCCATGTGCTCCTTTTGCTCGCGGAAAGGACAGAACAGGTCTTTCATCAATCCCCAGTTCAGGAAAGCACCGTATTCATTGGTCCAGGCGCACTCCAGCCAGGCAAACTCGCCTACCTTGGCAATCGGATGTTCCGTGGTGGCGATGGTTCGCTCGTCTTGATCCAGATAGATAAAGACCTCAATCTCATCACCGATTCTCATGTTGGGCATCACGTAACGATTGGGCAATAGAATATTCCCTTCGTCACCCCCGTCCAAATAAAGACCGTACTCCGTACGTTTTTTGATTCTTAATGTCTGATAGTCTCCTAATTTCAGCATATTCATGATGTTTGTTTAGCTGTTTTAATGATTTTGATGAGTGTCCCAATAAGCAGGCCAATATCTTTATAAATAGAATCAAATTGCATATCGTTGATGTATCCTGACTCATGCAATAATTCTATCCAATATTCTGTTTCATTTGCTTCTTTAAGAGCGATATTCAATTTGTTGACAAAATCAGCCTTGCTTTGAGCATTAATGCTTTCTCTCACATTGGCTCCAATGCTTGTACCACTTCGAAGTACCTGTTTCGACAATATGAATTCTTTCTTCTCATCTGTCAGGAACTGGTAAAGTTTTATAATCCTTAGAGCAAAGTCCTTACTCTTAACCAATATCAGGTTATCTTCTTTCTTCATCTCTCAATTTCTCAATTTCTCAATCTCTCAATTTCTCAATTTCTCAATCTCTCAATCTCTCAATTTCTCAATCTTTTTAAGGATCAAATTCCACAATCACGTTCTTGTACCCCATCGCCTTGAGCATCTTCGTCAACTGAGCTTCTGCATTTTCCTTAGCCGTCCTGATAGTGCCTGGCGTCAATAACCGGTGGAGCATTTGGCGGTAAGCCTTGCGGTACATAGCTTCA
>ODAI010633388.1_pt1 | contig 19186 bp, 23 predicted proteins | sample 1539321 | NCBI WGS metagenome assembly ODAI01 (sample SAMN02144231, study PRJEB22623) | gut metagenome | biome: sheep rumen | host: Ovis aries | place: New Zealand
GCGGGGCCCTATGGGACCTCAAACCGAAGAGCGGCAGACTGCCGGATGCAGCCTTCATGAACAGCGCCAAGTGGCACATCTACAAGGCTGTCAGGGCGCTCTGTGAAGAGACGCACATCACCTATGGTGCCGTCACCAAGAGGACACGGAACGACAGGAACATGGCCAAGTCCCATGCGAACGACGCCTGCTGTATCGGGGCGTTCCATCCGAAGCACAGGACACCCACGCGCTATATCGTCAAGACGAGACGGAACAACCGCTGCCTGGAAAGGTTCTACGATGCGGTTTATACAGACATCCGCACCGGTGAAAAGAAAAAGGGGTCCGCGCTTGGCTGTAACCGTACAGACAGGAGCATTCCCAGGGATAACCCCGGAAACGAAAGGGTATTCCGCGGAAAGAAGGTATCAGCCGGACGGCGGAGCATCCGGAAGGGACGTCACCCGATCAATGCAGGAGATGTCGTCCTGTACAAGGGAAAACGTCATGTCGTCAGGACGTGCCGCACCAGAAACACAAAGAAGCGCGGTGATCACGAGACGATTGAGTTCAGGGACATGCATGGTGAGGTCGATGCAGCTAAGGTAACGGTCATCCGCCGTGAAAACGGTTGGAGAGAGGTAACGCGGACGGAGTTTTACGGAAAGTCCGCTTCATAGCACTACAGAAAGGAAAGAAGTCGGGGCCGGGGTCTGCGTCTCCGCCACGCCCATTTCTCAATAGGAAGTCAGTCCGGGAAACACCGGACAGCGAAATGGACGTGGTACCCGACTGGGTCATTTTTGTGAAATAAGAGAATGAGGTAAAACAATGAATATTAAAAAATCAACAGGAAACATTGTCCGGACAGAGATTGAGATCAAGGAGATCACGCTGCTCAGTTCTGGGGACCTGTTTGATGGCAGCACCGATGTATGCCTGGCTCTGCGGTTTGATCCAAAATCAGCCGGTCTCTCAAACCGGGATACTATCCGATTTGCCGGCCTTGATTGGACGGTGCTCGGCCCGGGTCTTGCGCTCTGTGACAAACCGATCCGTCGCTGGACACTCCGCGAAGAACCGAAGACAGAAGACGCCGGTCTTCGCAAAGCACCCAATGTCAAGGCATACATCGACAGGCGGTTTGCAAAAATGAAGGCGTACATTGATAACCGGCTTGCTAAAACGCTTGCCGATCATGCCTCGGGGAAAGAAAAGACGGAAACAAGGGCTTTGCCCGAAAGCGACCCTGTGATCACAGAACACCTGAGGAATGCCGAGGCGAGAGGATACAGATCTGCGAGAAAACGGTTTGAACAGATCCTGGATATTGCAGAAAAAGAACAGGACCAGTACAGGTGGGGACCCGGTACCGGAAGGAATGACTGGGAAGCCTGTATCAACAGAATCCGGGAACTGGATGACACATTAGATTCATAATCAAGGGAGGACAAAAAAATGAGCCGTTGTTTTGGTTGTTATTTTCACGATACTGGATATATGTATAACGGGTGCAGCTATTTCGAGCCGGAATATTACCCTGAACCGGACACATGCGATGCGTTTTCAACGGACGGGAAACTTTCTCCGGAAGTTGAAAACATGATATTCGTAAAAACAAACGGTGCGTTCGGGGAACCGAAGGAGGAGGAAGCATAATGGAACAAATGGCGGATATATTTCTCTTGGGGATGATTGTCGGATCCGCACTGACATTCCTTCCTGCGCTTATAGTTGCGCTTCGTGACGAAGAAAATGAATAGAATAAGAACGGTTAAACGATAGAAAGTGAGGTACGGATATGCAGGTTAAAATCAACCTGAACGACAAAATCAAGGTTAAGCTGACCGAGTACGGTCAGCAGATCTACTACCAGAAATTGGAAGATCTGAATAAAACCGCTGGACGCAAAATTGTGAAACCTTCTTTCCGTGAGAAGGATGCTGACGGATACAGTGAGTTCCAGATGCATGACTTCATGAACATCTACGGCGAATATATGCATTGCTGTGCGCCTAACGTGATAGACCCAATCAAGATTATCTGTGAGAACGAGCTTTACCGGAAAGGAGACCCATATGTTGGAGACGATTTATGCGAACGGGAGATTCATCAAAGTCCCCGTGACATGTGATTCATGTACCGGCAGGAAAGGCTGTCCCAAACGGGTCTTTGGCCTGCGGACCGCACGTCCAAAGGACTGTCCGCAGATGCCGAAGCCTGAGAAGAAAAAAGAAAAAAGCAAATACACAGTCAAGCGCTGATACCTGTCACGGATGCGCCTGCGAAAAAACGAAAGAGGAGTCAAAAATATGAAGGTGATAATCGATATTTGCGAAGACGATTACTGGCTGGCCTGCAACCACCCAGACATTCTGATCGGAAGCTATGCACATGCCATCAGGAAAGGCATCAGGTTACCGGAAAAACACGGACGGCTGATTGATGCGGATGCATTGACAAAAGAACTGGAGCAGCAGGAAAAATACAACACTTCACCACAATTTGCGATGGAGCTTACTGGAATCCTTTGTGATATCAGGAACGCACCGACAATCGTAGAAGCAGAGGGCGAAGAATGAGTGAAAATAAGAAAGGAGAGAACGGAAAATGAGTTACTTTCCGATGGATATTCCGCTGATGTCGGAAAAAGAATTGGAAGCAAACGGAATTGAAATCAACTGTTCAGAAAAACCGAACAGTTCTGGCTTGCAGAAATGCCCGTTTTGCGGCGGTGAAGCAACTGTGACGCAGTACATTATGCAAGGCTCCATCACTTACGGCGTTACCTGCATCATGTGCGAGGCGAGTGTTCCGCATAAGTATACAAACAGAAAAACAGCGATTAGAGCATGGAACAGGAGGGCGGAATGAGCGTACTGATTAGGGGCATGAGCGGTTATGAGTGTTGCGCAGATTGCGAGTTTTGCGGTGGGCTGATAATGCCTGATGGCATATATACTTGTGACTGCCCGCCTACACGCGGAATGAATATCACAAGAGCCATCGAAGAGGATTGCAAGTCTCCAGATTGTCCGCTCGTAGAACTTCCTGAGAAGCACGGCGACTTAATTGATAGAGATGCACTTATCAAAGATTTGACAAATGGTATAAAAGCTGGACTTCTTTTGGATGGATATGAAGAATATTCAAATATCAACAATATGGAAGATTGCGTTGAATGCGTGAAATATGCAGATGCAGTAATTAAAGCGGAGGGCGAGTAATGGAAACGGAATTTCTTGGCGGAGTTCTTGTGGGAGCAGCAATTATGTTTCTTCCCGTACTTTCGGTAGATCATACTAGCGCCTGGTACAGGAATGGCTATCAGGATGGTTACGAGAAGGGCAGAAGAGAAGTGTTTTTACAGTCACATATCGTTAGGGAGGAAAAAGAATGAGAACCATTACCTACACCTACGATGAAGAAAAGCCGACAAACAGGGATTATCTCATAGCTACACTGACAGGTTCTATCGACGATGGTGGTGCAAGCTATGATTCAGCGCTTGAATATAATATAGCTTGTCCGTATATCAATTCAACCGATTGCCTTAACATTCACGAGGACAACGAGTACGGAACAGCAACCTATGGTGACGGATGTTTGCGATGCAAGGTATCGTGGCTCAATCGCAGATACGACACATATCCGTCTTACGATGGACGGTGGGAAGTAGAGGTGGACAAATGAAACCAGAGATTGTCAAGCTGATAGAAGAAAACCCCGAGTTGCCTGTCGTACCGATGGTCGACAGCGAGGTTGTTGCCGATGATGGCGGCTACTGGTTAGGCAAGTGGGGTAGATGCAAGGTGACAGAATATTATGCGGGGCGAGAATACATCCATTTCCGTGACGACGACGAGGAAGATGTGCTGAATGATTTGGTCGGGTGCAAATACGGACATGACTCGCAAGGCCGAGACATTTACAATCTGACGAACGCCCAGTGGGATGCGCTGTACAAATCAATCCCGTGGATAAAATGTATCGTTGTGTATATCACGACGTGACGGAGAGTAAAAAATGAGACTTGACTATTTATTTGATAAGGTAGAAAAGTTGACTGCCTGGCTGAAATCATAAAAGACCTGTAACATCACCGGCAGGTAGAAAATTGCTCGATGGAGGGACATGAAATGACGATTGAAAAAACAGAAGAAGCGGTTGCGTTGACTATACAACAAGGACATCTGGAAGACATTCTGAATGAGATTAACTTATTCAAGAAGTGCAATGTAGACGGAGCACCTAACAGGATTCCTGATTACTGCACGATTTCGCTTGAAGGTCGCTTGTACGATAGTAAGGTTTCAGGTGTACCTAAAGATATTGTATTAGAGACCGTTGAACACTTGCGCCAGTTAATTGAAACAGAGCTGTCTGACGTTACTGCAATGTTAAAAAAATTAAACGAAACGTGAAAAGATTGATTTTATTAAAAAAAGCAAAACCCGGTGTCAAAAAGACGCCGGGTTTTTTGAATGCCTGTATCCGTTCTCTATTTATATTTTCTTCTGACATATCATAAATGTCTTATGAAAACCAGAGCAACGCCCCTAAGGGCATAAAGAAAAGGAGAACAACAAAAATGATCATCGAGTTAGAAGGGGACCTCCTTGAGGTCAAGAACGAAATTATCCTGCATCAGGTCAACTGCGCCGGCATTGCAGGAGGGCTCGCCAAGGCAATCTTCGCCAAGAATCCGAAGGCCTACGCGAAATACCGCGCCCTCATCGAGCGGGAAGCCGATGACACCGGTATTGCGGCACACCTTGCCGGACGCTGCTTTTTCACCGTCTCTGACGACGGAAAGCAGATGATCGGAAACTTATTCGGGCAGGTATATCCGGGAAAGGATTACCGCCCGGATGCGCTGAGAAGTGCCTTAAAAGTTGCTGCTGATCACGCAGTACGGACCGGGAAGACGGTTGCTCTTCCTGATCATTTGTCCTGCGGAATCTGTGGTGGCAACTGGAACGAGGTCCTCGGCATCATTTATGAGACCATGAAGGATGTCGAGTATGTCGGTATCGTCAAGAAACTCAATTAAATAAACCGGGAAGACGGTTGCTCTTCCTGGTCACCTATCATGCATAAGGAGAACAAAATGGCATTAAAAATCAAAATCACAAATCGCCCGCTCGCCCAGCTCACCGACAAAACACACTTTAACGAGCTGGGCTACCGGATCAAGGATAATTCAGGTATCGTCTTCAATCCGGACGAATGCTCATTGGCAATCACGGACAAGAAGCAGTACTTCACAAACGGATATAACAAGTTCAAGAGACAGCTTTCAGAGATGCAGGCGACAACACTGCAGGAATTTGCAGACGGCGACAGGCATTATTTTATCGACCTTTGTATTTATACGCTTGACCTTATATATAACGGCAAGCTTGATATTTACGTCGAGGTCGAAGAAGATAATGTGATTACACTGAACAACTGGATCCGCCGGGCAGAGAACGGAATGAAGGTGTATATCGTCGGCGTTGAAGAATACACCCCATGCGATACCTAACAGAGAACAAACAGAAAAAAGCGCCCGGGTACCGGGCGTTTTTTATATCCCGAATGCCATCCCAAAATTCTTCTGACATATCAAAAACGATACCTGAAAACCGGAGAGACTCAATGAAACAAAACAATACAGGAGGACAAAAAGAAATGTTGGAAGATTTTGGAAAAAAGATCGGAGGGGCAAGAAAAGACACATGGAAGGCAAGAGCCTTAAGTGTGGAAGAACTGTACGGGATGACCGAAGCGGAACAGGTGAGCCTTGTAACTAAGGACGCAGTTTGGCCGAAACCGGATTACAAGGCTCTCCACGAGTCGGGGATCCCGAAAGATGTATGTTTTTACATAAAGAAGGTACGTGACGCAGCACCGGTGAGACCGCTCCCGTACCAGGACAGGACCGCATTTGTAGAGCTCCTGTCTGATGTACGCGATTCCGTTATGGGATGCACGACACACAGCGATATGTACCGCTGCGCTTCCTGCCTGGAGACGCTCGGGTACGTGGAACGAACAAAGTGGAGCGTGTCCTGCACGAAGAAAGCCGGCGACTGCCTCGATAACAAACTTTACCGGGCTGTCCGGTCAGGGACAAACCCAGAGCAGATCATGCGGGAAGCCCGCAAAAAGGGATTCCTTATGTCGGAAGACGAGAAACTGCTCAGGAAATACACGATCATTCAGTTCGATCCCCTGCATATGGAAAAGTATCCGGGGGACAAATGGCAGAAGCCCTGCGTGGTGGTATCGTACCCCTCTTCGACATATTACTATTACCCGGCTGCGAGCCTCGATGATGTATCAGAGGACGGATACATGGTCATCCGGGATCACACGCTCATTCTTTCCGGCATCAAGACGCGGGAAGAAGCAGAAGCGTATGCCCTGCTCGACGCAAAAGGCAGGAACGATTCCGACACCGTTGCGGCGAAAAAGAGGAAGACGGCGTTAAGACCGCCGCAGCTCGCGCAGATCGAACGCATCGGAGGAAAGGATTACCGAAAAGGCACACACTGCACCGGAGACGAGTACGTAACAGAACTTGCCTTCCGCGGTGGCGAATACGGGAACTGGACGAACCAGAAGGATCGCCAGGCGAACCTTGACATGTGCTACGACGCACTGCGCGACCTCGCGGAGGTGATCGGCGCAGAGCCTGACGGCGTGTCGCTGGGCGGTGAGCTTGCGATCGCCTTCGGGGCGCGAGGCAAAGGCGCCGCCCTGGCGCATTATGAGCCCATGGCAAACGTCATCAACCTGACCAAGATGAAGGGTGCCGGATCCCTCGGCCATGAGTGGATCCATGCGCTGGATGATTATCTGGGCCGTATCAGCGGAACTCCGTTCATCCCCAAGACCGGGCATATGCTCTCAGAGACACCGTATCCTGGAACAACACCCGAGGCGGAAGCCATGAACGCCCTGATGGACAGGATCCTGTATACCAGGAAGGACGGGATGCGCCTTTATACGAAGTTTTATAAGGACGCACGGTTCTTCGACGGCATGTTCACAAAGGCAGGGCACGGATACTGGACATCGCGCTGCGAACTGCTTGCGCGGGCCGGGGCCGCCTACATCAAGGACAAGTGTGCCGAACGCGGTATCCGCAACGATTACCTGTCGGGACATGCGGACGGCCCGGGTATCAGCGACAAGGGCGTGACCCATTACACATCCCCGCAGGGCAGCGAGCGCGAGGCGATCAACGCGGCGTTCGATGAACTGTTCAAAACGATCAATCGCACCGGTGCACTGCGCCGGTCGGCATAAGGAGGAACAATGAGGATACCGAGAAAGATCAGCCTCGCCCTGGCGAGGCGGACGCGGCTCGCAGAAGAACTTCAGACTGTAAGCACAGAAATAGATACGTTCCTTCTGCAGCACGATATCGACCCCGGCCAGGATAACTACCTGACCGGGTGCGCAGTATACAGCGATCCGTGGACTGCGGAAAAAGCGGTCCGCATGGCGATCGATACCAAAGATTGAGAACCGACAGGTAAAGCCGCCCCTCGGGGCGGTTTTTGCTGTGTTCCGAACACGGAGAAGGGAACGCGAACATGAAACATGCCAAAACAGGATTTGACAAAACAGGGCGGGCGCGCGATAATAAAAGACAGTATGCTGCAGTATGTATTCGTTGAGAGGTCGCGTCCATGAGAAATATGACAATGAGAGTATCGGCATTCCTTCTGGCTTTTTTCATGTGCATCCATATGCCTGTTCAGGCCGTATCGGCGTCCTATGATGCGGGTCCCGGCTCGGTGGAAAGCGTAAGCGGTAATTCCGCTGAAGAAGTATCACTGCCTGCTCCTGCGGAACCTGACATGGCAGGGAGCGTCAACAGGAGTTCTGTCGAAGAGATCGAAACGGCCGGGGACATAGCGAAAGCTCTTCCGGATGAAAATACGGCCGTTGGTGAAGGAGCGGCGGATACAGGCCTTCAGGAAACGAGCCTCTCTTTCGGTGGCGATGAAGAGACAGCAGGAGACCCCTCCGCAAGCGCAAACTGGGGCGGCGATATGATGGGGCTTACGAAGGCAAAAACGAACGCTGAGACTTATATAGCCGATGGAGCGAAGATCCCGGAGATCAGAGTCGCTGTCGTCGATACCGGCGTCAACACAGCCCATGAGGTGTTCGCCGGCAGGCTTACGGGTGACGTATCCGCTATAGGAGACGATAACGGACATGGAACGGCTGTTGCCGGGATCATCGCGCAGAATACGCCGTCCAATGTGAAGATCCTCCCTCTTAAGGCGCTGGATGAGAATAAAAAAGGTTCGATCGAAAACGTGGTGGAAGCAGTCAATACAGCCGTCTCTGAAGGCGCCCAGATCATCAACATGAGCCTTGGCATTTCAAGAGAGGAAGCCGATGAGGCGGAGTATACGCAGTATAAAGCCCTCGTTGGCGAGGCAATACGAACAGCTAAAGAGGCGGGCTGCATCATTGTCGTATCAGCGGGGAACGAAGCCGGCGGCGGCAAGGATATCGCATCCTCCGGGGAATTCCCAGCCTGCCTTGACAATGTCATCACTGTGAGCGCGATCAATGAAAACAAAGAACGTTATGAGTTCTCAAACTTTGGGGATGCCGTCGATTTCTGTGCGCCGGGCGAGGATATCTCCTGCGCATCCATAACGGAAAGCGCACCCTATCAGTATCTTAGCGGAACATCCATGGCGGCTCCGTTTATTTCCTCTGCACTTGCCTATCTTAAGATGTACAACAGCAGCCTGTCCGCCGATGAGTTGATCCGGCTTTTGGAAGGATGCACTGACGACCTGGGGGCAAAGGGAAAGGATCCGTATTTTGGCAAGGGGCTCCCGGTATTCCCCGACGGCAAGGTCGCAGGCGATGAAAATGCGATCGAAACAGATGAGAAATATGTGAAACCGGTCATCTGGTCAGCTTCCTCGACCGGGACATCGATCACACTTCTCATCGTGCTTCCAAAAGACGAAGTCTATGATCTTTATCGGAAAGAGAAAGGTGAGGAAGCTTTCGCTATAGTGGCAGAGAACCAGATCGCAACAGGAACGTATTCATTTTACTACACCGATGAGATGGACATAGAACACGGGAAAACATATGAATATCGTGTCGTTGCAAAAAGAAAGGTAAAGAAGAGCAAGAAAAATATTTCGGATACCTTTACCAAAACCGCAAAAATTGATGTGACGAAGCTTTCTATCACGCATAGATACGAAGATAATGCGTATTTTTCATCAAATCATATTTATATGAACGTTGGCCAGGAGATTCAGGCACATACGGCATATACACCCCAAGATGCTGACACAAACGGCATCGTTACATGGTCAACCTCAGATGACAGTATCGTAAAGGTAGATACAAACGGTCTGCTTACTGCGGTTTCAAAGGGCGGCCCCGTGAAATTAACCGCAAGACTGGAAGACGCCGAATTAGAAGAAACCTACAATATATGGGTATCAGACGTTGATGTACAGGCCGGAGGGAAGTGTGGAGAGGATTTGTTTTGGAACATTACGGGAGACAATGGCGACACGCTTATTATTTCAGGCAGCGGCGCTATAGAACCAAGCAGAGTATACCCATGGGCGGAATACAAAAACCAGATAAAACGGCTGATCTTGGAAGATGGAGTGACGAAGATACCGGATGGACAATGGCACAATGGCGTGTTTTCCAGCTTAATAAACCTTGAGAGTGTACATTTAGGCGAAGGGCTTACATCTATTGGAGCAAATGCTTTTGCGTGCTGTTCCTCGTTGAAAGAGATCAGCATTCCTCAAAACGTTACAGAGATCAACGATAATGCATTTGATCTTTGCCGGTCTCTTCAGTCGATTGAATTTCAAGGAACGTTAAAAACAGTTGGGGAAAGCGTATTTAATAATTGTTCGTCATTGAAAAAACTGGAACTGCCAGATTCTGTAACAACGCTTGGCGGCCCCAATGGGCGTGGTTTCATGTCAAATGTTGATTTTGAAGAATTCAGAATTCCGGCGGGTGTGACGAAATGCTACGTTGAAGCCAATACGATTGGAAAACTGATCATTACTAAAAACGTTACATCCTATAGTGAAAGTGCTATAGTGTCAGAGTATGTTGTCGAAGAGGGGAATACAAGTTATAGCGTAATTGATAATGTGCTCTTTAATTATGATGCAACGGAATTGATAAAGTTTCCCCAGGGCCGCGGCGGATCCTATAGGATTCCTGACGGAGTTCTTTCGATTGCACCAGGTGCCTTCAAGGATTGTGTCCTGCTGACAGATGTGACCGCTGCAGAACCATTAAAAAAAATCGGAGAAAAAGCATTTTTCGGCTGCAAAGAATTAACAAAAATAACTCTTCCTGACTCTGTAGAAACGATAGATGAAGGAGCGTTTTGGGACTGCGAGTTATTGACTGAATTTATATTTCCAGCATCGGTTACCGTGTGTAGAAGAGTCTTAGACGATAATGTAAAAAAAGTCGTACTGCCTGCCGGGATTAAAGAAATGATTAACACTTTTCACTGGTGTACATCGCTTGAAGAGGTCGTCATACCATACGGACTTGAGATTATCCGAGAAGATTGCTTTGGTTACTGCCGCAACCTGAAAAAAGTAGAGCTGCCAAAATCCGTCACCGTTTTTAAACCTAGTAATACGAACAGTTCTACAGATGGATTTATGCGCGACTGCGAGCAGATTGAAGAATTTGTAATTCCCGATTGTGCAAGTGAAATCAGAATGAGAATGTTTGCCAACTGTGAATCATTACGTAAAGTCACAGTGCCAGTCTCCGTTAAATCAATACACCGTACTTCTTTTGAAAATACCGCACTTACAGATATAGTTTATACAGCTTTCAGTAAGTACTGGGCGAATATTGAAAATGATTCGCAGGAAGTTTCAGACGCCGCTCTCCACATCGACGTCTCCGGTACCCTTGACAACGGCATCACCTGGCATGCCGAAGGGCTCTCCGGGGACCTTACCCTCACGATCAGCGGGAAGGGTGCCATGCCAGACTTTGCATCCCCCTCGGAGCTGCCGTGGTATGACGGCCTTCCGGAGATCACGCACGTCGTCATTGGGGACGGGATCACACATGTGGGGGCGAATGCCTTCTACAATGCAGGAAAGCTTAAGGACGCCGTGATCGGGCGGGATGTCACTTCTTTTGGGAACAACGCATTCCGTCTCTGCGGAAATCTGGATACGTTTATCTTCGCCGCGGAAGACGGTGATAGCTATCAGGTCGAGCCGCAGTTCCTTGTGTCACGCTGCACGGAAAAGAATATCGAACCCGGCGTTCATGTAACAAAAGGCGCAGACGTTCTGAGGGAAGGGACCGATTATACGGTAGGTTACAGGGATAACATAAAAGCTGGCACAGCGCTGATCGTGATCACCTTTACGGGAGACCATGCGGCAAGAGGGACGGCCTTCATTCCGTTTACGATCGCATCGGAACTTCTGGAGGGAGAGAATATCAAGGCTCTCTCAGGTATGAGGCTTGATGGCTTGCCTTTTGTTTATACCGGCAATGAACAGACCCCGACAGTGACCGTGATGAGCGGACAATGGACGCTGCGCGAGAAGATCGATTATCTGTTGACACTGAGCCCGGGACGGATCGATAGAGGGACCTACCGCGTGGTGGCACAAGGTATAGGTGCTTATCAGGGCGCGCAGGCTAAGCTTTACGAGATAACGGCGTGTGACATTGCGGTTCTGGGTTCAAAAGCGCGTGTAAGCCCTTCTTCCTTTATCTATGACGGGAGTGAGAAAAGGCCCGTCCTCAGTATCCCCGGACTGCTTGCCGGCAAGGATTTCACGGTGACTTACTCCGATAACACAGAGGCTGGGGAGGCGGCCGTCACGGCATCCGGTACCGGGAACTACAAGGGGACACTCACAAGGTCGTTCACGATCGAAGAGGCGGTGAAGGAACCGGAAGCCCCGGATCCTAAACCGGATGATACAAACCCCGAAACGGGCGAAACAAAGCCGGGAACAGACAGCACGGATCCCGGAACAGACAGTACAGGATCCGGGCCGGAAAGCAGCCGGCCGGGATCGGAAGGGGAAAAGCCCGAAACAGGAGGTGCCGGATCAAAGACGGAGGACACAAAACAAGGGACAGGCGGGGGATCGAAAAAGGACACTTCCGGCTCCCAGACAGGCAGCTCTGCATCGAACGGCACCAGCTCCGGGACTGTGAAGGCGAAGGCCGCCTCTGAAAGCACGGGAACAAAGGGAATAGCCGGTACTTCGGATACGACCGTTTCGGTCACTCCCGGCACCTCGAATGCGGCCACTGCGGCCGATAGCAGATCATCTGCTGATCAAAATACGGCTGTCTCAAAAGATGACAGTACGGCATCCGTGACAGAAGGTACCGCGGACAGCGCAGCGGGAACATCGGCAGACAGTACAGCGGAGCCTGCCGGGAAAGACGAGGCGGAAGCCCGGAACACGGAGGAAGCTCCGCAGGGAAAGAGCAGTGCGGCATTGACGACCGGCGCCGAAAAGAACAATTTGGACCGTTCGTTAAAAGGGACCGCCCTGACGCTTATCCTTCTTACGGCAGCCGTTGCCGCTTATTACCTTATCTTGTTAATAAAAAGAAGAAAAGACAAAGAGGAAGAAGAACAGGAACGCTGACACAACACAAAAACAGGCCGGATGACCGGCCTGTTTTTTGCGGCTTCAAAAAGATATTTGAATATCAGTCATGATCGATAAGGCTGAGCGTGCCAAGGACAGAGAGGTCCTCGATGGGATTGCCGGACCAGTAAAAGGAAGTGAGGGGCAGGCCTTTTACGGCGCTGATGTCTGTGACGGCATTGTCACGGATGGAAAGCCAGGCAAGAGACGAAAGGCCGGAAAGGGCATCGATATCCCCCTCGATGGCGTTCCCCGAAAGGTCCAGGTAATAGAGCTTTGACAGGCCGGACAAGGCCGGAAGGGCTTCACTTGTCAGCCGGTTCCTCCGCAGGTCGAGATACTCCAGATCTCCGAGAGCAGATAAGGGCCGGATATCTTCAATATTGTTGCCGGCCAGGGAGCACTGGGCCAGCCCGGAAAGCCCGGACAGAGGAGACAGATCGGTGATCGCGTTCCCTTCAAGTTCGAGCCAGGTGATTCCTGTCAGCCCGGACAGGAACCAGATGTCCGTAATCCCCGTTTCGGAAAGAGACAGATGGACCAGGGTAGGCACTTCTGCCAATTTTTCAACATCCTGAAGGCGATCCCGGTCCGCGTAGAACTCCGTCAAGGGGAGCTCGGAGACCAGGGAACAGTCTGAAAACCCGGTACCCGATACGGCGAGGATCGAAAGGCTTTTCAGGGTGGTCAATGATCCAAAGGACCGGACGGGATTGTCGGTCAGGTAAAGCGCCGAAAGCCCGGTCAGCCCGGCAAGGGGAGACAGGTCCGTGACGCGGCAGCCGGTAAGCGTCAGCCCCCGAAGCCTTTCCATACCGGACAGAAAAGAGATGTCCGAGACCGGGTTTCCGGAAAGATCCAGCTGTTCAAGGGAGCCCAGTGAAGACAGACAGGAAGCGTCTTCGACAGCATTCCCGGCCAGATCAAGGTAGGTAAGGTTCGTCAGTTCCGAAAGGGATGAGATATCCCGGATACCCCTGTCCCTCAACGACAGGGCGGTAAGGGGCCAGACCTCACTGAGAAGGATATCTCCGTCTTTACCCAGGAGTTCCTGCACAGCCTCTTTCAGGGCATCATCGCCCCATTCCATCACGTGGTCCGCAAGACCGGATGTTTCGAAGGATGTCTGCGCAGGGGCAGAAAGAAGAACCGGCTCCCGGTTGATGACAGCATAAGCTGCGAAGATGATCAAAAAAGCCCCTAAAACAGCGGCAAAGAGCCGCATGGAATAAGCCTTGAGACGCTTGTCCTTATAGAAAGGGATATGCGCCGTTTTCCGGGCGAAACGCTCTTCGGCGTTCGGACCCTTCCCCGCAGCATCAAGAGCCTTCGCAAGGTCAAGCGCCATTTCTTCAGCAGAAGCGTAGCGCTCTTCCGGGATATAACGGCAGGCTTTCGCTATGACGGCGGCCAAGGCAGGCCCGGCATCAACGGGGGCAGGAAGCTCTTCCCCGGTCATGCGCTTCTCCATGGCCGCGACCCGCTCGGGATAAGGGATGATCTGTTTACTCACCGGCAAAAATGGGGCCCGGTTGCGGTTCATCAGACGGTAGAGGACAAGGCCCAGGGAATAGATATCGGCGGTCTCGGTGTACGGTTCATTATTGTAGACTTCCGGAGCCATATAGTTGTAGGTGCCTTTCTGCGAGAGCGCAGAAGCCGTGCCGGAAAGCCGGCGGGCAACACCGAAATCCCCTAGCTTGAAAAGGCCGTCATTCGAGACAAAGATATTTTCCGGCTTGACGTCCCTGTGCAGGATATGGACCACGGCACAGGCCGATAAGGCCCGGCAGATATCCATGCCGAGCCTTATGATATCCCCGGAGGACAGGGGCTGGTGCTCCGTCTGCCAGAACATAAACGGCGTCAGGAGTTCCATGCGGATGAAACCCTCCCAGCCGATCCCGTTCTCGCGCGGCACAATGGCGGAGGCCTGGATGCGGACAACGTTGGGGGCATCTTTCAAGCCTTCCATAAGGCGGGCCTCATCAAGGCAGCCCGCCGCGATGTCCCGGAAATAGACCCGGGCGGTCATCTCGTTGTTGCCTTCCGCGAGAAAGGCGTCTATCTCAGATTCGGTCCCGGGGACAGGGATCACCTTGATCGCCGCGGATGCGGGCGTACCGGGCCCGTCATACTGTGCCCTGTATACGGTACCATAGGACCCTGCCCCCAGTTCTTCTTCCGCCCGCCAGCCGGGCCACAATCTGGAAAGGGCTTTGTTGATCTGGTCGATATACATGGTTTATTCCTCAGAATAGGAGGCTTCCCAGACATCCGAAAACGAATCCAGCGGGTAATCGGTCAGAAGACACATGACAAGGAACGCCTCATAGGGATTGGAGATATTCAGGGGGCCCATGTAACAGGAGGCCAGCAGGTCATTCGTCTCAATGAGGAAACGGCGGTAACGCAGGTCGGCCGGAACATCCTCGTGCCGCGTGGCGTATAAATAAAATTCGAGCGTGATCAGGTCAAAACGGTCCACGGGCGCCTTGCCCCGGATGATCGAAGAGATCCGCTGGCGGCTCAGGCGTTTGGAGGAAAAGTTCTTCTTCAGTCTGGAGGCAGACACGACCGTCAAGTTGCCCTTCTTATCAACAGGGATCCCATTGTAAAGTGACCGCTCAAACTCCGCATCAGTGACGTCTTCCGGGACCGTACGCCCGTCTGTCTCCCCGGACGCTTCCATCTGCTTCAACACCTCTTTTTTTGCTTCGCGGAGGAGCTGTGAAAACGTATCGATGGCGGTACGGCTGATCGAAAGATCCATATCGGCCGCCTTCAGTTTCGCCAGAAAGCTGAAAAGCTCCTGATCTTTTACGGCTCGTGCGCGGTTTCTGGCAGCGATCGTGCCGTCAAGCTTCAATTCCGGGGAATCGTCCGGCGCAAGCGTTTCATACCGCTTCAGATAATGCACGGCATGTGCAGCGCCGAGACGGTTCTTAAGGCAGTACCAGAAGATCACTTCGCGCGGATCCTTGAAATTGACATCCTGCTCGCGGATGGCTTTTGTAAGGAAATCGGATACGTCTTCCACCGGCATGTTCAGGCCGAACCCGAGCAGGAAGACCACCTCACGGCTCACGGTATCCTGCGTGAGCCAGTTCCGGATCATGGCGGGAAATTTCGTGGAGGTCTCCCGGAATGACTTGGGTGTGCCCGTATCGCGGAAGGATCCGATGATAATATCACGGTACTCTGAAAGAGGGATCGCCCTGTAATCCCCGGAAAGCTCCGCCTTTTCGCATATGTAGCGCTTCAGATAATCGGAAAATGAGACAGGCGATACCTTACTGTAGAGGTAATCGTAGATGACGGCCGCGTCGCGGTCTTCGAATTCTTCCAGCCATACGGTGTCATGTACTTTCGCTGCAGCATTCCTCGTGAAATCAAGAGGATCGCCCGCGGTAAGATCAAAATCGGTAACCCGCTCAGCCCAGTTTTTGTCCATACAGACCTCCTTTTCAAACTCAAACAGATCACGGCGCATCGCAAATATAACAAACGATCATCGTGATATTATCATATCCTCCACATGCAAGCCCCGCCTTAAGAAGCGCAGCAACAGCCTCCGCCGGAGCGTTTATGCCTGAGATCGCGGATACGATATCCTCCCGCGGGACCATATCCGTCAGACCGTCCGTGCACAGAAGGAATACGTCGCCGGGAAGAACCGTCTCTTCCTGCTCATACGGGACCAGTTCACTTTGTCCGCACCCAAGATACCTCGTGAGCCCGCGGGCCCCCGTAAGGGGATCCGTAATGCTGTGGCTCATGGTCATCGATCGGGCTGTCCCCTGGCGGATAAGGAAGACAGAACTGTCACCAAGACTGCATGTGCGTGCCGTGTTGTTCCCCAGATAGAGAAAAGCGCCGGTCGTGCCGGAATCCGTGCCGGATGAACCGTCGGAGATCTTCTGATCCAGCAGCCGGCAGACACGCCCGCCGGAGGAACTGTTTCTCAACCCCTTCTCAAAAGAGGATGCGGCCAGGAAAGAAGCCCTCCCTCCGCCGGTGCATCCTCCCATGCCGTCAAAAACAGCGAACACGGGACATCCGGACAGCGCAAGCGTGCCTTCCGTCACGGGGGTATTTTTATGAGCCTCCGGCAGGAAGACCCCGTCGCACCAGAGATTGTCCTCATTGGATCCCCGGATAAGCCCTGTGTGGCTGACCCAGGCATATCGTACCGTTCTGATCATAAATGCGCTCCTTTCCGATACATGATACCACAAGGAAAACGCGGCATGTAGAAACAATTTTCTCCAGTATACCACAGTCGGAAAAAACGCGAAATGGAAATATTTTTTCTGACATATCATTGGTGTAAACCGACATGTGCGTTAGGAACGTCAAAAAAATGGGGCTTGCGGAATAAGTGGTGGAATTTAGGCAATAGAAGATATTCTGTGCCGGAATTAGTGGTGGTTGACAAATGCTTTAAATATTATAAAATGTCCATATGAGAGAGGTCCTGCTTTAGTGGACGATTCATAATGAGAGAGGTCCTGCTTTAGTGGACGATTCAAAATCGGGTTGTTTACTATTGTAGGCAACCCTTTATTCGAATCCAAAATACTTGCGTTTCTTGCATAGTTTTGAGCAAAAACGCCGCACAGCACGGTGATCGGAAAAACACTGCCCGGGGGCATCGCCCCCGGGCTCTTTACGTCCAAAAGACATCAGAGAAATATTCTGACATATCGTAAAAGGACAATGAAAACAAGAGGACAATCCAAAAAACCAATGAAAGGAGAACAAAAATGGAACTTGGGAATATGCTGTTCGGAAACAGCCGCGAACGATACCCGGTCGACAGGCAAAAGACGCAGAAACTGTTCGAGCGGTTCTTTGCCAAATACGGGCTAGACGGATACGGATACCCGGAAAAGGGCAGCCTGTTTGACGGTGCTATGCAAAACAAAAACGGAGACGCTGTGATCGACAACGAATGCTTCAGCATCCGGCCTTATTACTGGGGCGAAGATGAGTATATCGCCGCCCTGCCCAACTTCGTCTTCAAGCCGGGCAAGGTCGAGATCAGGTGGTACAAATACCCGATGCGGGATGCATACAGCAATATCCCGCTGGATGAGAGAACCGTCAGGGAAATGCTCACGGCATGTGAGCGATGGATCGCCAAAAATATGAAGGAGTAGGGAATCATGTCTGCTGTTTTGCGATTGATAAAACAAAACACATGGAACGAAGTATTGTCCCTGATGCAGGAAAAATATATCAGGGTCTCGGAAAACGACCGCCTCGCCATCTTCAATTACGTGGCAGGATGTGATTTCGCCGACCAGGTCGTATGCAAAGCGCGGGGGATCATCATCGATATTAATGCGGCGTTTATGCGTACTCCATTCATAGTCGCGGGCTTGGGTGGAGGTAATGCCGCTTTTTTACTTTCCCTGGCTGCGTATGTAGTTATCTACTATCTCCTCAGTTACGTCGCTGACGCAGCCGACAAGGTAAGACCTGCTCCAGAATACGGGCTTCCGGTAGTAGTTTGAGAGGAAGCCTGCAAACTCCTTGCGCAGCAGTCTCGCGCTTACTGTCTTATAGTTGTTGATCAGCCCGGACAGCCGCACCTGCGGCGGGGCCTCAAACAGGATGTGGATGTGGTCCCCGTCTGTCTTCACGGATATGATCGTGCAGCCCCAGGAGCCGTAGAAGATATTCCCTGTGATCTCATAGAGCCTCTTGCTGATCTCCTCTGTCAGCACTGGATGCCTGTATTTCGTGACTACAACTAAATGGTATTTCAGCAGGTAGCAGCTATGCCGGTTTTTCTTATAAACAGTACGTTCAGTGCGTTCATTCCCCATAAAAAAGTCCCTCCTATTCCTTGACAACTAAACAGTTTCTGTATATAATATACACTATAGAACTGACGTTCGTCAAGGAGTTTTACCTTACATGGATATCAACAGCTCATACGGAATACAGCTCAAGGGGCTGCACTACAGGGATTACCGGGGTACGATCCGCATCTACAGGGATGCGGTCTCATACCTCGTTTCCGTATGCCTGGATATCTTCCATGAGTGGGAGGACCTTAAGGGCCACGAGGCACAGCTGTATATCATCCATCAGGTCCACGGCAGGAAGAACCATCCTGCCCGCTTCCCTGAGTTTGACAAGCGTTTCCATAAGTTCCCGAGCGAGATCCGCAAGGATGCTGTCACAAAAGCCATGGGTATCGTCAGGTCTTACCGATCACAGCTTAAGGACTGGGAAGCCAACGGCCGCAGCGGCCGCCAGCCCGTCCTGGACCATCACCAGTGCGTCATGCCCTGTCTCTTTAACAGGGATATGTACAAGAGGCTCGACGAAGGCACATGCCGGATCAAGCTCTTCCTCAAGAAAGACTGGGTATGGGAAACGCTGAAGCTGGATAAGTCCGATGTGCGCTATGTGAAGAAGCACTGTGCAGACCTGTCAGAATCTGCCCCCACCCTGGAGATGCGGGTGCATAAGGTATACCTGCGCTTCAGCTATGAAGGCACCTACGGCCTTCCCGA
>ODAI011935925.1_pt1 | contig 19186 bp, 15 predicted proteins | sample 1539321 | NCBI WGS metagenome assembly ODAI01 (sample SAMN02144231, study PRJEB22623) | gut metagenome | biome: sheep rumen | host: Ovis aries | place: New Zealand
ATTTGTTTTTTTTCGCCTTCAACGTGCATTATTCCGCCTAAAATGATTAATTTTGCATCCCGAAATCTATAACATTAATAAAATAAGGAGAAAAGAACTATGGCAAAGAAAGCACTCTTGATGATTCTCGACGGATGGGGAATCGGACAACACGGACGGGGCGACGTGATCTTCAACACCCCGACACCTTACCTTGACTACCTCACGGCCACCAGCGCCCACTCTCAACTTCAGGCAAGTGGCGAGGACGTTGGTCTGCCCGATGGACAGATGGGCAACTCGGAGGTAGGCCACCTCAACATTGGAGCCGGACGCATCGTCTACCAGGACTTGGTGAAGATCAACCGTGCCTGCAAGGACAACTCCATCGTGGAGAACCCGCAGGTGAAAGCCGCCTATAGTTATGCCCGTGAGAACAACAAGAAACTCCATTTGATGGGACTGACATCCAACGGCGGTGTGCATTCCAGTCTCGACCACCTGTTCAAACTCATCGAGATTGGCAAGTCATACGGCCTGAAAAACCAAGTGTTCGTTCACTGCTACATGGACGGCCGCGACACCGACCCGCACAGCGGAAAGGGATTTATTGAGCATGTTTCCAAGGTCTGCGCCGATAACGATGCCGCCATCGCCTCTATCGTGGGCCGTTTCTACGCCATGGACCGTGACAAGCGGTGGGAGCGCGTCAAGGAAGGCTACGACCTGATTGTATCGGGTAAGGGCAAGCAGGCCACCGACATGGTGCAGGCCATGCAGGAATCTTATGACGACGGTGTTACCGACGAGTTCATCAAACCCATCCACAACGCCGGCGTGAACGGCTGCATCGAAGAGGGCGACGTGGTGATTTTCATCAACTTCCGCAACGACCGCGCCAAGGAAATGACCATTGCCCTCACGCAGCAGGACATGCCCGAGCACGACATGCACACCATTCCCGGCCTGCAGTATTACTGCATGACCCCCTATGATGCCAACTTCCAGGGCGTTCACATCCTCTTCCCCAAGGAGAATGTGGAGGACACGCTGGGCGAATATCTCTCCAAGCAGGGCAAGAAACAGTTGCATACGGCAGAGACCGAGAAGTATGCCCACGTCACATTCTTCTTCAACGGCGGGCGCGAGGCTCCCTTTGAGAACGAAGACCGCATCCTGGTTCCCTCGCCAAAAGTGGCCACCTATGACCTGAAACCCGAGATGAGCGCCTACGAAGTGAAGGACAAACTCGTGGGAGCCATCAACACACAGGAGTATGATTTCATCGTGGTGAACTTCGCTAACGGCGACATGGTGGGACACACAGGTGTCTACAACGCCATTGCCAAGGCCGTTTGGGCGGTTGACAACTGCGTGCGCGAGGTGATCGAGGCTGCCAAGGCCAACGACTATGAGGCCATTATCATTGCCGATCACGGCAATGCCGACAATGCTATCAACGCCGACGGCACGCCCAATACGGCTCACTCGCTCAATCCCGTTCCGTTTATCTACGTCACCGACAACAATTCGGCAACCGTGAAAGACGGTCGTCTGGCCGACGTGGCTCCCTCCATCCTTCACATTATGGGACTGGAGCAGCCTGCCGACATGACCGGCGAGTGCCTCATTAGCGACAACCGGTAAGCGGGCTTCTCTCTCAATGCCTCTGGCATTGCTCTCTCTTGATCATGTGAAAAGCATTTCGTCTCTCACCCAATGGAGCCAAACAGAAAGCAAACCTTTGAGCAGATCTATCGCTAACACTACTTGCGATTGTTCCGCTATGCGCTCAGTTGGGTGGAAGACGAAAGTGCAGCCCAGGACATCGTCAGCGATTTGTTCGGCGACTTATGGGATAATCATACCGTATTGCAACCCGATACGGTTGATTTTTATTTAGGACGTGTCGTCAAGAACCGCTGTGTGAACTATCTGACAACACCACCGCCAAGGGCTTTGTACAACTGTATGCATGCTTCCACAAGGGCAAAACGATTGGTGTGGAGTGCCAACTTGGCATTGAGCAATGACTGTCGGGCAAGAAGCACCTGGAGGTAGTTTACCTCACTTTCGTACTTCATTCGAATCTTCGATGTCTCAACGATATGCGAGAGTTTCTCAATCTGCTGTTCGTTAAGGCGTATTGTATTCTGAGCATACTGCTGACCTGACAGTGCATCGTTCACCTCTTTGCCCGCATCAAGCAGAGTCTGGCGGAAAGAGATAAGAGCCTCTTCCTGCTCGGCCTTCGCCTTCCGAAGATCAGCCTTCAATCTGCCTCTGGCAAAGATAGGCGCAGTGAGTTCTCCCAGCAACTTCCCTTGATTCCATTGCGAGAAATCATTATCATCGGTCTTTGATCCGTTCCTTCCCACAAAAGCGGAAATAGTTATCGACGGATAGAAAGCAGCACGGGCTGCATTGGTGAGATAGAAAGCCGTTTTCAGTGCAGCCTCGGCTTGTCTGACATCAGGACGACTGGCTAAAGCATGGAGGGATATGGAAGATGGGACATGGAAGGCGGCAGACGCAAAACTATCGCGCTCTATATGGCCGCTATGCCGTCCCAAAACAGAGCAAAGTGCATTCTCGGTCATCAGGCGTTCGTTGATGAGTTCTTCCAATCTTGCTTCAGGCTCTAAGCGGCTGGCTTGTGGGCGGTTTCATCCTCATCTCGATGGGCATTGTAGGCACCTACATCGCACAAATCTACACCGAAGTAAAGCATCGTCCGCTCTATCACATTCAGGAGATACTCGCCTGACGGGTGTCGCGCGAGTCTTTTCAATGGCTGTCATCCCTTCCTGCTGGTATTTGTTCAGATGGATTGACAAGGTGTCAACCGTCGTTTATGTGTTTTAAAAAATACGGACAAAATTAAATCGTCGTTTCTGTTCGAAAGAGACATAGTAATTTGACAAAATAGATATTAAAAAAGCAAAAATGTAAAGAATCGTTACCGAAAAGCGCTTTTTGTCGTGCAAAAAGTATGCTCTTGCATCTCAAAAACTATGGTTTTACCGCTCAAAATCTACGGTTTCATCGGTCAAAATCTATGTTTTTGCAACCCAAAAACATAGGTTTTTATCAGCACACACAAGACTTCTTTATTCAAGAAAAAATGTAAATCCGTTGTAATTGCTTGTCAATCAACAAGTTAAATAGTTTGTTTCGTAATTTGCTTATTTCACTCTCCATCAGCCGTTTGTGACCCATATCGCCCGTATGAGAGCCTTAAATCTGAATTTTATTTGACATTTTACCCACAGCATTGTTAGTCTCGCATGCTCTGTGAGGTGTGGAATCATTGCAAACACATGCGTTAGCATGGCAAGAATAAATATCTTTCTTGTCTGATTAAGCAGAAAAACATTATTTGTTGGTCTGCTTTTAAGAATTATTGTTAACTTTGCCCACTGAAGTAATCTCCGATTTTTTATAGACCAATAGAACAGAACGAGGACTTTCGCCGACGGATATGCCAAAGACAGCGATTATAGGAGGTGGGGCGGCAGGATTCTTCCTGGCCGTTACGTTGAAGGAGATGATGCCCGAAATGAGCGTCACCATCTTCGAGAGTGGCAGCAAGGTGCTGCGCAAAGTGGCCGTATCGGGCGGCGGACGGTGCAACTGCACCAACACGTTTGAGGATGTGGGCGACCTGAAAGAGGTGTATCCTCGCGGCCACCGGCTCATGAAGCGACTGATGAAGGGGTTCAGCGAGCGTGATGCCTATGCCTGGTTTGAGCGGCATGGGGTGCGCCTGACTGTTCATGACGACCATTGCGTGTTTCCGCAGTCGCAGGATTCGCAGACCATCATCAATTGTTTTCTTCACTACTGCCGACGCTATGGGGTGGAGATTTGCACGGGAATGCGCATCGACGCGCTTGATGCCTTGGCAGACTACGACTATGTATGCGTCACCACGGGCGGACAACCGCGTGCCAGCGGACTGCAATGGCTTGCCGACACGGGACACAAGATTGAAAGTCCGGTGCCTTCGCTCTTCACATTCAACATCGAGGACGCGCCGCTCCGGTCGCTGATGGGAACGGTGACCGAAAACACTTCGGTGATGATTCCCGGCACATCGTTTCGCGCCTCGGGAGCCTTGCTCGTCACCCACTGGGGCATGAGCGGCCCTGCCATCCTGCGGCTGTCGAGTTATGCGGCGCGCCATCTGGCTGACTGCCATTACCAGTCAGCGCTGAGCGTTAACTGGACTGGCCGGAAAGAGAATGAGGTGAGCGGGGAACTGCTGCGCCTGTCTGTGCAGTATCCGCAGAAGACGCTCGGCAATGTGCGGCCTTACGACCTGCCGAGCCGGTTGTGGAGCCACTTGCTGACGAAAGGCATGGGCGAAAAGGCAGAGAAGCGGTGGGGCGAGTTGGGAAAGAAAGATGTGAACAGGCTGGTGAATATCCTCACCAACGACAACTACCCAATCAGCGGGCGCTCACACATCAGGGATGAGTTTGTCACTTGTGGCGGCGTGGCCCTTGACAGCGTGAACAGCAACACGCTCGAGAGTCGCGTGCGTCCGCATTTATATTTCGCGGGCGAGGTGCTCGACATCGACGGCGTTACGGGCGGTTTCAACTTCCAGGCCGCATGGACCACTGCCGCCAGCGTGGCTGCTGCCATTGCTGCGGCGTGCAAAGCCACCGACCATCAGGAGCGGCCGCTCGCGGTATAGCCCTGCAGGAGCATTGGTTTTAAGGGATAAAAGCGTTGGCATTGAGGAATAAGAACATTCGTTTTGAGTAATAAGAGCGTTGGTTTTGAGGAGTGAAACCATTGGTTTTCGATGGCGAAACTGTCGGTATCGTTCAGCAAATTAATATAATTTACCGCGCAAATTAAATTGATTTACTTTTCAAATTAAATTAATTTACCGTGCAAATTATATTAATTTACTTTTCCATGGTGCTGCTTTCGCGAGTCCGAATCAATGCTTTCGCACGTCCGTCGCAATGGTTTCCATGCTTCGTTTATGCGCCACGGCGCGTCCGCGCAGATATTTTTCAGTCGGCGTTGCCGTTTATTGGAAGAAAATAAGTATCTTTGTGGCATCAATCGGGAAATGTATGAATGTTCAGATAGAGAGCAGTTGGAAACAGCATCTGCAGGGGGAGTTTGACAAACCCTACTTCGAGCAGTTGACGTCGGCGGTGAGGCGCGAGTATCAGCAAGGCACCTGCTATCCGCCGGGGCGTGAGATTTTCAATGCCTTCAACCTGTGTCCGTTTGACAAGGTGAAGGTGGTGATCATCGGGCAGGACCCTTATCACGAGCCGGGACAGGCCGAGGGACTGTGCTTCTCGGTAAAACCGGGAGTGATGATGCCGCCGTCGCTGGTGAACATCTTCAAGGAGATTGAAGACGATTTGGGCGTGCCGATGCCGGTGAACGGCAGTCTGGTGCGATGGGCGGAGCAGGGCGTGCTGCTGCTGAACGCCACGCTGACGGTGCGCGCTCACCAGGCCAACAGCCATTCGCGGCTGGGCTGGCAGGTGTTTACCGATGCGGCCATCCGGGCGCTGGCCACGGAAAGGGAACATCTGGTGTATCTGCTGTGGGGCGGCTATGCGCGCGGCAAGGCGCAGATGATAGACCGTCAGCGTAACCTGGTGCTCGAATCGGTCCACCCGTCGCCACTAAGTGCCAATCGCGGCGGCTGGTTTGGCAATCATCATTTCTCGCAGTGCAACGCTTATCTGGCTGCTCACGGGATTGCGCCGGTGGCCTGGTAGCGTCAGGGTTACGGGTGATAGGCTTGTTTTTGTTAATTCATGGTTTTTCAGTTCATAGTTTTTAGTTGATGATGGAAGTTCCTCCCATATTGCAGGTAGGCGATGTGCTGATTTCGTCGGAGATTCTGACGGAGTGTTTCTGCTGCGACCTTGCCCACTGCAAGGGCCAGTGTTGCGTGGAAGGCGACGCGGGTGCACCCGTAACGCTTGACGAGGTGATGGAGATTGAGAATGTGCTCGACGTGGTGTGGGGTGATTTGTCGGCCTCGGCGCAGGCTGTGATCGACAGGCAGGGTGTTGCCTATACTGACGAGGAGGGCGATCTGGTGACAAGCATCGTGAACGGCAAGGACTGCGTGTTTACATGCTATGGCGACATTGACGATTTCGGCAGACAGGGGAAGATTCATCATTGCTGCCTCTGTGCGCTGGAGAAGGCTTACCGCGCGGGCAAGACACGGTTCTGCAAGCCCATGAGTTGTGCCCTTTACCCCATTCGGGTGAAGGAATTCAGCAATCATCTGGTGGGACTGAACTACAACAAATGGAGCATCTGCCAGTGTGCACGCGATAAGGGCAATGAACTGAAACTGCCTGTCTATCGCTTTCTGAAAGGTCCTCTGACGCAGCGTTTCGGCGAAGAATGGTATCGCGAGTTGGAAGCGCTGGCGCAGAATCTGGCAGAGGCTACGACCGGCGATACTTAGAAGGGCTCATCCCCACGTGCTCCTTGAAGTATTTGCCAAGGAAACTCTGGTTGGGGAAGTTCAGATACTGGGCTATTTCCTTGATGTTCATCGTGGTGTTCTTCAGCAGCACGCGCACCTCCAGGATGACGTAGTTGTCAATCCATTCGTTGGGCGTGCGGCGGCTGGCCTGCTTTACAGTCTCTGAAAGATATTTCGGGGTGATGCACAACTGCTCGCCATACCAACTGACGCGCCGCTCATGGCGGAAATTCTCTTCCACCAGTTTGATGAAAGCCGTGAAGATGGCTTCGGCACGCGTCTGCTGTCTGTCGTTGTTCTGCTGCAGGCGGTAGATGGCATTGCTCAGGTCGTAGAGCATGGTGAGCAGCAGCGAGCGCACGGCTTCGGTGCGGAAGTGGTGCTTCACGTCGTCCACCTTGTAGCGCAGTCCCTGATAATATCGGCTGATGTTGTCCACCTCTTCGTTGTTCAAGTTGAACACGGGGTGGGTGCGCGAGAAGAGGAAGAGTGAGGACAGTTCGTGGATATTCTTGATAATCTCATGATAGAAATCCTCAGACATCATGATGCCCAGGCCTTTGAAGTCGGGACTGAGCATGTAGTTGTCGAGCACTTGCTTATTGTGGATCATGATGACATCGTTGGGGCGCACCATGTATTCTTCAGTGTCCACCGAATATTGGGCCTTTCCGTGCAGGCAGAGGCCTACGATGATGCAGTTCACCCGCCGCGGTTCGTTGGGCAGGGGCAGCAGGGCGAAGTCGTCGATGAGCAACAGGTCGTCGTTGATGTAACTGCCGTTGTACACGTTTTTCGTTCCGGCAATGGTGAGTTCGTTGATTTTCATGGGGTCCATATCAGATGATTTTTGCGGTTTTTCCTGCTTTTACCTTCACTTTCTTCTCCTGGCCGTTGACGATAACGTGCGTGGTGCCGCCCTTCTCGCTATGCAGGCGTGCCGATGTTACTTGGCCGTGGCTCCATTCCATGTCTACTACGAAGCCTCCGCGGGCGCAGAGTCCGCTCACCTTGCCGCTGTTCCACGCCTTGGGCAGGGCGGGAAGAAGGGTGATTTCTTCGCTGCTGCTCTGCAAAAGCATCTCGCAGACACCCGCCGTGCCGCCGAAGTTGCCGTCGATCTGGAATGGCGGGTGGGCATCGAAGAGGTTGGGATAGGTGCCGCCACTGTGACGGCGGTCGGCTCCCTGGTATTTGTCGGGCGATACATAGGTGAGCAGTTTCTGGTAGATGTGGTAGGCCTGTTCGCCATCGTGGAGGCGCGCCCAGAGGTTGATGCGCCAGCCCGTGCTCCATCCGGTGGTCTTGTCGCCTTTCTGGATGAGCGTCTGTCGGCAGGCTTCCCTGATGTCTTTCAGTGTGGAGTGGGCGTTGTCGGTGCCTGACGGGGTTGCCAAGTGGTTGCCCGGGAAGAGCCCGATGAGGTGGGATTGGTGGCGATGGTGTATGTCAAAGTCGTCCCAGTCGTAATACCATTCGTTCAGGTCGCCGTTCTTGCCGATGGTGTAGGGATGGAGGGAGGCCAGTGGAGTCATGAGGGTGCGCAGCAAACCTTCGTCGGCATGGCTGCCTTGCAGCGCCGTAGTGGCAAGGAGGGTGTTGGTGAACAGTTCGCGGATGATGGCCAGGTCGGCAGTGCCGCCATAGCAGGTCATGCCGTGGTAGCCCTTGTCGGTAACATATTCGTTCTCTGGCGAAGTGCTGGGGGCGGTGATCAGTTCACCGGGATGCTTGGGATTCTCGATGAGCCAGTCGGAGCAGAAGGCGCAGGCTCCCTGCATCAGCGGGTAGGCCACATGGCGCAGATACTCCTTGTCTTGCGTGAACTGATATCTCTCCCAAAGCGTGTTCACCAGCCAGGCACCGCCCAGGTTCCAGTTGGCCCATTCGGGTTTTTCGTTCTTCTCGCCCACGGGGTTTGTCATGGCCCAGATGTCAGAGTTGTGGCTGCTGCACCATCCTTGATGAATGCCGTAGTAGTTCTTCGCCGTGTGTTTCCCATTCTCGGCCAGTGCCTGCACGAACAGGTCGAGCGGTTCGGCCATTTCTGCAAGGTTGGCCACGAAGGCCGGCCAGTAGTTTTCTTCCAGATTGATGTTCACCGTGTAGTTTCCGCGCCAGGGTGACCAGAGATGGGGTGTCCACAGACCTTGCAGATTGGCGGGTACGCCTGGCGTGCGTGAGGAACTGATGAGCAGGTATCGGCCATACTGGAAATAGAGTGTTTCCAGATAGCGCGAGTTGCCGCCGTGGTCGGTATAGTCTTTCAGCAGTTGGTCGGTGGGAATGCTTATGTGCTCCTGGTCTTCGGTCACCGGTGTTTTCTGTCCGGCAACGATGTCGGTCTCGGTTGTTCCCAATGTCAGTTTCACCCTGTTGAAAAACGACTGATAGTCTTTCACGTGCCTCTCCCGCAGTTGGTCGTAGGTATAGTTCACGAGATGCCATGCGTCGTCGGCCACCTTTTCTATATAGGGTGCGCCTTCTTTCACGGGGTGTTTGTCAAAACCGTTGAAACTTGTTTCGTTGATGAAGTACAAGACAAGTTCGGTGGCATTGATAACTTGCAGCGTACTGTCGGTCACTTCGAGTTTGCCGCCGCTGAGTTTCGGAATGAGTTGTGAGCAATAGTGAATGCTGTTGTTGCTGTCGCCGATGGCGTGTCCCATGAGCGTGATGCTGCTTGGCGAGGCTTTCACCTGGTGAGGCACCTGCGATGTGAGCGTCAGTTCGCAGTTGATGCTGGCGGGTTTGTCGGCCGTGATGCGCATGGCGATGACCTTGTCGGGGTGGGAGGCGAAGTATTCGCGGCGGAAACAGACATCGCCCTTGCGGTAAAGGATGTTGACCAGCGCCTCGTCTAAACTGAGGGAGCGCGAGTAGTGGCTCGCCTTGCCCGGCGCATAGTCCTTTATATACAGGGTGGCAAGGGGCTGGTAGAACTGCGAGTTGTGGCCTTGCACGTGCAGTTGGAGCGAGTCGGCCAGACGATAGTCTTCGTTGAACAGGGCTTTTCTGATTTCGGGAATCCATTTAGATGCACCGGCATCTTCATCGTGGTCAACGGGTTTTCCTGTCCACAGGGTGATGTCGTTCAGATAGAGCGAGTCGGTTTCGGTGCCTCCGTATATCAGTGCGCCCATCTTTCCGTTGCCGATGGGCAGTGACTCTTCAAAGTATTGTGCAGGCTGCTCATACCAGAGCGTCATGGGGAGTTGGTTTTGTGCCGCTGACGGAAGAGCGGCGGCAGCGAGCAATGCGGCGAGAGCATATTTTTTCATAAACGTTGTTTGATGATTCATGGTTGCAAATATACGTTTTTTTTCTGAAAATGGCGCGCTAATTCCTGTAAAAACAGAAAAACAGAACAAAAAGAAGAATCCTGCTACAATGCGAGCAGGATTCTTCTTTTGGTTCTGATATTGTTTTCAGAGCATTACTCTTCAACAGTCTCTGTTGCTTCCTTCACCTCTGGTTCGGCGTTCTCCGTTTCAAGCGGCTGGCCCTTGATGGGGGTGCCTCCAGTGCCTGTCGTTGTGGTTCCGCGGCGGGGCAATACCGGCTTGGTGGTCGTGGTGGGACGAGCCGGGTTTGTTGCGGGGAGAGCCGTGTTGGTTGGGGGACGAGCCGTGTTGACTCTCGGCATTGCATTCACTGGGACGTTTTCATCTTCGGTCACTTCCTCTTCGATTACTTCCGGCTCAAGGGGATTGCCGTTGCTCTTCTGCTTCACAGCCGTGTTGTTGGGAGTCCTTCCTCTGAGTCCCGGTCGCTTGTTGGTGCGGGGGACAGATGGTGCGGTTGCCTGCGGCATCTCCGGCATCTGTGGCATATTGCCAACGGTGTTGTTGTCGGCCTTGTTTCTCACAGCGGGGCGCTTGTTGGCGCGACCTGCCTTGGAAGCCGCCTTGGAGCGTCCCTTCGGTGCGCCGGTACTGACGGCTTCAGCCTCTTCAACGGCCTTTTCTTCTGCCAATTCAAGCATGTCGGGCATGTCTGCATTGGCTGTCTGCGGTGCTGCCTTCGGGTCGCCAGTGCTCATGCCCTGCTTGGGACTTACGCCCGGGCGTGTAGTCGTTGTTCTTCTTGTTGTACCTTGCTGAGTTCTGGCAGAGCGGGAAGGACGAACGCGGGGTGTACCAGTAGTCTGGGTTCTCGGTGCTGCGTTCTGTACGGCAGAAGCACCTTCGGCTGTCTCGGGCAGGAGATCTACCTCAGGCACATCACTTTCGCTCCCCTTTACCTTTGATGCGGTATTGGGTACTGCTGGTTTATTCAGACGGGTTGCACCTCCAGGTATGTTTGGAGTTGCGGGACCACCTGGAACTCCGCTTTTGATTTTCTTTTGCGGTATGTTTTGCGGCGTAGTGGGCGTTTGTGCCTGAGCATATACACATGTTGCAAGCAGTAAACTGGCAACCATTAAAAATCTGTTAGAGAAAAGTTTTAGTTTCATGTCGTTTTGTATTTAAATGTTAATGAATCATCGCAAAGATAGGAAAAAAACGGATTCCAACCAAATAATTGTTTGTCGGCAGACGGTTGTGCGGCTCCTTTTATGGATTATTAACAATTTTGCATGCCGAATGGGCGGCATTACTGGTATGCAAAAAAAGACCTGCCTGCTCGAAAACAAACAGACAGGTCTGCTAACCAATCAAAATAAACTAAATATTTCTTTTTTCAGTCTAAGCAATCATTTGCCTTATGCATCGATGTTGGCATAAGTGGCATTCTGCTCGATGAACTCGCGGCGCGGTTCCACGTCGTCGCCCATCAGCATGGAGAATATCTCGTCGGCCTCTGCGGCGTTCTCAATGGAAACCTGCTTGAGAAGACGGGTAGACGGGTCCATGGTGGTTTCCCAGAGTTGCTCCGGGTTCATCTCACCGAGACCTTTGTAGCGCTGTGTGTGCAGGGCACTGCTGTTCTCGTCGCCAGCCACATATTTGTCAATGAAAGTCTGGCGCTGCTGTTCGGTATAGCAGTACTCGCTGAACTTCTTGTAGGTGCATTTATAAAGTGGGGGAGTGGCGATGTAGAGATGTCCCTCCTGAATCACCTTGGGCATGAACCTGTAGAAGAGCGTCATGATGAGCGTGTCGATGTGAGAGCCATCGACATCGGCATCGGTCATGATAATAATCTTGTCGTAGCGCAGTTTGTCGATGTTTGCCTCGCGGTCGCCCTCGCCGTCAACGCCGAAGCGCACGCCGATAGACTGGATGATGTTCATCACCGACTCGGCTTCGAACACGCGGTGCCACTGTACCTTCTCCACATTCAGAATCTTTCCGCGCAAGGGGAGGATGGCCTGTGTGTAGCGATCACGGCCCTGCTTGGCAGAACCACCGGCGGAGTCACCCTCCACGAGGAAGATTTCGCAAGCCTTCGGGTCTTTGTTAGAGCAGTCGGCCAGTTTGCCAGGCAGTCCGCCGCCGCTCATCGGGTTCTTGCGCTGTACGCTTTCGCGCGCCTTGCGGGCGGCGATACGTGCCGTTGCGGCCAGAATCACCTTGTCGCAAATCTGCTTGGCCTCTTTCGGATGCTCTTCCAAATAGTTGGCAAGAGCCTCGCCCACGGCCTGCTGCACGGCTCCAGCCACCTCGCTGTTGCCGAGTTTGGTCTTGGTCTGGCCTTCAAACTGCGGCTCTGCCACCTTGATGCTGATAACGGCGGTGAGACCTTCGCGGAAGTCTTCGCCGGCAATCTCTATCTTCGCCTTCTCTATCTGCTTGGAAATGGTTGGATCGGCATCGGCATAGCCTTTCAGCGTGCGCGTCAGTGCCATGCGGAAACCTGTCAGATGGGTACCTCCTTCTATGGTGTTGATGTTGTTTACGTAGGAATGGATGTTCTCGCTGTAGTCGGTATTGTACATCACAGCCACCTCGATGGGAATGCCTTGCTTCTCGGTCTTCAGATAAATCACATCGTCGAACAAGTGGGTGCGGTGGCGGTCCACGTAGCGCACGAACTCTTTCAGTCCTTCCTGGGCATGGAACACCTCACGTTTGGTGTTGCCTTCCTCGTCGGGACGCAGGTCAGTGAGCGTGATGGTGATGCCGGCATTGAGGAAAGCCAGTTCGCGCATGCGGCGGGCGATGATGTCCCATTGGTATACGGTGGTGGTGAAAATCGTGGGATCGGGCCAGAACTGCTGGCGCGTACCGCGCAGTTCCGTCTCGCCAACCACCTTCACCGGATAGAGCGGCTTGCCCTGCTCGTATTCCTGCTGATAGATTTTCCCGTCGCGATATACTTGTGAGAGCATGCGCTTTGACAGCGCGTTCACGCAACTCACACCCACACCGTGCAGACCGCCCGACACCTTGTAGGAACCTTTGTCAAACTTTCCGCCTGCATGCAGCACCGTCATCACCACTTCGAGGGCCGACTTGTGCATTTTCTCATGCTCGTCTACGGGGATACCGCGTCCGTTATCTTGTACTGTGATTGAATTGTCTTCGTTGATGGTCACCTCGATGTGGGTGCAATAGCCTGCCATCGCCTCATCGATGGAGTTGTCAACAGTCTCGTTCACCAAGTGGTGGAGACCCTTTTCGCTGATGTCGCCAATATACATGGCCGGGCGCTTGCGCACTGCTTCCAGTCCTTCAAGCACCTGAATGTTACTCGCTGAATAATTGCTTCCGCTGTTCAGATTCTCTTCCATTATTTTGATTTCGTATATATTCGCTGCCGTTAGTTATACGGCTCTTTTGCTTTTAGGTTGCAAAGATACGAAAAAAACATTAAATACTAAAGTATTTACTTGCTAAAATATTCAAAAAAATGAATAGCGAAAACGAGCCGCAGCAGCAGCCCGCTTCCGGGGAAGCCGCTTATTGACCGAGGGTCTTGGCGGATTCTTTTTTGTGCGCCCTCCCCCACGGGAAAAAGATTTTTTCATGCACTTGTTTGTAAGTGACTGAATGCCAGCGTGTTTTTTGAAACGATGCAGCACCTGCCTTCCGAAACCTATGCTATCGCCCATTGAAACCATAGCTTTTGGCAGCATTACCATCAAAGGCATAGCTTGCTACCGGCAATTGAGCCTCTGCGGCATGCGAAGGCTGTCTAAAGCATCTTTATCCAAGCAGCATAACCCAAGGTGTCGAGCAGCAGCATTGTGATGATGCTCATTGTGAGCACCGTCTTGTCGCACAGGCAGTAGTTAAGCGCAGCAAATGCGGTGCTGCTTATCGCAAGCAAAGTGATAATCAGGGGCTGGATGCCGTCGTGTGGAATCAGTACAAGAGGCAGTTCAAGGAGCAGCCTTCCTGTCAGGATTGCCGTTGGAAGTGCCAGGATGCTTAGCCTGTAATGCTCTTTGCCATATTGTTTAAGAACAAAATAGGTAACAACAAAGAAACAGCCGCTCTCCACAATGCCATCCAACAAGTAGGAATAGTGAGATATCCAGTTCGTGGCAATGAATGTGAGGGCACTGGCAATTGTGGCAATCAGATATTTCCTCATGGCGTGTCAGTTTTCGGTATAAGTCATTTCTTGAGGTACTTCACGAAATCATACCATGTGTCGATTCCTGCCGTACCCAAGAGAATCACGATAATGATAGTAAGAATAAGAATAACCGGTAAACGTTTTTGCTGGTACAAGGCTGCCAAGAGTATGGTGACGGTCACCATGATCAGTATTCCGATTGATCCCAGAGAGTCATAGAACGTGATGATTCTCACGGGGATTTCTGGCAACACTCTTCCCGCAACGATGGCAGAGGTAACGGCATACACCTCTTTTCCCTTGCTCTTGAAATGTTGGAGCAGGTGGAAGGTGAGGGCAAAGAAACAAATGGACTGTGCAAACCCCACCGCGTAATTATATTTGGCGGTCCATAATGTTGCAAGGATAGTTATAACTGCCCAGGCAAACGATAGAAAAAACTGTTTTCTCATGTTGTTTGTATGTTCCATGTTATGATTTGTTTAACTGCATGTTAGCATTTTCATAGTGCAATTATACGTTTTTTTATCTGTTTTCAAAGATTATAGGTATGTTCCCTTTGTTTTCCAATTTAAACGTATGGCAAACAACTGTTTGCTTGCTTTTAGAAATCTTACCAAATTTGTGTTTTGAATTATCAATAACCAAAGAACTTGCCTGTGAGAAGAGTTAATCGCGCTGCGCTTTCAAGTTCTTGTTCATTTGCGAGCGGTAGTTCCGAATTGTGCTAGGTGAGATGAAGAGGATTTGTTGAATGGACTTGTCGCTGAAATCCATCTTCGAGAGAATCAGATAGGTGGTATGCCGCATTGTCAGCGACTTGTAAGGGGCTATGATTTCCTCTAACTCCTTGGGGCAGAGAAATGCGTAGTAGTCGATGAAACATTGCTCGTCTTCTACGGAAATGTTTTTCATCAGCCCGCCGTTTTGGACGTTCTCATATATTTCTTTCCCTCGTCCTAATTGCAGGTTTGATACTTTCCGTATATGTTCCATCTGCTCTTTTGCCGATATGATTTCCTGCTCTTTTTTCCGTATGACCTGATTCAGACTGTCCATCCTTTTTTTGTTGGTGCTGAGTGAACTGGTATACTTGCGCTCGCGGTGTTCAATCAAAACAAGTGCAGCGAGCATCATTGCGAGAAATGGAACCATCAGTTTGTAGGTGGATGAGGGAAGAAATGCATTTGCCCATTTTCCACTTTCTGGGTTATGGATTCTTGATGTGTGAACGGCGGTGAGTTTTTTCACGAAATACCGCTTGTGTTCTTCTGCCTTGTGTTCCATCTGTTTCGCTTCTGCAGTCATTCCATATGCTTTCAGCCTATCGGCGGATTTCCTGTTGGCTTCTATCTCTGCTATTTGATGTAAGAAAACGGAGAATGTGCGTGTATTATCATAACTTGCTGAGCGGTTCAGCCAATAGGTGGTACCTTCGAAATCCCCTTTTTGCGCATACCATGCCGCCTTCATCCTACAAAAGTTATGTCGGCAAGTATTGTCATGGCACCTGTTGCTGAGGCTGTTGTCAAGCACGCTCTCGGGTAGTTGCCCTACGATGATTATAGTGCTGTCGGCTCTCTTCTGCAGGCAGAGAGAACCGCTATGTAGCAGAAATACAAAAAGGTTGCTTTCCATACGGAAGCAACCTTTTTTATCATGATTTGGAGATTCTTAATCATTAACCCAGTTTGCTGATGTGCTTGCACAGGCTTGACTTCAGGTTGGCGGCCTTGTTGCGGTGGATGATACCCTTGGTAGCCAGTTTGTCGAGCATCTTCTGCACTTTCGGATACAGAGCAACAGCCTCGTCCTTTTCAGTCATTGCGCGCAGTTTGCGAACAGCGTTACGCATGGTCTTTGCATAATAGCGGTTGTGCAGTGTTCTCGTCTTGGTCTGACGAATTCTCTTCTCAGATGATTTGTGATTTGCCATTTTCTTTTTAATTGTTTAAATGTTAATGTTTTTTGTGTGCCTATGGGTCTTACGTATGCAACAGCCCTGGGCGGATTTAAAAAATCCTCCAGCACCTTTTCACAAGAAAACCTTCATTGGGAACTTGCTGAGCGAATCACTGCGCGATGCTGGAAACTGGTAGTCCCTAGGAGAGTCGAACTCCTCTTTAGAGAATGAAAATCTCTCGTCCTAACCGATAGACGAAGGGACCATCGTCATTTTTGCGGGTGCAAAGTTAGGGGTTTTCTTTCATTCCTGCAAATTTTAGTTGATATTTTTTCGCAAAACGGCAGTTTTTTACTAATTTTGTGGCCGATGCTGACGAAAACCAGAGCCATTGTGCTGAGAAATATCAAATTGGGCGAGCAGAAAATGATTGTCGACCTGCTCACGGAAACCGACGGGCGCCTGTCGGTGGTGACGGTGATTCCCAAGACGCAGAAGGGGAAACTCAAGAAACAATACTTCCAGCCGATGAGCATTCTCGACGTAGAACTTGACATCCGTCCGCATACCGATTTGCAACGGTTGCGCGACGCGCGCATCGCCACGCCTTATTCGTCGATACCCTTCAACCCCTACAAACTCAGCATCACGCTCTTCCTGGCCGAGTTCATCTATTACGCTACGCGCGACGAGCAGCAAAACGCGCCCCTCTTTGCCTACATAGAGCGCAGCATGCAGTGGCTCGATGGCTGCACGCAGTCGTTTTCCAACTTCCATCTGGTGTTCATGATGCGCCTGAGCCGCTTCATCGGCTTCTATCCCAACACCGAGGACTATAGCGAGGGCGACTTCTTCGACATGCGTGCCGCCACATTCACGCCCCATGCGCCCGTGCACCCCGACTTCCTTTCGCCGGTAGATGCTGCCCGCATTGGCACACTCATGCGCATGAACTACGACACGATGCATCTCTTTCGCATGAACCACACCGACCGCAACCGCATCATTGACGTGCTGATAGACTATTACCGCCTGCACGTGGCGGGATTCCCCGAACTGAAATCGCTGCCAGTAATGAAGGAACTGTGGGCTTGAATCACTTCACCACATATTTCCTTCCGTTGCGGATATACATGCCGCGCTGCGGCGCTGCCTTCAGCCGCCGGCCTTGCAGGTCGTAAAGCCGCTCCTCGTTGTTGCTGCCTGCCGTTGGCACCTGGCTGATGCCCGTTGCTTCCATTTCCACAATGCTCTCGAACTTGCTCCATCCTTCGGCAGCACGGTATTTCTCTGCACTGCCAGCAGGCACGTAAAGTGTGGCCTGATCATAAGTGCTGTTGGAAAACCCCATGCATTTTATCGACGGTGGAACCATGTCGTGCATACGGATTTCTGTCAATTCATTGCAATTGTAAAAAACGGAGTTTCCGTATTCTATGCCCGCAGGAAGTTCAATAGAAACAATCTTTGTGCCTTGCAGGGCGTAATTGGCTATTCTCTTCAAAGACTCTGGTATTTCAATAGATTTGATTGGACAATTTGCAAATGCATTCATCCCTATTTCCTGCAAGTCTTTACTCACAACGACGGATTCAAGGTGGCTGCATCCGCTAAAAGCGTAATCACCTAATTTCAGCACTCCTGCATTCAATACTACTCTTTTAAGTCCACTGCTGTAAAAAGAATAATCCCCGATGCGCTCCACGCTGCCTGGAACAGTTACCGATGACAGACTGGAACAATATGCAAAAGAACCGTCTTCTATATCTGTCCATCCTTCGGGAATGTCAAGGTCCTCTATAGCAGCATTTCCTTGATAAAGGGTGTATGATACTTGGGGGAAGTTCTTGTCTTTTGTTTGGTAATAACCAATGCGGCACCATTTCTTCAAATCGGAAACGACTATTTTCGACAATTCTTCACAGCCTTCAAAACACTGTACACCTATTTGCGAAACACTTTCCGGTATGGTGAGCGACTTGAGGGATCGGCAGTAGGCAAACGATTTGCAGCCGATGCTCTGAATACTCACAGGAAGATTCACTTCGTCCAACGACAGGCTGTAATAGAAGGCATAGTCGCCTACGGATGTGACATCATATCGCTTTCCTTCATTCACAACCTGTTGGGGGATATGAATGGAACCTGTATAGGTGCTTTCATACATATCCTTGCATGCTACGGCCACTTCCGTCTCGGATGTCTTTTTATAATAGATGCCACTCTCTTCGAAGTCGTACGGCAGCATATGGACGGTGGCATCTGAACTCCCACCCATCTGCAGGCGTTTGAAATCGTCAATCCCATAAATGCGTTTACCGTTCTCATAACAAGAAACATTACTTGACCTGTATAACGTCATTTCTGGCGCATTGACCGATAACGGATCGAACATACCTTGTGCACAGCCGATGCCTTCTATCCATGACTGTTCAGAATTGTTATAACTCAACTTGATGCGGCGCCGTTTATATCCGGACACCTCTATCGTGTCAACTCCTACGATAGTATACTCCGTGTATTCCGACGTGTCGTCTGCGACATCCTCTTTCATGCTTGTTCCTAAATCGAATTGTTTACCGTTATACGAACAATGCACATGCGACGTTTTCCCCTTGAAGACATTTCCTTTTTCAAGAGTGAAATCATACATAAGATAGGATTCCGTTTTTTCGCGAGGTATCAGATAAACCTTTTTCCCGCTTTCGCGGATGGCACACAGATACCCTCCGTTCTTCTCTGTATGACTGTGAATCGCCACGGCATCTGCAAATCCGTTCAGATAATCAGTATACACTTTCTTGTAGGTCTGATTACTGATAACCGTATCGCCCCTCATCGTACAAGTTGCATCAGCCATGTATGCGAACATCCCGGGGATTGTTATCGGCACAATCCACGTCTTCCCCTCCACTACGAAAGGCTGATAATCGTCCTGTGCTTTTGCGATACAGGCTAAAGCCAGAAACAATATATAAAACAATACTCTTTTCATCGTCGATCACTTTAAGGTTCTTCAATTCGGATAATTTGTTTCAGAGAGAATGCTGCTTCCATAGACAGTTACACCGCAAAGATAATATTTTTCTGTGAAAGCAGCAAGAATTTCCATAAAAAATGGCTCGCTTTTCGGGATGTGGCACGCGTTTTATCCGCGCGCACAAACGAGATTGCATGCGGGGACATTCAGGACGGAACCGAGAAAGCAAAGGAATGGAGCCGCGAAAGTGGCACAACGGCCGCTCCATGGCACAGGATCCGGAAAGTAAATTAATTTAATTTGCACGGTAAATCAATTTAATTTGAAAAGTAAATCAATTTAATTTGCGCGGTAAATTAAATTAATTTGC
>ODAI014258099.1_pt1 | contig 19182 bp, 19 predicted proteins | sample 1539321 | NCBI WGS metagenome assembly ODAI01 (sample SAMN02144231, study PRJEB22623) | gut metagenome | biome: sheep rumen | host: Ovis aries | place: New Zealand
GCGGGAACATTGCAGCACATGATGGCAACTGCCAGAAGCATAAAGATTTTCTTGAACATGCAAATCATCCTTTCGCGGGACAGTGAGAAGAGAATTGCGGAAAGGGGGAATTCTCTTCTTATATTATCGTTTTGGTAGCGGGGGTGTTTAAGCCGGCAATTGAAAAAGACCCGGCAGACAATCCGACGGGTCTTTGACTTTGCTTACTCAGCGGCCTGGATTACTTCCTTGCCATCGTAGTAGCCGCACTCGGTGCAGACATGATGGGGGAGCTTAGGCTCGTGGCACTGGGGGCAGGACACGAAGCCAGGGGCCTCCAGCTTCCAGTTGGCACGGCGGCTGTCGCGGCGGGCCTTGGACATTTTTCTCTTTGGAACTGCCATTTTTGGTTCACCTCCGGTGTGATGCAATACCGGAAATTCTCCACAGACAATTTGGTTGATGCTGAATGGAATATTTCTCGGTTACAGTTTTCGACACATAAAGCAATTATAACTGTTTTTGGCTAGTATTGCAAGAAAAATTTACGGGGCAGTGCTAAGGCGTTCGGGTCACAGGCATAGCAACGCTCCACTCGGTATTTTACCAAGGAATCTAAGTTCATCTGCGCCCCTAAGGGCTTGATTCACTAAGATTCTTGGAAAAATCCCGAACGTTCCGCTTATGCTATGCCTGTGCCCCTCACTTGATTTTTCCTTAATCGTGGCGGATGAAGTCTTCTATGGTCACCTTGCGCTCTGGCAAGCCAGCGTTCAGTGATGAGAGCTTGGGGGCGGTGGTGCCTTTGTCCGTCAGGTGGGGATTGTCACGGTCCAAGCCGGAAGTGGGGGGATGGATGCCGTCTCCCAGGGGGACGATCTTAACTTCCAAGGTGTCGCCGTTCTTCACTGGGTCGGTGAAGTCTACAGGCTGACCGTTCACCAGGATGGTGAAGCTCACCCGGCTGGTGGCAGAGGGGGGATTGAAGTTCACGGCCAGCAGTGCATCGCTGACGGTGACGGAGGCCTTGGCGGAGCGCTGGAAGCGCACGTCACAGCCATCGTCCAGGATGGTGCCGGTGCTGGCTTTGCGGCCGTTCACTGTCAGTTCCAGGCTGCCGCAGGGGATTTTGCATTCATTTCCTTCATAGTAGATGGTGATGGCGGTGTCCGTGTCCTTGAGTTTCAGCACATCGCCCAGTTTTGGCTCATCATGGGGGATGTAGTCGATGTGGTCTCCCTCATTGATGGGCTGGGAAATGGTGGCTGGGACATCCTCCAGCAGGATTTCCGGGGTACAGGTGTAGACACTCTCGGTGCCGTTCAGCTTGTAGCTGATGCGGCGGCCCTGGGGTGGGTAGCCTGCGGCCTGCAGGGCCTCTCCCAGGCTCTTGAACTCCCGGTTCTCGATGACGTCACCGTCTTTCAGTTGGCGGTCAGGAGCGGATTCCTCGCCGTTGACAGTGACTTTCTGGCGCAGGTGGTTTTCCCTGCCGTTAATGTAGACAGTGTATTCCTGGCCGCTGGTGACGAGGTCCCCCAGATAGATTTCCGGGGTGAAGCCATCCTTGCCGGGTACGATGCCTATGCGGCTGCCATCGTGGATGATGGTGTCCAGCGTTGCGTCTTCTCCGTCCAGCGTGACCTTGGCCAGGCTGCCCATGGTACCGGGGAAGGATTTGCGCTCTCCTCCCAGGCTTACCATGAGGCCCAGGCCGGGACGGCCGTTGTATTTCTTCAGGCTGATGCCGGCGTTCAGCAGGGCATCGGTGATGGTGAGGTCGCGGAAGTTGAAGAGGCTGTATTCCTCATTGTTCACATAGACCGTCAGGAAGTGCAGGGTGTTCTGGGAAGCAATCTGCAGGATGCCCAGGGGGGTCACCGCATCGGGTTTCTGCAGTTCTTCCGGCAGGCCCTCCATGTCCACTACCTTGTCGGGATGGCGTACTGCCACGCGGCTGACAGGCATATCCAAAGCTGATGCCACATATTCCTGCAGATGGGGGGTGAGGGAACCGCCCCCCACCAGCATGACTGCCTGTGGAGCTTCGCTGTTGAGCTCCAGTATCTGCTTGGTGATGGCATTGGCCAGATTCTCCACGTTGGGCAGGATGGGCTCGATGACTTCTTCGGCGGTGAGGTTGTACTCCATGCCCAGGATATCTGTGAAGGTGACATTCTCTCCTATGGCAGCCTGTCTCTTGATGTGTTCTGCCACATTGAAGTCCAGCAGGAACTTCTGGGAAATTGCCTCGGTGATTTCATCGCCAGCCAGGGGCACCATGCCGTAGGCTGTGACGGAGCCGTTCTTGGTGATGGCTACGTCGGAGGTGCCTGCGCCGATATCCACCAGCACCAGATTCAGATGGCGCATGGTGGGCGGTATCAGCACGTTGATGGCAGCGATAGGCTCCAGGGTCAGGGCACGCATTTCAAGGGAAACGGCGTGCAGGGCAGACTGCATGGAGTCAATGACCTGACGGGGCAGGAAGGTGGCGATGACCACGGCCTTGGCCTTCTTGCCCCGCTGGCCGATGAGGCTCTTGAGCTGGATGTCGTCCAGGATGTAACGCACGGTGCTGTAGCCCACGCAGTAGTATCTGGTGGGGTCCTCCAGGGTCTGGCTGTCAGCCAGGAGCTTCTGGGCAGCCTGCACGCCTGCAAAGTCCAGATCCTGCTGTATCTGGGCGGAGATGACGCCGTTCACTACCATCTCTGCTTCAGCGGTCATGGTGTAGAGGGCGCGGCCTGCGGCTGCTACAGCGGCAGTGCGCAGGGGACCGTATTTCTCGTCCAGGGGGCCCTTGACCTTTTCGATGATGGCAGCTACCTGGGGCACATCATGTATCTGTCCGTCCAGCATGGCCCGGGTGATATGTTCCTGGCGGTGGGTGCCCACGATGTGCAGTTTGCCCTCTTTGTCCCGGTCAGCCACCACGCCGATGACACTGCGGGTGCCGATATCCAGGGCGAAGATGCGCTCTACGATTTCTGCAGGCGCTTTCTCTTCCTGAGAGAATCCTGCCGGAGGGGCAGGGACTTTGGCAGGGCTTTCTGCAGCCGCTGCCTGGTTTTCTGCTTTTATGGTTTTGTCTTCAGTGGAGGGGGCTGCTTTGGCAGAAGCCTTTTTGGCAGGGGCCTTCACCTTGGCATTTTCCTTGATTTTAGCCGTGTCCTTGTTATTTCCAGCTTGGCTTTTTATATTTGGCATAGGCGTCTCCTCAACTCATGTTGATATTTTTCATAAGTATCTTACTACATTTTGAAGGAATATGACTACTATTTCGAGAAAAATAGAGTATAATCCTGTTATAAGATAAAAAAACAACGCAGAAATGGACGTGATATTATGACGGGCAATAAAGAAGTTATTACTGGCAGTGATTTCAAGCGTATGGTGACGGGGGCTTACAGCGAATTCTTGCTGGACTATGAGCAGATAAATGCCATGCCTGGGGCGGGCAGCCTGCCGGGCACCCATGTCCTTCATACCATGGGGGCGGCGGTGATGCCGCTGGCAGAGAGCAAGGATGGCAGCATTGGGGGGCTTGCCCGCCGTGTCAGTGCGGCGGCGGTCTTCGGTGCCCGGGGCAATGCGGGCGTAGTGCTGGCCCAGCTTTTCCGCGGTCTGGGCAAGGGGCTTTCAGGCAAGTACAACGCCACCTCTTCAGAGTTTGGCAAGGCCTTCCAGTATGGCATCCTCTACGCCCAGCGCATTATTCCTGAGAATATGGAGCGGCCCATCATCACCGTGGCAAAGGCTGTGGCCAAGGGGGCCTATCATGCAGTGCGCGCCAACATGCCTATCACGGAAATCCTGGAAAAGGCCATTGAGGCAGGGCAGGAGTCTATGGAAGGCATGGAGGCAGATGCAGGTGCCCGCATCATGTTCACTTTCCTTAGGGGATGCCTGCGTGGTCTTGACGGCAATTTCGTTTCCCCTGCGGTGAGCCTTTCTCTGGGGCTTGAGTCCAGGCAGCCGGGCCTGCCCGACCCCAGGGAGGATCTGGTGCGCCCCTACTGCGTGCGCTTTGCCATCAAGAATGCCAAGATAAACATGAAGGAACTGGAAAAATCTTTCAAGGACTTCTCCAGTTTCGTGCTGACGGAGCGCCAGGGGGACAGGGTGCTGGTGCACCTGCATACGGACCATCCCGGCGAGGTCATCGAGCATGCTGTGGGCTGGGGGCCATTGAAGGAAGTCCATGTGACCAATATGAGCGAGGGCCATGCCCTCACCATGCACGGCGCCCTGTCGGCTGTGGCAGTGCTGGCTGTGGCTGGCAACAAGATACAGGCCCGTGAGCTGCAGGAGAACGGGGTGCAGCTTATCGTGCGGGGCAGCGAGGAAGAAGGTCCCAGCGTAGCCGAGCTGGTGAGCGCTGCTCATAGCGACCTGGCTGCCAGCTATGTCATGGTGGCCTGGCACAGGGATTTCTGGCTGGCTTATCGTCAGGCCAAACGCCTCCTGGGCAACCGGGTGGAACTGGTGCTGCTGGAAAGCAAGGCACAGCAGGCAGAAGCACTGAAGGCCTTCAATCCCAAGCACAGTGCTGCTGAAAACGCCAAGGCCATGCTGGCGGCGGCCAAAACCAACTGATGCCTTAGTTGCATGGGGAGGGCAGTTGTGTTAGAATCAAGAACGGCAAGAGATGACATCACGAAGGTGAGTTATACTTTTCCGTTATAAATGTTTCAATACACTTGGCTGAAGGCTCATGCTCAGATTCATGGAACTGAGACAGGGGACAGCATGGCCAATGATGACGGGATACGTGTACGCCCTTTGCTTGGTGCGCCGATTTTTCGGCCCCTTGCAAAGGGCGTTTTCTTTTGCCTCCGTTATATTTTTATAAGGCCATTGTTCATGTTTTGCAGATAGCAAAACTTCCTCTTGTCCTTTCAACGAGGCGGGAGATATTAACTCACCGCCTGTTAGTAAGTTACCGCCCCTCACTTATAGAAGTAGGGGACATCTTGTACTCGTTATATTTTGAGGAGGTTTTTCGTTTGGAAAAAATCTGCAAGACCATTGTGGACAGCATGGCCTTTCTGGTCATAGGCGTGGCGGTGCTGGGGATAGCTTATCCCCCTGCCCTGACCTGGGTGGGCCCCTATATCCCCTTTATGCTGGGGCTGGTGATGTTCGGCATGGGCATGACCCTGTCGGTGGAAGATTTCAAAGGCGTTTTCCAGCACCCGCTGGAAGTGGGCATTGGTGTCTTTGCCCAGTTCCTGCTGATGCCCCTGATTGCCTGGGGACTGGTGAAAGCCTTCGGCCTGCCGCCGGAACTGGCCATCGGTGTGGTGCTGGTGGGCACCTGCCCCGGCGGCACTGCTTCCAATGTCATCGCCTACCTGGCCAGGGGGGATGTGGCCCTGTCCGTGTCCATGACTATGGTGACTACGCTCCTGGCGCCGTTGGTGACACCTGCCCTCACTTATTTCCTGGCGGGAGCTTGGATTGAGATTTCCATGTACGCCATGATGGTTTCCATTGCCCAGATGGTGCTGGCTCCCGTGCTGCTGGGGCTTTTGGTGCACCACTATTTCGGCGGTATCGTAGAGAAGGTTTCTCCTCTCCTGCCTGTGTTCTCCGTGGCTATGATTGTCACCCTGGTGGGCGGCGTGGTGGCCCTGAGTGCAGGGAAGCTCCTGGAGGTAGGGGCTCTCATGGCGGCAGTGGTGGTCCTGCACAACGGCTGCGGCCTGGCCTTGGGCTATGCTTTGGCCCGCACCTTCAAGCTGGACAGCAGGAAGTCCCGCACGGTGTCCATTGAGGTGGGCATGCAGAACTCCGGCATGGCAGCTTCCCTTGCCCTCTTGTACTTTTCTCCTGCGGCAGCCATTCCCGGCGCCATCTTCAGTGTCTGGCACAATATTTCCGGGTCGCTGCTGGCAAACTTCTTCGCCCGTCGGGAGGATAAGGAAGAAAAAGCAGAACGTGTCTTGAGCTTGTAAGGAGTATGAGAGATATGAAGATACTTAGAACCATTGAGGAAATAAAGGAATTTGCTGCAGAGGCTGTCAAGGGGAGCAAATCCATCGGCCTGGTGCCTACCATGGGAGCGCTCCATGAGGGGCACCTGACACTTATGAGGGAGGCCAGGAAAGCTTGCGATACAGTGATAGCTTCCGTCTTTGTGAACCCCACCCAGTTCGGTCCCAATGAGGACTACGAGGCCTATCCGAGGAAGTTCGAGGAGGACTGCAGGAAGCTGGAAGAAGCAGGCATTGATGCGGTGTTCCATCCTGAACCTGAGGAGATGTATCCCGAGGGGTATACTGCTTATGTGACAATGGACGGAGATATCACCAACAAGCTTTGCGGTGCCCGCCGTCCCGGCCATTTCCGCGGGGTGGCCACGGTGCTTACCAAGCTCTTCAACCTCTCCCGGGCCACGGATGCCTTCTTCGGCCAGAAGGATGCCCAGCAGGTAGTGGTGGTGCGCCGGCTTGTGGAGGATTTGAACATCCCTGTCAATATTCACATGGTGCCTATTGTGAGGGAAGAGTCCGGTCTGGCCAGAAGTTCCCGCAATATGTACTTGTCTGCTGAGGAAAAAGAGGCGGCGCTGGTGCTGTCCCGCAGCCTGAAAAAGGCGGAGGAGGCTTTCGGGGCTGGTGAGAAGAAGGGTGAAGCCTTGAAGGCATTGGTAAGAGAGGAACTCAGCGGGGAGAAACTGGCTGAGATTGATTATGTGGAGCTGTACTCCTTCCCAGGGCTGAAGGAAATGGATAGTGTTGACCAGCCCGCCCTCCTGGCCATTGCGGTGAAGATTGGCAATACCAGGCTGATTGACAATGTGATTTTGCAGTAACTCTGGAAGCCTTCCCCTAGAGGGGAAGGCAGGGTTAACACTAAACGAAAGGTAAGGTAATAATGTTCCTTCATTTGCTTAAATCCAAGATTCACTGTGCCACGGTGACGGAGGCGGATCTCCGCTACATGGGCAGCATCACCATTGACGAAGAACTCATGGAAGCGGCGGGCATCCTGCCTCATGAGCGTGTGCAGGTGGTGGACAACAATAACGGCGCCCGGCTGGAAACATACGTGATTCCCGGTCCCCGCGGTTCCGGGGTCATCTGCCTGAACGGTGCGGCAGCCCGCTGCGTGCAGCCAGGTGATGTGGTCATCATCATGGACTATGCGGTGTTCACTCCCGAAGAAGCCAGAGATTTTGAACCCACCGTGGTGATGGTGGATGAGAAGAATCACATAAGGGAAATACGTGGCAGGGAGAGCCACGGGGAAATGTAAACATGCAAAGGGCTAACGTCAATTCACAAAGACGGAAGCCTTTTGTTTTCTTACTAACATACAGAATATTGAAATCTTTTATTGAACCATGATATAATACAACAAAAAGGAAATGGCGCTATTATGGACGAGCTGGGATACTGAAGTAACGAGAAATGGTAGGCGAATTGCTCATATGTGAGACGAAATAAAAAAGAAAGGAGTGTCGAGTTTGCCTGCTCGACAGGGGTGGAGTAATGGATAAGAAAAATTGTGATAGAATTATTTATAGGGGTATACAGGCAGGGATTTTTATAGTCATCTTGATTTTATCTATAAATTTTTCTGCTTCATCAATTGCTTCTGCTGAGATAATCACAATAGAAGGTATAGGTTCATATACAATTGGTGATGGTTTGGATGAAAACCTTGCTACAGCTAGGGAACGTGCTCGTGTAGAGGCTATGCGTAACGCTAGTGAGAAGGCTGGCGTTTATGTAGAAGGGATTTCCGTAGTTAAGGAAGGTAAACTGACTAGTGATGAAATAAGGGCAATTACGTCCACGGTTATGCAGGTGCAAGGTGAGCCGCATTTTAAGGTTGTGCTTGTGTCTGATAGTGTCATTACTTACCAATGCACGATTCTTGTAAGGGTTGATACTAGCCAGGTGACAGAAAAGATAATTGGAGATCGTAAGAAATTGGAGGAAAGTATTATACGTAATAGGAATTTGGAGGAAGAGAACAAAAAACTGGCAAAAGAAATGTCAGAACTTAAGGAAAAATATAGCAATGCAAACTCAGATATAGAAAGACAAAAAATAAAAGAGAATGTAGCTGATAATGATAAAGAAGTTTGGGCTAATAAATGGGTTGATGTAGGAAATAAATTTTTTGATAAGGAAGAATATGAGGATGCAATTAAAGCATATGATGAAGCTATAGTGATTAATCCAAATAGTTTGAGAGCATACTGTAATAGGTCTATGTCTTATTCTCATTTGGGAGATGATGTGAATGCGATGAAGGATGCTAATAAAGCCATGGAATGTAATCCAAATGATTCAGGTGTTTATTTGCTGAGGGGAAATCTTTATTTATTTGATAATGAAAATGAAAAGGCAATTATGGATTATAACAAGGGGATAAAAATTAACCCAGAGGATGCTGACTTCTATAAAAGTCGGGGCTGGGCCTATATGAGAATGAGAAAATATGAAGAAGGTAAAGTGGATTTTGATAAAGCTATAAATATTTCTAGAGATTGTGCAGCTGCTTATGTTGGACGTGGATGGTATTATTGGTATAAGAAAGATATAGATAAATCATTATTGGATGTAAGCAGAGGGATAGATTTGGGCGTAAATATGAGATTTGCGTATAGTTTGCGCGGTGTTATATATATGTACAAATATGATATGAAAATGGCTGTTGCCAATTTTGATAAGGCGATAGAATTAGATGGGAATTCTGCTAGAGACTATTATTTACGGGGGTGGTCTAAGTTCAAAATAAAAGATTACTTAGGAGCTGAAAATGATTATAGCATGGCATTGAAATTAAATCCTAATGATGAGGAGGCAAAAAAAGAACTAGAAGAAGTAAAAAAGTGTTTAAAGAAAAGGAGTTTATAAAGTATGGATCGTATGGATGAAATCTTTTTTGGCTATAGCAAGAAACGCTTGCAAGAATTTCATGTAAAAAACAAGAGGTTAATCCATTATACAAATGCTGTTTCAGCTAAGAGAATATTAGAGAGTCATAAGCTTTGGATGCGTAATGCAAGAGTAATGAATGATTGTAAAGAAGTTAGATATGGTACTGAGAGAATGACGGAGTTGTTCAGAAGTAGTAAGGGAGTGGAATTGATTCGTGCATTCTCAGATTCGACAGTGCTCAGTGAAAATGAATTAATGGATATAATAAAACATTTTCTTTGTTATGAATGCTGTAGTTGGGGGTTCAATACTTATATAGCTTGTTTGGCTGAGCATGATTGCAGTGATGAAGTCGGTAAGCTATCCATGTGGAGATCTTATGGTAATAATGGTGTGGCATTTGTGTTCAATCTTAATAATCTTAACCTAAATGATGATGGAATCTTATTAAGCCCCGTTATGTATTATGATGAGCAGACATTTTATAAGGAAGTGAATAATATATGTAGTTCTTTGAAAGAAAATAAAGATGTTTTAAGTAAAATATCAAAAGAAGATGTCAAGAATAGGATTATGTGGATGTTAAGATATGCCATAGCTTCAATAAAACACAAAGGGTTTAGTGAAGAAGAAGAATGGCGATTGGTTGGACATGGTAGAGACATAAATTTGGAGGTTGAAGAAATAAAGGGGACAGTTGAGCAAGTGCATAAAATAGACATTAAGGAAATTCTGAAAAATAATCTGGAAAAAATAATAATAGGACCTACTTCGCCTAACGGAGTTTTGCATAATGCATTTATTAAACTTCTCGAAGATAAAGTTCGTATTTCTGAAGAAAAAGCAACAAATATGGTGGTGGATTCCAATATACCACTAGTCTACATATAAAATGAAAAAGGTTTCCGCTCGCTAAATGGGCGGAAACCTCTTTGGATGAAAAATTTTCAGTTGTAGGCAGATGGACTCAATGGATGGCATCCGCAAGTTTCTGGGCGCGTTCTTCCTTTTCTTTCTCCGTTGCCTGTTCCTGCCGGGACTGGAAGATGGCGCGGCGCTGTTGCTCGAAGATGCTGGAAATCAGGCGGTCCCGCATACGGGTGGAGAGCTCGTCCAATACGCAGGCCAGCTTCCAGGCGAGGGGAGCTTCCTCTTCTGCATCCTCTTCCTCGATGGGCACTGCACGGACTACTGTCACATGAGTGTCCAGCTTTTCAATGATAGGCAGGTCTGTCAGGAGAATGTGCATCCTGTCGCCAGGGGCAGCCTGGCAGTCAGTGGTGAAGCACAGGCCGCCTCCGCTGATGTCGGTGAGATCTCCTGCATGAGTGTCTAGTTCCTGGCCGATTGGGTCAAGCAGCTGCCATTCAAAGGGCTTGTCCAGGCGCACCCTGTAAAATTCCCTGGACTGGACAAAGCCGCCAGCGGCAGGCTTATCCTCAACCCTGCTGCTCTGGCTGGCGCCATTTCTTTTCAAACTTTCTTGCATAACAGAATCCCTTTCAAAACTAAGTTAAACCCTGATTAGATAGAATGGTTCCGATTAATATAGTACCAAAGTCCTAGACACATGTCAATGAAAAGAAGTCTAAACAGGACGATTTCCCTTGCACTTGCGGGCAGATACAGGAGAAAATGTAGTTTATTTGGAAGTTTTGTGTTATACTATATGATAAATGTGGAAAATTTTTGGCAAGTGTGCCGAATTTTTAAAAAAGAGAATTTTGGGAGTGATGGAGCGTGGGAATTCAAGAGGAGCAGGGGCTGGCGCCTTTTCGCATCGGCCTTTACGGCAGGCGGGGCAGTGGCAAGACATCACTGATTAATGCCCTGACCGGCAGGCATTCTGCCCTGGTGAGGGCGCTGCACCACAATGATATGGAGAGAGTCTACAAGGTTCTTTCCATCAAGGGGATAGGCCCGATAACCTTCAGTGAGACATTCGGCACTGATGACATGTGGAAGCACGACAATTTCGGTCAGGAGACTGCCAAGGCTTCCGTCAAGGAAACGGACCTTGCTTTGGTGTTGTTCCGTGAGGCAGATATGCACGGGGAACTCATCTGGTTCAAGCATTTTGAGAAGGCAGGCAAACCCGTGATTCCTGTAATCAGCCGGGTGGATGCCTTGGGGGATGGAGGCAGGGTGCTGGCCCGCATCGTGGAGCAGAAGACTGGCCAGGAACCCCTCTGCGTCAGCGCTATGACTGGTGACGGCCTGCAGGAACTGAGGGAAGAAATCGTCAAGCGCTTTTCCGAGGTCTTTGGCGGTTATGCAATAAAGGGCAATCTGGTGGGAGAAGGGGAACTGGTGCTCCTGGTGAGTTCCCGGGAAATCCGCGGGGCCAAGAACAAGGAAAGCCTGCCGCAGTTCAAGCTTATCTGTGAGCTTTTGGGCAGGAAATGCCTGGTCATGAACTGTATCCCGGAAATGATGGAAGAGACACTTTCCAAGCTGGTGGAGCCGCCGAAGCTGATTATCACCGATGAAGGCCATCTGGACGAGGTGCGGGCTAAGAAGCCTGCAGACAGCATGCTTACATCCTTTGCAGTGCTCAGTGAGGATTGCATGGGAGAAGATGAATCAACAGACTGAGAAATCTGGACAAGAGGTGGACAGGATGATATTTACCAAGCGTCAAGCACGAAGACTAGCCATTATAGGGGTATGCACCTGCCTTTTGAGCGGGACGGCTTTCGTGGATGAAGCCGGGGCGGCAGCCATTGCCCAGGATTCCCAGACGGAGAAGGAGAGAGCGGCAGAATCTTGGTACTGGCTCTCGTCCAATGACAACTACAGTATGTTCTTTGACCCTACTTCTGTGGTGACGGTAAAGTCTGCTAAGAAAGAGAATGGGGATAAGGTGCCCACTGAAATACAGGCTTGGATTAAGACAGGCTACAGTTATGGAGGCGCCAAGGAAACAATCGACAGCTATGGCATTGGTGCTGTGCTCCAGCCGGGGCAACTTGCCTATAGCCTAGCGCAGGTCACCATCAACCCACAGAATCGTACCATGCAGTACTTAAAGGAGGATTTTTACAATGCCAAGGGCGAGGTGGTATGGTCTACTACTGAGGGAAGAGTTAAGGAGATAAACTCCCAAGAGTTTGATGAGGCGTACTACAATGCAGTTGTAGATGAGGTTTTTCGCGTTGGAGAAATGAGGCGTGCTGTTGCTGAGGATCGCTGGATTGACCTCTGGAATGATGAGACAGAAGATGGCTTGGTCACTACATCTACCGCTGATACTACTACTATGCGTTTGAAAGGATCAAATCTTATAGTGTGGGAGTGGCAGGAGACCAAAGACAAAAACGGTAAGGTTTTAGAAATAAAGTTTATGAAAAAGGCTGTAAACCTTGCGCAGGGGACTGAACGCATTGTGAAAGGGAAGTACTGGAGTGGTGGTGCTAGTAATGATTGGAAAACTTTGGTTGATGAGTATGAAGGGGCTTATCGTGCCATCAGCCCCAACGAGCCCGCCATTAAAGGCCTGAACAGGCTAAGGGCTTATGCAAAGGGGTACTCCACCTGGGTGAACAGGTACAGCCTGAAATAGTAGATGAGCCTACCCCATTTCACGGGGCAGGCTTTTGCTATATATAGAGTGAGGAGGTAATGCTTTATGAAGGAAATCTTTGCACGTGCCAGTGTTCGTTCTTATGGGGAAAGGCCGGTGGAAAAGGAGAAAATCGAGCAGCTGCTGAGGGCAGCTATGGCCGCTCCTACGGCTATGAACCAGCGCCCATGGGAGTTCTATGTGGTGGAAAACAAGGAAGTGCTGGAGAAGATTGGCACGGCCAGCAAATATGCCTGGCCGGCAGGCAAGGCCCCGGCGGCTGTGGTTATCTGCTATCGGAAGGAAGGCAATCCTGCACCTGAGATGCTGGATATTGATTGTGCCATTTGTACGGAAAATATCTGGCTGGAGCTGACCCATTTGGGACTTGGCGGCCTGATGCTGGGGATTGCTCCTGTGGAGGAACGCATGAAGATAGTGGCAGAGGCTCTGGAGCTGCCTGACAGCCTGGTGCCCTTTACGGTCATTCCCTTCGGCTATCCCAAGAAGGAAAAGGAACGCCCTGACCGCTATGAGCCGGAGCGGGTTCACTGGCTTAAGTGAAGCACTTTCATTCAGATTTAAAGTATTTTTTTAACGTTCTAATGAAATTTTAATGAAAAAATTTCATAAAACACTTAAGAAAATCCCTTGATCATACGATATTAATAATATGCAGGGCTGAATGCTTCCTGACATATAGATGGAAGGAGGTGTGCAAGATGACTATTAGTTCATTGAACGGGCTCAGCAGTATAAATCTCAATAATATCAGCGCGGCTTATAACCGTGAGCAGCAGAATGTCCGGCCAGTAGTTCCAGAAATAGACACGGAGGAAGACTCCAAGACTTTTGGAAATTTGCTGGCGGAGGTACAGAAAGCTGATGAAGTGCCAGAGTCAGGCGAATCTGCGGCTAGTACCATGACCCTTGCAGATGTCATGCCAAATGGTTCCCTGTTGGTACAGAAGGTAGACGGTGATCAGCTGATTGATGAGAAAGTGCTGGACGTTGCGCGCATTCAGAATGATTTCGATCTTCAGGGAATGCCAGGGCAGGTCTTCCGTGCTTATATGGCAGGGATGGACATTGCTACCGCGCCGGCAGGAGCCATCTTCAATGCATTCATCTGAGTTTAGCGAGGAAGCTGGACAGATGCCTGCATAAGGTAGGGATTGTGCGATGAAGGATTCGTCAGATAACGAAATACCAATGGAATAGGCCGCTGCCCAGGTACAGGCAGCGGCCTATTAGTTCTTTTAATTGATGCTGATATGGTTGAAGGGGAACTTGCTTTTCTTTGTGTCCTGGCTTTCCCAGGCCATGATGGCGGTGAGGACGGAGCCGCCGATGCAGCGGGCTTTGTCGGAGATGGCAAAGCATTCCTCCCGGCTCATGTGGGGATGGATGTCGGCAATCTTCTGCCCCTTTTCTACCGTGAGGCCGCTGTGCACGGCTCCGCGGAGCATGCCGTCAATGGTGGCGCAGACCTCCGTCTTCTTGCCCTTGGAGGTGATGACTGCCAAGGGCTCGCCTTTTTTCACATACATGGAGATATTCTGCAGGATCTTCACCTTGCCGGAGACGGGGGCGAAAACCAGGTGCTCCAGGTTAGCAGGATCTCCCACCAGGCCTCCGTCGCTCTGCTGGTCGCGGTAGGAGTAGCCTTCATATATGAGGCGGCCCAGGTTGTGGCCACGCATGGTTTCCACCACCACATCCACATCGCGCCCGGCGCAGAAGCCGGGGCCGAGAGCCACCGTGTGGTCAGCCATCTCACGGTTGGTGCCTGCTACATTTTCATGGCGCAGCAGGGCATCTACCACTACCCGGGGCTTCAGTTCTTTGATGCTCTCGCCTTTGGGGTCGCAGAGCATGATGAGCTCGCCCTTCTTCACCCTCTGCTTCGCTTCTTTTACGTTTTGAGCCAGATGGCAGGTGAGCCTTTCCACAGTGGCCTCACCCCGGTAAATAGCATCGGCAAAGGAAACTCTGCGGCGGGTGGCGGTGGGCTGCTCCTGTTCCAGGATGATGACCCTAAGCCCCGCCTTGTACAGGCAATGGATGACCCCGGAAGCCAGCTCTCCGCCGCCCCGGACGATGACCAAATGTTTCATGGCAGTTGCTCCTCTTAATGCAAATCACATTACTTCATACAGTTTATTATTTATTATAACAGGAGTTCAGTTCAAAGACGAATTTTTTTTAAGAAATTATATCAAAACCATTGCAATAGTCTGAATAGAGTGCTATAATAATAATCGTAAAGAGGAGATGGATAGATAAGCCGAATGGGCATGAGTCCTAGAGGGTGATTGCTCCTCAGGGTGTCTACCAGCCGAAAAAGGCTCTCTTCAATCCCTTGCGTGAAAGGATGTGAGCGGTTATTGAAGATGTCTTGCCGCGAGCTTCCTTTGAGTTCCGGATAGAAGTGCAGAAGATGAAGTGAAAGCATCTGCCAGGCAGAACATGGGACGTGATGATGACTTGGTCGCCAGTCGTACCCAAAGCTAGGCGGATAAAAGGCACGAGGCCGGTTCCAAAGGGGTTCTCTATCCCGGGTATCTTTACGAATCATCGTTAGCCATTCGAAACCAAGGTAAACCAATCGGTATCCTATCGTTATCGGTAACGGCAAACGGTATGTGTGGTGTACACTGAAGTTGTGATGCTGAATCACTAATGTTTGGGCCAAGCAATCAAATACTTCGCTTCGGTTCCTGCTCGAGAGGGAGCCATGGCAGACAAGTGAATACGAAGGGAAAAGTTAATGTCCTATTGTGTATAAAAGCGGCTTGCGTATCCGTTAAGATGCAAGCCGCTTTTTATTGTGTGTATGTAATTATCGAACCCCGGGCCCCAGGGATGGGGCCCTGTGGCCGTTGAATTTAGGACAAATTCCAGGCCGCGTTTTCTTTCGCTACGAACTCTTGGCTATTTCAAGTCCGAAGGACTTGTAAATCGCTTAGAGTTCGTGCGAGGGCGTAGTGTGACACAGTGTGTCACACGTAGCTTGGTTCGTTTTCTTTGCGCCAAAGAAAATGAACAGCCGAAACTTTACTTAAAGAAAAGCGCGTAATAGCCATTAATAAATATAATCAGCTCTAATGCCGGCAGCACATAATTCAGATAAGCCCTGGTCCAAGCCGGGAACTTCATCCCGTGGCCCGTATCGGCCTCCTTAATGAAATTATCCCAGCCCCATCCATACCTGCTGACGCAGAACAGCAGGTATACCAACGACCCTAAGGGCAGCACATTGTTGCTGACCAGGAAATCCTCCAGGTCCAGCACGCAGGTCCCCGGCCCCAGGGGCTGGAAATCCGACAGCACATTGAACCCCAGAGCGCAGGGCAGGGACAGCAAGAACACCACCAGCATGCCCCAGCGAATGATGATCTTGCGGTCCTTCCGCAAGAGTTCCAGGAAGCAGCAAATCAGATTCTCAAACACCGCAATAACCGTAGACAGGGCCGCAAAGCTCATAAACAGGAAGAATAACGTCCCCCACAGCCGCCCCAGAGGCATATTATTGAACACCTGGGGAAGCGTAATGAACAGCAGGTTCGGCCCTGCCGCAGGGCTCACCCCGTAGGCAGCGCAGGCGGGGAAAATAATCAGGCCAGCCATAAGCGCCACGGCCGTATCCAGCCCGATAACCCAGGCAGCCTCCCCGGTAAGGCGCTTTTTCTTGCCGATATAGCTGCCGAAGATGGCCAGGGCGCCGATGCCTATGGACAGGGTGAAGAAAGCCTGGCCCATGGCGGCAAAAATCACCTCGGAGAGCCCATGCTCCATCAGGCGGTTGAAATCAGGATAGAGGTAATAGCGAAGCCCCTCGCCGCCCCCGGGCAGCAGCATGGAATTCACCGCCAGCACCACCATCAGCACCAGCAGGAACATCATCATGGTCTTGGTGATGCGCTCCACGCCAGCCTTGACCCCCAGGTAGCACACACCGCCCCCCAGAATGACCACCAGGGCCATCCAGGCTGTCATGGTGACAGGGTCCGCCAGCAAGGCCCCAAAGGCACCCCCGATGCCCTCGGCATCAAGACCAGCCAGATCCCCGGAAGCCATCTTGTAGACATAATAGAACATCCACCCAGCCACCGTGGTATAGAACATCATCAGCAGCAGATTGCCCGCAATGGCAGCGTATTTATAAAGATGCCACTTCGTCCCCTTTGGCTCCAGAGCATCAAAGGACAAAGCCGCCGAATGAAGGCTGGCCCGCCCCACGGCAAACTCCGCCACCATGATGGGCAGGCCCAGCATTGCCAAAAACACTAGATAGATCAGCACAAAGGAGGCCCCTCCGTACATACCCGTGATAAACGGGAACCTCCAAACATTCCCCAGGCCGATAGCGCATCCCGCAGACACGAGAATGAACCCCAGCCGGGTGGAAAATCCTCTATCCAAAAATAAAACTCCCTTCTTACTTATATGTACATAATGAAGACAGTATAGCATATTTATGTAACCTTGTATATCAGCAGAGGAAATCTCCTGCCTCTGCTCGCCTCACAAACACACAAAAACCCCCGTACAAATTTCACCCTTAGTAATATTTGAATAATTTCGTTTTATGCTGTATAATAGGCTTTGTTTACCAAAGAAAACACGCTTTTATTCATAATCATCACTTCAAGGGGGATTTATTGACATGAAGGAAAAGAAAGCATTTGTGTTCTTCAACTGCGATGAGGAGAAGAGCCAGACGTCCATGAACGTCTTCTACAACAGCACTTTCTACAGCGAGACCAAGAAGGCCCGCAAGGAACTTCTTGCCAAGGTAGATGAGGAGCTGAAAGAAGGCCGCATCCAGATTGCCGAGGAGAACAAGGCCAAGGTTGACGCCGCCATCATGGAAGGCGAGCCGGAGAATGCCAGCCAGTACATCACTTACGGCGCCATCACGGCTTTCACCATCGTCTAACAGCAATTATCAATTAAAAAAGAAGCTGTCCAACACGGGCAGCTTCTTTTTTAATTGAAATTTAATCCCCCTCACAAGACCTTTTAATAAATAGTTGCTAAAATAAACCATGTAATCAAGCAAAGGAGATGAATCACATGTTCAACGCACAGAAACTCAAGATTACAGCCTGCGCCCTTACCGGCCTCATGACCTTTGGCGCGATGGGCCTCACAGCAAATGCTGCCGAAGCACGTTCCTGGCACCCCGATAAGCCCCATTATCAGGAACTTGCACACAAGAACCACAACCATCACAGAAAGACCCATTCCCAGGGTGATGTGAACACCGCTGCCATTGTCGGCGCGGCCGTAGGTGCCATAGCCGGCGCTGTAATCGCCAAGAACACCTGATAAATCCCCTACGCTAGTTACACACACTAAACCCTGGATTCTCTTTTTCTCTATTCTCTCAAAAACATGGCCGCCCCCGAGTGAAGCTCATCACTCAGGGACGGCCATGTTTTATGTTGTCAGACCTTCATTTCGATAGGCATTTTCCACTAAGAGCAGGATAATCCCACAACTGTGACGAAGTCCTTGACAATTGGATGTATAGATAAGCATGCGCAAGGGAGTGAACAGGTACATGAACCATGTGACGAAAAACATAACCTTTGATGCGGACGGATTCTATCGCTGGGCCTATGAACTGAACCTTTACAAGAATCCCACCATCATCTTCCTGATCTGGAAGATTTTCGGCTTTATCCTGCTTGGCTTGTGGCTTTTCATGGTGCTGCTGGAGTTCATTGACGATAGTCTTTCCCTGGAGACACTGCTGGACATCTCAGAGGTCATGTTGCTCTTTGGCCTGGGCTTCGGGGGTGCTGTGCCTGGTGGGGTACCTGGTCTACGCCCTGATGATGGGAGGCAAGTACTGCGTGCTCTTTGAGATGGATGACAGGGGCGTCAACCATATTCAGATGGCCCCACAGGTCAAGAAGGTGGAAGCCATCAGCATCCTGACCATGCTGGTGGGGGCCATGGCAGGACGCCCCGGTGTGGTTGGTACAGGCATATTGGCAGCTGCCCGCACCAGCATGTACACCGCCTTTGCCGATGTGAGGAGCGTAGAGCCCATCCCGGGCCGGGACCTCATCAAGGTCAATGAGCTGCTGAACAAGAATCAAGTCTACGCAGAAAAAGAGGACTATGATTTCGTCCTGAACTTCATACTGGCACATACCAAGGCTTGATTGGGGATTGTGTCTAAATTTATTGATACTTATCTGTAACTATGTTATACTTAAACATAGAAAAAGCCTCCTGCTGCGAACAGGAGGCGGGCTACTGGTAAACGGTTAGTCCTCTTAGGTTCAATTGCTCAAAATATAGAGTAACCGTCGCTATTGGACACAGGGGCGGTTATTTCTTTCTGTTATTGACGGCAAGAATGATTAACAGAATCAGCAGAAGCTGAAATGTCGTATCGCTCATACCATCACCTCCCATCTGCCGATCGACCACGCGCTTTGAACGCCAGCTTTGATGAGAGGGCTAACCGCCTACCGTTTTGTAGCTTGAGAAAAGTATAGCATATTGAAACCACCCCTGCAATTTAAGTTGCAAGGGTGGTTTTCTATTGCCTTGATTTAATTCTTCGCCTGATACTCCACATGCATCAATTCATGCTCTCTCCCCTTCAATATCCCCTGATAGAGGTAATCTATGACGGGATTCTGGTCGGAGCGCTTGATGCTGCTGAGTTTGTCGGAGCGGTAGAGGCCGGCGCCGCGGATGTCCTTGCCCTCGGCATCC